>Ga0172379_10003071_pt1 | contig 27522 bp, 24 predicted proteins | sample GrowelOW334metaG_FD_119756 | JGI IMG/M metagenome (GOLD analysis project Ga0172379, IMG submission 119756) | Groundwater microbial communities from an aquifer near a municipal landfill in Southern Ontario, Canada - Groundwater well OW334 metaG | ecosystem: Environmental > Aquatic > Deep...
AATGGCGCGAAAAACGAGCGACGAAGGGGAACATAGTTCCCCTCGTGGAGCACCGGACCGACTTCCTTAAGAGGTCCGGCGGGTAATCCGCCCCGCGCATGTGTATCGCGCGGGGTGCGACAAGTGCGGGGTGCGACAAATAAGGAGACAATAAAATGAAAAAAGTTTTGATCGCAGATAAAGCGGACGCTCTTTGTGAAAAAGTGCTCAAAGAAAGGGGCCTCGAACCGGTGGTCAGGACCGGCATGAAGCCCGAGGAGCTTAAGGCCTGCGCCGATCAGTACGACGCGATAATAGTGCGTTCGGCTACCACTCTCACCCGCGAGATCATAGAAGCCGCCAAAAATCTGAAGGCGGTGGCCCGCGCCGGTTCCGGGGTCGACAACATAGATGTGGCCGCCTGTTCCGAGAAAAAAGTGCTGGTGATGAACACGCCTTTCGGCAATACCGTTTCCACCGGCGAGCACGCCGTCGCCATGATGCTGGCTTTGGCGCGCCATATCCCGCAGGCCAACGCCTCCACGCACGCCGGCAAATGGGAGAAGAAAAAATTCGAAGGCGTGGAAATAACCGGCAAGACGCTGGGCGTGGTGGGCTGCGGAAACATCGGCGCCGTGGTCGCGGACCGCGCGCGGGGCCTGAGGATGACCGTGCTGGCCTTCGACCCGGCTATGACGGCCGAGCGCGCCCGGGAACTGGGAGTAACTATGGTCTCCCTGGATGAATTGTACGCCAAATCCGACTTTATAACTTACCATGTGACCATCAACCCGGCCACCAAGGGCATGATAAACAAGGCGGCCATAGCCAAAATGAAAAAGGGCGTGCGTCTTATCAATTGCGCCCGCGGCGGCATTATGGTCGAGGCCGATATAAAAGAAGCCCTCCAGAGCGGCTGGATAGCGGGTCTCGCGTGCGATGTGTATGCTAAGGAACCGGCCACGGAGCACATTTTCTTCGGCCTGGAAAATGTCATAGCCACGCCGCATATAGCCGCCTCCACCAAGGACGCCCAGGTGACCGTGGCGCGGCAGGCCGCCGAGCAGATAGCCGATTATCTGCTGACGGGTAAAGCGGTCAACGCCGTCAACGGGGACAAGTTGGGAGCCTGTCCGGCATAAGGAGTTTTGGCCGCCGTTCGTAACGATATTCCATGTAATGAGAAGGTGATCATATGTCCAAACTTCCATTGTTCAATCCCATTTACGGCATCAGGCCCGCGAAAGGCAAGGCGCAGGATGTGATAGCGCCGCCTTACGATGTGCTGGATTCAAAAGAAGCGCGCGAAATGGCCGCCGGCAAGCCTTTAAGCTTTCTCCATGTTTCCAAGGCGGAGATAGACCTGCCGGAAGGCACGGATGTTTATTCCGAGGCCGTTTACAGGAAAGCGGCTGAAAATTTCCAGAAGATGCTGGATACCGGCGTGTTGATCCGCGAGAACAAGCCCTGTTTCTATGTCTACCGGCTTAAGATGGGGGCGCATGTGCAGACCGGCCTTGTGGTCGGAGCGTGCATCGACGACTACGATTCCAACCGCATCCGCAAGCACGAATTCACCCGGCCCGTGAAAGAAGACGACAGGGTCAATCAGATAAAGTTCGTAAAAGCCCAGACGGGCCCCGGGCTTATCGCCTACAAGCAGATCCCGGAAGTGGACGCTATAATCAAGAAAAAAGCGCACGAGATCCCCGAATTTTCCGTCGAAGGGGCCGGCGGCGTGATCCACACCCTCTGGGTCCTGGATAACGAAGCGGAGATCAGGGTTATTGTGGACGCGTTTGAAAAACAAAAGGCCGTTTATATAGCCGACGGGCATCACCGTTCGGCCGCCGCTTCCAGGATAAAAAAATACATGATGGGCGTGCGCGGCGCGGCCCATACCGGGACCGAGCCTTATAACACCTATCTCGCCGTGGCTTACCCGGTGGACGAGATGAAGATCTGGGATTATAACCGCGTGGTCAGGGACCTTAACGGCATGACCCCGGAAGAGTTCCTGGCCAAGCTCCGGGAGAAGTTTTCGGTCAGGGAAGTGAGCGGCCAGGCCAACCCCGCCGCGGTCCGCGAATTCGGCCTGTATCTGGACGCCAAATGGTATCTTATGAAGCCGACCGTGCCGACCCCTTCGAAGAGCGAGGATCCCGTGAAGGCGCTGGATGTCAGCGTGCTTTCCGACCTGGTGCTGGATAAGATGCTGGGCATACAGGACCTGAGAAAATCCACCCGGGTGGATTTTGTCGGAGGCATCCGCGGGCTCAAAGAGCTTGAAAAGCGCGTTAATTCCGGGGAAATGAAAGCCGCCTTCGCCCTGCACCCGACCTCGCTTGAGGAATTGATAGCCGTGGCCGACGACAACCAGGTGATGCCGCCCAAGTCGACCTGGTTCGAGCCCAAACTGGCCGACGGCCTGATCTCCAACCCGTTGTTATAAGCAATGGACAAAGATCCCGGAAAGGTTCCGCTGGAGCGCGCCCTGTCGAAACTGGGCGCGGCTTCCCGCAGCCGGACCAGGGAATGGATCCTTGCCGGCCGTTTGCGGGTCAACGGGCGGACCGTCAGGGACCCTATGTGCCGGGTCACGCCTGAAACCGACAGCTTTACCGTCGACGGTAAACCCGTGGCCCGGGATGAACGGCTGGCGATCATGCTCAACAAGCCCGGCTCCGTGGTCACCACCAGGTCGGATGAAAAAGGCAGGCGCACCGTGTTCGACCTGCTGCCGCCCGAGCTGCGCAAACTTCATCCGGCGGGCCGCCTGGATATGGCGTCCACCGGTTTATTGATCCTTACCAACGACACCCGCTTTTCCGCCTTCCTGACCGACCCCGCCAACGCCATCCCGCGCGTTTACGCGGTGACGGCGGCAGGGCGCGTCACGCCGGAAGAATTGCGCAAGGCCGGGGAGGGGATCATGGATGCTGGCGAGTTGTTGAAACCGTCCAGGATAACTCCGCGCAAGATCAGCGGCAGGGAGTCCCATTTGACGGTCGAATTGACCGAAGGAAAGAACCGCGAGATCCGCAGGCTGTTCGGGGCCCTCGGCCACGAGGTCGTCAAACTGAAACGGATCGCTTTCGGCGGCCTTAAACTGGGCGAACTTCAGCCCGGCAGGTACCGCCGCCTGACCGGAGAAGAAATAAGATCCTGTTTTGCGGCATTCAACCCTGTCCGGTAGAGGCGCCGGGGGCGTCCGGAGCCACGAGATTCTTAACTTTTTCCAGGAGCGTATCGGGCGAAAAAGGTTTCTGCAGATAATCGGCCTTCGAACCCAGCACCCGGGAAAATTCTTCTTCCTTGTCCACGTACCCCGACATGCACAAGATCCTTATGTGAGGATACTTCGCGAGAACTTCCATGGAAAGGGTAAGTCCGTCGACTTCCGGCATGACCATATCGGTGATCAGCACCGTTATGCCGGAGTGGCTCTCTTCAAGGCGTTTTAACGCCTCTTTCCCGTCCCTGGCCTCCATAACCGTATAACCCGCCCCGGACAGGACCCTCGCCGCTATCCTGCGCATGGATTTATCGTCCTCCACGAGCAGCAGCCAGCCTTTTTTGGACAATGGCGACGGTTTGGCGGAGGGCTGCTCCCCCGTTCCGCTCACAAGCGGCAGATAGATCCTAAAAACGGAGCCGGCGCCGGGTTTGCTTTCAGCCTGGATATCTCCCCCGCTTTGTTTGACTATCCCGTAAACCATGGAAAGCCCCAGGCCTATCCCCATGCCGAGCGCTTTTGTGGTAAAGAACGGTTCGAAGATCCTTCCGAGAGTCGCTTCATCCATGCCCCGCCCGGTATCGCTGACTGTCAGCAGGGCATAGCGGCCTGGCGCGGGTCCGCCGCCCGCGGCGCCCGTATCCGAGACCGTGACGCAGGAGGAGGTGGCTATCGTCAGCGTGCCGCCCCGAGGCATGGCGTCGCGAGCGTTGACGACGAGATTGACCAGGCAGTGTTCCATCTGTCCGGCGTCAACTTTCACCAGCGCCCCGGCCGGGTCCAGGGCGTAAACTATGCGCACCTGTTCCCCCATCGCCCGCTGCAGCATCGCGCCGATATTATTCACGATACTGTTGAGATCCACCACTTTAACTTCGAAAAATTGCTTTCTGCTGAACGCCAAAAGCTGGCGGATAAGCACGGCGGCCCGTTCCGCGGCTTTTGTTATTTCGTCGACATCCCCGTGCCTCGGGTCGCCGGCCGGCAGGCTTTTACGCAGGAAATCCGCGTAGCCGATGATCGGGCCGAGCAGGTTGTTGAGGTCATGGGCTATCCCGCCGGAGAGCTGGCCCATGGAGTCCAGCCTCTGGGTGCGCCTCAGCCGTTCGTTGCTTTCCGCGAGGTCCTTGCGGGCCTTTTCCAGCTCCTGTTCCTTGAATTGCAGTTTGCGCGACAGTACCTGGAGATATTTCCGGTCCAGTTCCACCGTCTCGTCCGCCGCCGGACTGAACAGCGGCTGCGGAGAAGTTCCGCCCTTTCCCAGTTCTTCCTGCACCGCGGCCAGGAGGGCTTTAACGCCCGCCGGTTTTGAGACGAACCTGACGGCGCCCAGCTCAAGAGCCAGTTTTTCCTCTTCGTTGGTGACGGCGGTGGAGGTGTATAGGATAACCGGGACTTTTCGCAGCAGGCCGTCTTTTTTTAGTTTTCTGCACAGCATGAACCCGTCCATTTCAGGCATCATGACATCGGAAACAATGATGTCCGGAGGGGTCCGGCCGGCTTTTTCCAGCGCTTCAAGGCCGTTCGCCGCCAGTTCCACGGCATAGCCGGCATTGTTCATGACCGCTTCGATCAGGGTCTTAAGGTTGTGATCGTCTTCCACCACGAGTATTTTAGGCATAGTTATGACCGTAAGAGGCGGTTTCGGCGGGCGGCCGCCGCGCCCGTGGCCGCAGCTTTGCCGCCGTAACGGGTTGCGGCTACTAAAATGAGGCCACTATTGATATAATACAAAAAGCGGAGGGATACTGCGCGGCTGATGCCGCCGCGCGCCCGTTGCCGCGCAATATCCGGTTTTAGAGGCGCTATGCTTAAAAGACTGTTTTCCATCTATCGTCCCGCAGCTTTCATCGGGCCGGTTCCGGAAGAAGAGACCGCTCCCACATATAAACGGCTGCGCCGCCAGGTGCTGCTCGGCATCTTCAGCGGTTACACCTTGTTTTATTTCGTGCGCAATAATTTTTCCCTGGCGAAACCGTATTTGATAAGGGACTACGGCCTGTCCAAGGGAGATGTCGGCCTTATCGCTACGGGCCTGGCTATAGCCTACGGCATAAGCAAGTTCATAATGGGTAATGTTTCCGACCGTTCCAATCCGCGCTATTTCATGGCTACCGGGCTTATTCTTTCGGGCCTGCTCAATCTTCTTTTCCCCACGGTCGCCGGCTCGGTGGGCCTGATGTTCGCGCTCTGGTTCCTCAACGGCTGGACCCAGGGCATGGGCTGGGCTCCCTGCGCCCGCACCCTAACCCACTGGTTCTCGGACAAAGAGCGCGGCACGGTGTTCGCCACATGGAATCTGGCCCATAATGTGGGCGGAGGCGTGGTCGGACCCGTGATCAACGGCGCTATGGCCCTGGCCTCGGTGTTAGCCGTGGGGGGGGCCTTCGGCTCCGGCCTCGCGTTCCATGTGATCTTTTATGTGCCCGCGCTGCTGGCGCTGGGCATGGGGACGCTTCTGCTGGTCTTTTTGCGCGATACGCCGCAGTCCTGCGGCCTGCCCCCGATCGAGGATTATAAGAACGATCATCCGGACACCGGCGTGGCGGACCCGGAGCGGGAGCTGGGCGCCAAAGAGATCTTTTTTAATTTTATCCTTAATAATAAGCCGCTCTGGATCATAGCCGTGGCCAATATTTTCGTGTATGTGGTGCGTTACGGCGTTCTTAACTGGGCGCCCACTTATCTGACGGACGCCAAAGCCTGCCCTCCGGATATAGCGCGCTGGCAGTTCTTCGTCTATGAGATAGCGGGCATCCCCGGCACGCTGCTGGCCGGCTGGGCCAGCGACCGGTTCTTCGGCGGCCGCAGAAGCCCCGTCTCGTTCATTTACATGGTCCTTGTGACGATATTCGTCTGGATCTACTGGAAGAATCCTCCGGGCTGTTTCGCGGTGGATTCCATAGCCCTTTTTGCCGTCGGTTTTCTCATTTACGGCCCGGTCATGCTGATAGGCGTGAGCGCCGTGGATCTGGTGCCGAAGAAAGCGGCCGGGACCGCCGCGGGGTTCACCGGTTTCTTCGGTTATGTTTTCGGGGCCGTTATAGCGGAGCTGGGGATAGGAAAGGTCGTGGACAGGTGGGGCTGGGACGGAGGGTTCATCCTGCTGCTCGGGGCCTGCGTTATCTGCGCCGCGCTGTTCGCCTCCACCTGGAACATCCACCATAAGCGCGCGGCCGATTGACCGGCCGGCGCCATGCCGTCGTGAAGGCGCGCAGCGCCGTTCGATCGTGTCCGGGCAGGTGCGCGGAGGCGCTCTAAGGAGAGGGTTTATGAAAAAGCTGATCTTTACAATTCTGATCGCGGCCGTTCCGGTCGTGAGCGCGCAGGAAAGGACCGGGCATATAGATGTCCACGGCCACCGCGGCACCAGCGGAACCAGGCCCGAAAATACTCTTGCCGCTTTCAGGGAGGCCTTGCGCGTGGGAGTGGATGTGCTTGAAATGGACATGAATGTCACCAGGGACGGCGTCATAGTCATTTCGCACGAAAAATTCGTTAATCCGGAGCTGTGTCTGGGGCCCGACGGTAAAAAACCGTCGCGGCGCACGCCCATAATCTCGCTTTCCTTCGAAGAGCTTGAAAAATACGACTGCGGTTCCATTAAGAACCCGGGATTCCCCAAACAGGTCCCCAGTCCCGGCGAAAAGATCCCTTCGTTGGCCGAGGTGTTCGAACTGGTGAAGAATTCCACCGAGCCCGCGGCCGCCAAAGTCAGGTTCAATATAGAGACCAAGATCGTTCCGGGCGAGAGGGAGATGTCGCCCGAGCCCGAAGCCTTCGCGAAGCTCGTTGTGGACACGGCGGCCAGGTACGGCATGACGGCGCGCGTTATCGTGCAGTCGTTCGACTGGCGGACGCTCAGGGCGGTCAAGAAGCTTGAGCCCGCGATAAAGCTTTCCCAGCTCACCGAGGCCGATCTGGTCGACCTGGCGGCGGTGGCCAAAACTTCACGGGCCGATTTCATAAGCCCCTGGTTCACCTGGCTGACCAGGGAGGATGTGGACCGTCTGCATGCCGCCGGCGTCAAGGTCGCGCCTTGGACCTTGAACGATAAAAAGGACATCGATACGGCCGTCAGCTGGGGCGTGGACGCCATAATCACGGATTATCCGGCGGAATTGATAGAATACCTGAAGGAAAAAAAACTGCGCTGACGGGAAACGAAGATTTCCGGCCCCCGGCCTGAATTACCGGCCGGAGCCGGTTAACTTAAAAAGGGAGAGGCGTTCAAATGAAAAACCTTGTAGCTTTAGCTATGGCGGCGGTTTTGACGCAGGCCTTGTCGGCCGCAAATTTAGAAGGATCGCGCGGCGGGGCGGAGTTGCTGCGGCTGGCGGCGCAAAGCGGGGCGGAGCTTTCCGAGCCGGCCGCGCCGGATACGGTCTGGGAACAGGCGGAGGCGGTGGAACGGGCCGCGGCCCTGGCCGCTATTCTGGACAAGGCGGAAATTTTCGCCGGGACTCCCGGCGCCGGACATGAAGCCGCGCAGCTCCGGAATTATCTCCGTTCTCCCCGGGCGGCAGCGGGTTTAAGGGATGCTTCGTCAAAAGCCGACAGGCTCTCGGCTATCGACGCGATCTGGGCGCTTGGCGAGCTGCGCGACGGCGCTTCGATCCAGTTCCTGAAGAATATGCTGCCCTCCGCGGACCGCACGGTACGCCTGAATCTCCTGGCGGCCCTTAAAAAAATGAGGGCGGCGCCGCCGGAAACCATCGCGAAACTGGAAGAAGCCGAATTTTCGGCCATTCCTCCCGGAGACATTCTTTTTCGTGAAGGAAATTTCGGCATTCTCAGCCCCGGTTTGCCGGTAGGCCATACGGGTATTTTTGCAGGCATGGAAAATAGAACGCCTATGATGATCCATTCCACAAGCAAATACGGCGGGGTGGCCAAAGGCGACATGGAGATTTTTATAGCGGGACATCCGTATTACGGCAACAGGACCACGGCCGTGCGGCCCACGGCGGAGCAGCGGGCGGGGATCATTTCCTGGCTTACGGAACAGTACGGCAAGCCTTACGATACCCTGCACTCAACGCAGAAAGGACCGGATACCTTCGATTGCGTCGGCCTGACAGAAGCCGCCTATGAGCATGTCGGGCTGAACCCCACGCCCGATGAACTTGAAGCGGGCCCCGGCTGGCCGCTTGAGCCCTACGAACAATACGAGTATACCGTCGCCGACTGATATTATTGACCTACGCATAAGTAATAGAATTTCTGGAGGCTTGGATTTGAGATGGATGCGAGGCGCGACGAACGAGCATACCGGCGGTCTGTGAGTTCGGAGCAACGAAGCAGCCGCTCAAAGGCAAGCCTCCCTTTCCCTTCGGGAAAGGGCAGGGCGCTTTTGGGCTGCAACCTGTTTTCTCTGAATTGTGCTTCGCACTGCGTCACAAATCGCTTACATAGCGCAGCTATGCCGCGCGATTTGTTCCTTGTTTCGCTCCAAAATCGGCCCGGCCAGAATTTCTATTATTTACGCGTAGGTCAATAAAACACCGGCCCCCTGTTTCGGGGGGCCGGTGTTTTTTGCGCGCCGCAGGCCATTCGCGTTATTCCACCCAATTTTCTAGCTCTTCATCAGGCTTGTCCTTCGGCGCCTTTGTTTGTGATTGTTCCTCTATCTGCGCCTGGTTTTTCGGCGCGGGAGGCGGGGGGGGCGGGGCCAGCTTGGGCATCGCCAGCATTTCGGAAACGCATCTTTCGATATCGCGGGGGTTGCAGGGTTTCTTTAAAAATCGCACACGGGGGTTGTCCGTGATCATCCTTTGTATTATCCCCAGCAGCGTTGAAGAGAAAAAAATAACCGGGATACCGGCTGTTTCGGGGCGCCTGTGCAGTTCATCGTAAACCTCCACCCCGTTCATGCCAGGCATATTAAAGTCCAGGGTTATAACATCAGGGTTCAGTTTCATGGCTTTCTCAATGCCGGAGGCGCCGTCGAACGCCGTATAGATCGTTATCTCCCTGCTCTGAAAGAACATTTTCAACAAAGATGAGATTTCCTCATTATCGTCGATTATCAGCAGCTTGGGCATAATGAAATTCTATAATATATGTCGATTCCAATGCCAAGGTGTTATAATATCAATACGGAGCGGCGTCGCGGAGGACCAAGATGTCTAAAAACAGGAAGATGCTTATAATCGACGATATCAAAATGAATACGGAGCTGTTTGAAGCCGAGTTCGAGGATGAGTTCGAGATCAGCGTCGCCGGGAACGGCACGGAGGGTCTGACCGCAGCCTCGGCCGTGCGCCCGGATGTCATTCTGCTGGACATCAATATGCCCGACATGTCCGGGATCGAGGTAATGCGCAACCTTCAGGCCCGCCCCGAAACCTGCGCGATCCCGGTGGTGGTCGTGACGGCAAGCGAGTATAACGCGGCCACCGAACAAAAATTACGGCCTTACGCCAATTTTAAAGGTTTTCTCAGTAAAATGGATTCGTCCGAGATCATCAAAAAAGCGGTTTATAAGGCCCTTAAATAAACGGCCAGCGCGGCGGTAAATACGGCATGAAATACAAACTGCACGGTGTTTGCGCTACGGAAGTGGCGTTTGAAGCGGTGGACGGAAAATTGAAAAGCGTCGTGTTTTCCAACGGCTGCGCGGGTAATTTGCGCGCGTTAGCCGTATTGCTTGAGGGGATGGATATAGCCGAGGCCGTTTCAAAACTCAAAGGTATTTCCTGCGGGGACAATCCGACTTCCTGTTCGGATCAGCTGGCCAGGATCCTGGAAAAGCTTTAATAAAACGTCGTAAGACGACATTTTATTTGCCGATGTTCTCCACAAGGTCTTTGGCCAACTCGTCGGTCAGGTCCATGATCGCTTTCTGTATTATCGCCTCGGCCGGGGCCAGTTTGCCTATCTTGCCGCCGAAGGCGTGCTTTTCGGAGCTTTTGGCCTTCCCTACCGCCCTGCCGGCGCCGAGTAATTCGCCTGTTTCAAGGTTCACCAGCCTGGCTTCCACCGAGACTTCCACTTTGCGGTCCGTTTTTTCGGCTATCTTGACGCTGCGCCATTCATCGTTCACGGAGAGCGCCGTTACGGAGCCCAGGACCGCGAAGCGCGCGCCCAGCTGTTTGCCCACCTTCGCGGCCGTGGCCGAATCCACCGCCCCGGAGGCTGCCAGCTGCAGTTCCTTCATGGCGGCCTCCACGCGGGCCCGTTCCACCAGCCGTATCCTGGCCGTTTTCATAAGCGAGGCCGTCAGGGAGTCCTGCAGGCCGGCGACGCTGGAAGCATATTGCGGGTCGGAGGCCGAGTAGGTGAACGGCATCACGCAAGCCAGCGGACGCTGCTCAAAAGGTATGCCGGCGCTGGCGCAGGCGCCGGCCAGCAGCAGGGCCGGTATCAAAAGTTTTATTTTTTTCATAGTCGTGCAAGTCCCCTTGTCGGATTTTAGCTATCGAGCCTCACATGAACTATGCGAGGCTCGACAGGACTTATTCTATCAAAAAGGTCTATCCGTGGAACAGGCCGTCAAAAGAAGCCCGGCTTCTTTTGAGCGGACCGGCATTCTGTATGGGCCTTTTTCCCGCTCCCGCATGGGCACAAAGACCCTTAGTTTTCATAAGCGCGCGTGGTAAACTCTACTATGAGACTAATAGCCGCGCTGCCGATCATCCTTTTGTACGGCAGCCTTTCTTTTTGCGGAGCGGAAGCCGCTGATCCGGTCCCGGCGCAGGCGAATGTTTTCAAGGCCGTTATTAAGTCGCTTCAAGGTTCCGGCGTGCCGGAAAGTTATGTCAAGTCGGTTTTCGACGATCCAAGAGTTACGATTCATGAAGATATAATCGCGCTGATACATAAACCGGCGGAGAAATTCACATATGAGGAGTACCGCAAGCTGCTTATAACGGAGGAGAGAATAGCCGGGGGCGCGCAATTTTATGCCGACAATAAAAGTCTGCTGGCCGGCGTTTCCCAAACATATGGCGTGGACCCGTTCGTTCTCGTCGCCCTCGTGGGAATAGAAAGCAAGTTCGGAGAAAAAAAAGGCAAGTATCCGGTTTTTAACGCTCTATACACCCAGGCCGAACTCCTCCCCAGGCGTTCGGCCTGGGCGGTGAAGGAATTGGCGCAATTCCTGAAGCTTTGTTATTTCAGGCGCCGGGAACCGTTCGCGATATATGGCTCTTACGCCGGAGCGTTCGGTTTCGGGCAGTTCATGCCTTCGTCGTATAACGCGTATGCGGTGGATTTCGACGGCGATGCGTATCCCGATCATTTTGCCTGGCCCGACACCTTGGCCAGCATAGCCAACTATTTCGTCAAGAACGGTTATCACTCCAGGGGCCAGGGTTTTTCAGAAGGCTCGGGCGTGTGGAAGGCCCTGCGCGCCTATAACCATTCGGACAATTATGTGCGTGTAATCCTTGACCTCCGTCTGGAAATACAGAAAAAGTTGGGGCAGGCCGGCTGAGCCGTTCCCGTGCCGGGGACAGACATGAAAACTTGTTGAAGCGCTCCATTAAAAATTTTTGCAGCAAAAATTTTTACCGTACCCCGCCCTTTAGGGCGGAGGTACCTTGTGGGAAGAGGGAGTTTGAGGGAGAAATTTATTTTCCCCTCAACTCCGACACGGGGATGTATAAAACCCCGTGTCGGGTGTGATAAAATGTCGTTTTACGGCATTTGATTTGCGCGATATCGGTTATAAGCATCCCGTATGCCGTCTACAAAACCCGCAATTCCGTCATTGTCCGTCCCCTTCCCGCCGGAGAAAGGTTCCGCCGTCGGCGAGTCCGTCCGTTCAGATCCGGATCCGCGGCTGGCGTGCGCCTGGCCGCGCCGGTCTAAGCCCGCGCATTCGCGCAGGATCTCGCCCGGCGAACTTAAAAGCCGGATACTCTACGAAGATGAACGGGTTCTTGTAGTCGACAAACCCGGGGATGTAGTCTGCCATCCGTCCAAGGCCGGTCCTTGGTCCAGTCTTGCGGGAGCCGTGCGCGAACATACAGGCCTTGCCGCGGCGCACCTGGTTTTCCGCCTGGACCGCGAGACGAGCGGCGTGGTGGTATTCGCGAAAACTTCCGAGATTGCCGGCCGCCTGCAGGCCGCGATGCGGCTCCGCCTGGCGGGCAAGGTTTACCTTGCCGTCATGACCGGAGAGTTTTCGGAACCGGTGACGGTCGACCAGCCTCTCGGCGACGATGAGAACAGTCCGGTCTTCGCTAAATCAGCCGTACGGCCCGGCGGCCGGCCCGCCGTCACGCATTTTACCCCGCTTTCCCATGGCGGCGGCTTTTCTTTGGTCCGCGTAGTCACCGGGACCGGCCGCAAACATCAGATCCGCGCCCACGCGCAATGGCTTGGTAAATGCCTGCTAGGCGACAAGATCTACGGGCCTGACGCCGGCTGTTTTCTGGATTTTATCGACCACGGCTGGACTCCCGCTCTGGAAGAGAAACTGCTTCTGCCCCGGCAGGCCCTGCATTGTTCCGAGATAGATCTGCGAAAGGCGGGGCTGGAGCGCGTCTTCTTTGCTCCGATGGCGGACGACATGCGCGCTTTTTGTTCGGGCCGCGGGCTCGCCGTGCCGGAAGGCATGTAGCCGCCAGCGGCGAAGAAGAAACGGATGCGATTTTATGAAAAAACATATTCTGCTTATCGAGAGTACCAATATCGGGGCGCATTATAGCGCACAGGCCGTTACTGAAATGGGCTATGACCCGGTTTTTTTGTGCGACCTGAGCCATTATCACGGCGACACGCTGGACCAGATCCGGCGCCACCGGCACTTTGATGTCTACACGGGGGATGTCGCGAAACTGGAGGTTTTTATCAGGACGAACGGGCTTGCGGATGACCTGGCCGGCGTCGCCTCTTTTCAGGACGAAAGGCTTGCGGCGGCGGCGGAGCTGGCTCTTCGTTTAGGGGTTCCGGGTCTAGACAGAAATGTTTCCAGACTTAAGGATAAAGGCTTTTCTTTCAAGCTTGTTCCAGAGTATGTTCCGATAACTATCGGTTTCAGGGCCGGGCAGACCCCGCAGGATGAGATCCTGGACCTTCTGGGTATCTTCAAAACCCTTGTCGCGAAGCCCGCTTTGGGCGCCGGCGGCGCCGGCGTGCTGCGGCTGGATACCCCTGAAGATGTGGCTCTTCTCCCGGCTCATATAGCCGGTTACAAACTGCCGAAGGAACTGGATTCGGGCCGCTGGATCGTGCAGGCCTTTGCCACGGGACCTTTGTTCAGCCTGGAAGGTTATGTCATAGACGGCCGTATCAATTATCTTGGTTTTACCGGGCGCAAGAAGGTAGGCATGACCGAAACGGGCGCCAGGTTTCCCATAGACCCGGACCTGGATCCGTCGGTGCGCAAGAACGCCAAAAGGGCCGTCGGTATCCTGGTCGAACGCTCAGGATTTAGGAACGGATATTTCCATGTTGAGTTTATCGAATGCGAAGACAGCTGCCACATGATAGATCCCAATGTCGGGCGGCCGGGCGGGGGGCCGGTGGCCGAACTTCTGGCGCTTTCCTATAATGTGCCGCCTTCCGTAATATATAAGCACGCGCTGCAGGTCGGGCTGTTCCATTCCGATACCGGCAACCCCTACGGCGATCTTTCGCGCAGAAGGGAGGCCGAGGCCATACTTTACGGCCTGAAAAGCGGGGGCACGATCAGGAATGTTATCCTGCCGGAGCCTGGCGCCTGCCTGCACACCCGCATCCTTGGGAACGGGGCTAAGGCAAGCCCGGTCGGACAGGACGACTGGTCCTGGGTGGGGATACTGTCCGGAATTTCCGGCCAGGCGGAAAGCGCCGCCGGTCGTATCCGGATCTTGACCGACGAAGGTGATTTCGGCGCATGTTTTTAAAAAGGAGCCAGGCTCCTTTTTGATGTTTTGGGGCTATAACCCCTCAAAAGGAGGCTGGCTCCTTTTGAAGAGGCTCCTTTTTTGGGGGGAGATAAGTATATTGTCGCCAAATTCAAACGGGCGAAGCTGGTTAGGCTTCGCCCGTTTTGATCGGACCGCTGCCGCTTTTTACACCAGGCCCTGGGCCATCATGGCTTCGGCCACTTTTTTGAATCCCGCTATGTTGGCGCCCATCACATAATTGCCCGGGTGCCCCGCTTCTTTGGCCGCCGTCACGCAGGCCTCATGGATGTTGACCATGATCCCGTGCAGGTGCTTGTCCACCTCTTCCCTGCTCCAGCTCATCCTGATGCTGTTCTGGCTCATCTCAAGGCCCGAGGTGGCCACGCCGCCGGCGTTAGACGCCTTGCCGGGCGCGAAGAGTATCTTCGCCGCCATGAACGCTTCGACCGCCTCCGGCGTGCAGGGCATATTCGCGCCTTCCGTGACGCAGATCACGCCGTTCTTCAGCAGTTCGGCGGCGTCCTTCTCGTTAAGTTCGTTCTGCGTGGCGCAGGGCAGCGCCACATCCACTTTCACGCACCACGGCTTCTTGCCTGCGTGGAATTGGGCGCTTTTGAACTTCTCGGCGTACGGGGCCACGATATCCTGGCCGGTCGCGCGCAGGTGCAGCATGTATTCCCATTTCGCGCCCTTGATGCCGTCCTTGTCGTAAATATAACCGTCGGGGCCGGAGATGGTTACCACCGTGCCGCCGAGGTCGTTCACCTTCTGCACCGCGCCCCACGCCACATTGCCGAAGCCCGAGACCGCTACGGTCTTGCCTTTGAAGCTCGTGCCCTTGGTCTTAAGCTGTTCCTCGGCGAAATATACCACTCCGAAGCCGGTGGCTTCCGGCCGTATCAGGGAGCCGCCCCACGCCAGGCCTTTGCCGGTCAGCACGCCGGTGAATTCGTTCTTCAGGCGTTTGTACTGGCCGAACAGGTAGCCGATCTCGCGGCCGCCCACGCCGATGTCGCCCGCCGGCACATCCGTGTCGGGGCCGATATGGCGGAAGAGCTCCGTCATGAAGCTCTGGCAGAAGCGCATAACTTCGGCGTCGCTCTTGCCTTTGGGATCGAAGTCCGAACCGCCCTTGCCGCCGCCCATGGGCAGAGTGGTCAGGGAGTTCTTGAAGATCTGTTCGAAACCCAGGAATTTGAGGATGCTGAGGTTCACCGAGGGGTGGAAGCGCAGTCCGCCTTTGTACGGGCCGATGGCGCTGTTGAACTCTATGCGGAAACCGCGGTTGATGTGGTAGTCGCCTTTGTCGTCCTGCCAGGGTACGCGGAAGGTGACCGCCCGCTCGGGCTCCACGAGCCTGTCAAGAACTTTGGCCTTTATGTATTCGGGATGCTTTTCAAGGACCGGGGTCAGGGTTTCAAGCACTTCTTTTACGGCCTGGTGGAATTCTTTTTCACCGGGGTTTTTGTTGATAACATGGGTCATCAACCCGGCCACATATTCGTGCGCCGAACTTTTTTTTTCTGCGACTGCTGCGTGTGTGGACATAAGAACAGCTCCTTTTAGTGTGTTTGTGGGTGTCAGAGAACTGCGGTACAAAATCTCTTACCAGTTAATATCATGTTACAAACCTAAATCGGGGTTGTCAACACGCCGCGGCTACGCGCGGCAATTCCGCCGTCATTTGCGGAGTCGCCGATTTTTAGCCCGCCGTCCGCCTGCCGTCGAGCTTCAAATGGTACAATTTGTCTTATGTTCTATTTTAACGCTCTGGCGGCGGCCGCGTTGTTCGGGGCTTCGACCCCGATTTCAAAAATGATGCTGTCCGGCCTGAAGCCTTTTATGCTGGCTTCGCTCTGCTATTTCGGCAGCGGCCTGGCCCTGGCGTTGTGGAAATCAGCGTTCCCGGCGGCCCGCGCCGCTTTTTCCCCGGCCGGACGAACTTCCGGGACGCGCGAGCCCGCTCTCTCGGCGAAGGACTGGCCTTTCGTGGCCGGGTTCGTCCTTACGGGCGGCGTTTTGGCCCCGGTGCTGCTTTTTAAAGGTCTTCTTCTTACCACTTCCTCCGGCGCGTCGGTCATGCTGAATCTGGAACTTATTTTTACCTCGTTCATCGCCTGGCTTATTTTTAGGGAGCACACCGGCGGACGGTTCTGGACGGCCGCGGTCCTTGTGGCGTCGGGGGCGGTATTGCTGGGCGTGGATCCCTCCGGGTTCTCTTTTACATTCGGCAAGGGTTCCGTTCTTGTGGCCTCGTCGGCTTTTTTCTGGGGCGTGGACAACAATCTCACGGCTAAACTTTCCGTCAAGGACCCGGCGGCTATAGCCCTTATCAAGGGCTTGGCCGGCGGGTGTATAAACCTGGCGCTGGCTTTCTGGGCGGGGGAGTTCGTCGGGACCCCGGCGCTTTGGCTGTCCGGCCTGGCGCTGGGGGCTTTGAGTTATGGGGCGAGCCTTGTGCTTTTTATAAGAGCTATGCGCGGATTGGGCGCCGCCAGGGCGGGGGCGGTGTTCGGGGTTTATCCGTTTTTCGGGGCGTTGTTGTCGGTGATCTTTTTGAAAGAGCCGCTGACCGTCCCCCTGGGTTCGGCCTTTATTCTTATGGCCCTGGGGTTTTACCTTGTGGTTTCGGAGCGGCACAGCCATAGTCACCGGCACGAAGAGCTTGAACATGCGCATTTGCATGTCCATGACGATCTTCATCACAGCCACGGACATGTGGAGGGGGCCGCGCCGGAGGAGCCTCATGCGCATTTCCACGCGCACGCGCCGCAACTGCACAATCACGGCCATCTGCCTGATACGCATCACAGGCACGGGCATTATTGATGGCAGGAACGGGCTCCGGCTAAATTGATATAATAAAGCGCCCATAATGAAAAAGATACTGCTTGCAGGTTCGGTCTGGGTTTTGTGTCTGGCCGCTCCGGCTTCCACCGCGGAGTTCCAGGACCCGGGCGCCGTGCTGGCCGTGGATTTTCCGGCCGGCTGGGCCGTAGGTAAGAGCGATGATCCCGCCGTCGTCCTTAAACTGGAGAAGGGAAAGTCTTTTTTTGAGTTCACCAGGCTGGATTCGGAACTGAGCGATTATTATCTCAAGGCCCGCGTTAAGGAACAGGTCGACTCGCTCCGGAGCAAGGGCAACACCCTGGCGGGCGATACGCGCACGGCGGGGATACACGGAGTTTCCACCGCCTACTATACCGTTTATGAATCCATGGGCGCGCATGTTTACATCGGCTTTTTTACATACAAAGGTTTGTCCTACGCCATCTCGGCGAGCGGCCTCGACGACGGGGATTTTCACGGCGTGATCTCCACCATCCGCGCGCCCGGCGAAAAGATAGAAGTTCCTAAGCCCAGGAAGATAAGGGTGCTCAGGAAAAAGGAACCGGAACCGGAAGAAGGCGGCGTACAGATATTTAAGGAAGAGGAGTTTTTCGCCGTTTCCACGCATCCGGCCTCTTCCGGGCCCGTCCCGGAAGGCCGGAACGGTTCCGTTCCCCGGGCGGCGGCTGAAAGCCGGGAGCCCTCGGCGGGCGCCCAGGCGCTCCGGCGGGCTCAGGATCTCTTCACGGACCTGGAGTTCACGGCGGACCCCTCAAAAACGCCCTTTGTCCCGCGCAGGCCCCTGCCGCTCCAGCTCTGGGGCGCGCTGATCGCGCTCTGGGCGGCCGGCTCGGTCTTGGCGAGGGCGGCGGCCGCCAAGTTCCAGAACCCGAAACTGTCTCCGCCGCCCAAGGACGCGCCGCCGGATTTCTTTTTCCCTTTCCTCATTTCGCGCAGATGCTTTTTGCGGGACTGCACTTATACCGTGCTCACGCGCCAGAAGCAGCTGCTGCTGGCCTCCTTCAACAGCGAATATGCGGTTTATCTGGCCGGTTCGGTCTACGCTGTTCTTTTCTTCCATCTTTTCTGGAGCGCGCTGGCTTTCACCGGTAACGGGGACATGGCGGTCAACGCCTTCCTGCTCCTGCCGGGCGGCCGGCTCTGGGCTTCGGCGCCGGAGCTTTTTTTACTGGCGCCGTTCATAGCCGGGCTCTCCATGTATTTCAACAGGCGGCAGGCGCTGCGGCTTTATGATTCGCAGTCGAATTTGCTGATGGAGGCCAAAAAAGACGGTTTTTACTGTCTTATCCGTGACGGTTCCGGCAAGGAAGTCGCGCGGCTGATGAAAAAAGGCGGCTTGACGGCCAGGACCTGGGATTTTGTCGATACCGACAACCAGGTGGTGTTCACCATCAAGGACGAGTATCCCGCGGTCCGCCTCCTGCGGAAAATTTTCGGGCGGCTGGGCGGGACGCTGCGCTCGCATTACGGTATTTTCGCGGGCGAGCGCCGGGCCGGTTTCGTTTTCCTTGACCCGACTTCGGCGCACAGGTTCCAGATCCACCTTGATTTTTCTTTCGCCCGGCTGGCGCACCCGGCGCAGATCCTGGCCAGCGTGCTTTACATCATCTCCAGAGAGAACGACCCCTTCTACCCGTGGCCGTTCTGAAAGCGGTGAAAATAAGGGGCTGATATTATGAAAATAGGAATTCTTACCGGCGGAGGGGACTGTCCCGGACTGAACGCTGTGGTGCGCGCCGTGACGAAAACGGCGCTTGGAAAAGGCTGGGAGGTCGTGGGTTTCAGGGACGGGTATAAAGGCGTTGTGGAGGGCGATTTTACGCCTCTGGACGATAAGGCCGTGTCCGGTATCATCATCCGCGGCGGCACGATCCTCGGCACCTCCAATACCGCCAATCCTTTCGCTTATACGCTGGGTCCGCTTGGCTCCGCCGGCGCCCCGAAGGACCTTTCCGACCTGGCCGTAAAAAACCTTAAAAAGCTGGGCGTTAAAGCGCTGGCGGCCATAGGCGGGGACGGCACGCTCAGTATCGCTTACAGGCTGCACAAAAAAGGGTTTCCCGTGGTGGGCGTGCCTAAGACCATCGACAACGATCTTTCAGCCACGGACGTCACGTTCGGCTTTGACTCGGCTTTGAAGGTGGCCGCCGAGGCCGTGGATAATTTGCACACCACGGCGGAATCGCATCACCGGGTGATGATAGTCGAGACCATGGGCCGTTACGCCGGGTGGATAGCCCTGCGCGCCGGGATAGCCGGCGGCGGGGATATTATCCTGCTGCCCGAGATCCCCTACAGGGAGGGGGATATCATAAAAGCGGTGAGCGCCCGCCGCGCCCGCGGCAAACATTTTTCAATAGTCGTGGCGTCCGAGGGGGCCAGGCCGGAGGACGGCGAGATGACCGTCCGGAGCGTGGTGGAGGGGTCGCCCGATCCGTTGAGGCTGGGCGGCGTGTCCTATAAGATAGCCGGTCTGATAGAAAAAAGCATGGCCGTAGAATGCCGCGTGGTGGTGCTGGGGCACCTGCAGCGCGGCGGATCTCCCACGCCTTTTGACAGGTGGCTGGCCACAGGTTTCGGCGTAAGCGCCGTGGAGCTGATAGAGAAAAAAATGTTCGGCCGCATGGTGGCGCTGAGAAGGTATTGCTGCCGGAGCGTTACCCTGGCCGAAGCCGTAGGGAAGCTGCGCCGAGTGACTCCGGACTGTCCGGAGATACGGACGGCGCTGAGCGTCGGCAGCACCTTCGGAAACTCCAGGATCGCTTTGTAGGATATAAGACCGGGTTGAAAATTTTTAAGGCCGGCGCCGGGATAAAGGAAAAACATGAAACCTGAAATGTTATACGGGGCGAATACCGCCGAAGAGATCCTGAAGAGCGGCAGACGCAAAGTCTTCAGGCTTTATGTGTCGGAAGGTTCCCTGGAGGGAAAGGCCAGGCTGATAGTCTCCATGGCCAGGAAGGCCGGCTGTCCGGTGGATTTTATGAACCCGCGCAGCCTGGACCATATGGCCAAGGGCGGCAATCACCAGGGCGTGATCCTGGAGGTGGAGCCAGTACAAACCCTTTCGCTCGCCGAGGCCCTGGCCCGGATCAAGGACCCCAAAAAAACCGTGTGGGCGGGCGTGGACGGCATTACCGACCCCATGAACCTGGGCGCGATCATCCGCAGCGCGGCCTGCTTCGGGGTTTCCGCCATAGTCCTGCCGGAGCGCAGAACGGTGGGGCTTACGCCTTCGGCCCAGAAGACCGCTTCAGGCGCCATAGAAAAAGTGGACATGATCGAAGTGGGGAACCTGAACCAGACCGTGATCGAGCTGAAAAAAAAGAACTTCTGGATCTACGGCGCCGAGATGAAAGGGAAGCCGGTCGACAAGGTGGATTTCGCTTTCCCGGTCTTTATGCTTATCGGGTCGGAAGGCGCGGGGCTGCATCAGAAGACCATGGAGCATTGCGACGAGCTTGTTTCAATACCGCAGAAAGGCGGCGTTGAGAGCCTGAACGCCTCGGTGGCCGCCGGCGTGCTGTTTTACGAGATCTCCAAGAGATCCTAAAGGGCCCCAAAAAATCAGGTAGAACCTATTTTTTTTTGGGGCTTGACAACCGCTAATAGTCTGCTATACTATTTTTACAGAAGCGGGGTACCTACTAAACAGGTTCAACCCCGCTTCTCTTTTTCTCCGGTCACCTTGCCACCAGGATGTAAATATCCCCTTCGGCTTTCATGGACGAGGCTTCCGTTTCCGCCGTTTCTCCCGCTCCCCAGAACAGGTCTATGCGTCCCGGCCCCCTTATGGCGGAACCGGTGTCATGCGCGGCGACAAAACGGGTGAATTGCCTGAAAGAGAGCGCGCCGTCCGGTCCTGCCACGGGTCTTGTGGAGCTAAGCAGCGCGGTGACTCCCAGCGGGATGGATTTCGGGTCCACGGCTACGGAGCGGCCCGGGGTCAATCCGGCGTTTATGGCGCCGTAGGCCGGGGAATCCTTGGGGCGGGATCTGAAAAAGATATAGCGGGGGTTAAGGTCCACAAGCCGCCGTTCCCTTTCGCCCTGCAGCGACAGGTAGTTGATAAAATCTTTGAAGGACATGGGCGGCACCTCTCCGCAGTCGATCAGGATCCTCTGCACGCTTTTGAACGGCCAGCCGTTGGCTCCGTCGAACCCCACTTTTATAAAATCACCGTCCGGGAAGCGCAGTATTCCGGAGCCCTGGATCTGCAAAAGCATGATACGGGCCGGATGGTCGGACCAGGCCAGCTCAAGGCTGCCGCCGTCCAGGCTGCCGCCGGAGATGTCCGCGCGCGGGTAATACTTTACCAGTTTCCCGCCGCCGTCCACGCGGCCGTAATCGAAGTCCACGCCCATCTCCGGGGTGGTCTTTACCAGGTCCGGGGGCCTAAGGTAAATGGGGAATCTGTTAACCGCGTCGGGCCGCCTGACGGCCTTGATCTCGGCCTCGTAATAACCGGTGATGACGACCTTGCCGGAATTATCGTCGGCGACCGAGCGGTAAGTCCTGAACCCGGTTTTAATAAGTTCGCGCAATTCTTCCGGAGCGGCGCGGGTCGAAAAAATGTCTATCAGCTTTTGCGTGGTGTCCAGCATCCGCGCGGCGGTGTAGGCGTCCCCGCCGATCAGGACCCTGGCCTGGCCGGGGCGGCTGCGCCAGTAGTTCAGGGTGTCTTTAAGCGCCGCCAACAGGCCGGCGCGGTCCAGGTCGTCTTCCGGCAGGGGCAGGGTGTCGGCCGGGACTTCGGTCACGGCTTTCAAATTAGACGGGGCGTTCGGATAGGCGGCCGCCCGCCTGAAATCCTGGAATTTGGGGCAGGTTTCCAGCGTGCCGATCCGGGGTCCGGGGGCGGCGGTTTCAAATTCCAGGGCGCTTCCTGTACGCAGCGCCTCCTGGGCCGCCGCGCCGGGCGGGATCGGGATGACAGACAGGCAGAACGATAAGACCGCGCGCGTCATAAATTGAACATACAAAAAAAAGGCGTAAAGACGCAAAACGGCCGGTAACAGCTTATTGTGTCCGCGGCCGGCGCTTTGCGGCCGGGGGTCCTCAGCTTACAGGCTACCGCAGTGCGCTCCGGCATTTTGCGATGCCGTCCAGCAGGCCTAATGGACGGTTCCACGCTTGCGCTTCGGCCATCGTTCTGTCGAGGCAGACCAGCGGCGCAAGCGGCTCGGAAGTTCCCCGGCATAAACTGATCCCGCCGTTAAGGTTCAACTGATAACCTCCTACGGTTTGGGCCAGCGCCCTGTCTAGGCAGTCCACCGGAGCGGCCGGAGAGGAGGTTCTCCGGCACAATAGAAGTCCGTTCTTAATAGTCAACCGGCCGCCATTTAGGTTCGCGGCCAGCGCCAGCCCAAGACATTGCGCCGGAGCGGTAGAAGAGAAGCCTTCTCCGCATAGATCAACGCTGTCTTTGACGGAGAGCTTGTAGCCGCGGATGGGACGCGCCTGTGCGGCGTCAACGCAACCCGGGGTATGAGGGGCCGTTATCGTAGATACGATCACCGCGGGCGTAATGACGCCCGGGGGCGGGCCGGGCTGCCGGGCCGGCTGGTCCGTCGGCACGGTTCGAGCCCCGGCGCCGTCAAAGTCCATAGGCCGGTCTTGCGCGAAGAGCCGGCTGCCGACCGTGAGGCAGGCAAGGTAAACCGCGATGATCCAGGTTGCTTTCATAATTCAGCGCCTTATCCTTTATATAGGCCGTTATGATAGTTTAGCAGGCGCGTCAGTCCGCGGGCAGGGCCGTTAGACCCGGAGGAATACAGGCAATGGACCCAAGATTCATAGCTCGCCGCCGGCGGTTAATTGGCGCGAGATCTCCAGCAGATCCTGTTCGTTTATGGCCGACGGCGCGTCAAGCGTGAACAGGAGTTTCAGGCGCTTGCGCCAGCTGTTCTCGGCTGTAAGCCTGCCGGCTGTCAGGCCGTGCCAGCGGAATTCATAAGAGGAAATTTTTTCCGCGTAGCGGGCCGGTTCCCAGGCCAGCTTGCGGTAAATGAAGATCTTTTCTCCGTCCGGGCGCACGGCTTTAAAGCCGCCGCATATCCATTTCTGTATTTGCCATTCCATAGCAACCTCCCGTTTGCGCCTGGACCGGCCGCCGTCGATGGGGAGTTGCGGTGTTGTTTGTCCGGTATCGTGAGCTTTGCGCTTGCCGCCGTTTCCCGGCCGCCGTTGTGATAGCATAGCAGGCCGCGGCGACAGCGTACTGTCGGCCGGAAAAGGCGGATCACGCGGGGCTTATGAACGGCAAGGGGGACAACATAAAATGTCGTAAAACGACATTTTATCGCGCCCGACACGGGGTTTTATCCATCCCCGTATCGGAGTTGAGGAAAAAAATTTCTTTCTCCCTCAAACTCCCTCATGCCACAAGGCAAATGTTTTACAACAGCCCCAAAATAAAATATTACCTCCGGGCGGGCGGATCGATCTTTCGGAGATAGCGTTCCACGCGGGCGCGTATTTCGGCCTTTAAGGTTTCCGGCTCCAGGACCTCGATGTCCGGGATCCAGTTGAGGATGGTCGGGATGGCTTCCATGAGCTGGGCCAGCCGGGATTCAAGTATGAGGGAGCCGTCGCGCTCCTCCTTTTTTATGGTCTGGAGAGGAAAGAATTCTTTTTTGCGGAAGAAATCGGCGGCTGAGGGGGCGATCTTCAGGCGCATAAGGATCTTCCGGTCCCTGGCCGGCATGGCGCCCCAGACGCTGGTGGCGTCGTGTATGGCCTTGTCTATATCGGCCGGAGGGACGAAAGTTTGCGGGGCGAGTTCCAGGCTCTTGATGTTGTCCAGCCGGTATTTTACATATTCGCCTTTTTTTACGGCCATGCACAGGATATAGTAGAAGCCGTTGTCCACCAGGATCTTGAGCGGGGCCAGCGTGCGCCGTACGGTTTCGCCCTTCCTTATATATTCCACGCTGAGGGCGCGGTGTTCCAGGATGGCGGTTTCAATATCCGGGATGAACTTTCTTATATCGAGGTTTTTGCCGGGCCTCGGCATGATAATGGCGTAAGGCGATTCCCAGGGAGAGCTTTTGGTCATGCGGTGGAACAGGGCTTCGAAGGATTTGCTGAAGGCGCCGCCCATGCCCTTGAACATTTCGTGCATGAAGATAAGGGCGGACAGCTGCTCGCCGGACAGCCGCATTTCTTTGAGGGAGACGCCGGGGGCGAAGGAGTATTCGGCCTTGTCGGTCTGCTCCAGGCCGAAAGTCATGTTGACGCGCTCTATGTCGCGCTGGATGCTGCGCTCGCTTACGGCGAACTCGTCGGCGAGGTCCGGGACCTTCACTTTTCCTTTCTCATTAAGGAGATTGAGGATCTTAAGCACCCTGTAATATTTTTTATCCCCGGCAAAATCTTTCGGCGGCATGCGGCCCCCCTTAAAAGGAATAATATAAATTCCCGCGCGGGGGGGCAAGGCCCGTTCTTGCAAAAGAAAAAGGACCATGCGGGCGCCGGCGGGTTGTCGACGGGAGAGGCTTGATAAAAGTCAAGCCGTGTGGCGGATTTTTTTCGGATTTGCGAAATAATTGTTGACACTTGACCGCGCAAGCTGTAGAATTTCCGGAAGCTGGAAAGAGAGGAAGAATTTGGACCGGGGTGATCGTAGGCAGGGTCCGGGTTTTAACGAGTTCCGCTCTTGCTTTTGAGGATGAATACGGGAAAGGTTCAACCTCCCCCGGATGGCAGCCGAAATAGCGCCGGCTAAGTATAACGGAGGAAAGCGAATGAAAAATACCAGAAAAAGTATTCTTTCCGGATTGGCAGCTCTTCTGATGATCGCCGGCAATGTGCCCGCTTTCAGCGGTGAGCTTACCGGGACGATCAGCGAGCAGATAAAGCAGATACAGGACGCGATCTCGCAGAAAGGCGCGAAATGGGTCGCCGGCGAAACCGCGGTAACCAGGCTGCCCAAGGATCAATGGGGTTCGCTGGTCGGTTTGAACCTGAACACCATGACGGGCGCCCCCGCCCTCGCGGTCGAGAAAGGGAAAGCTCCCGCGGCCATCGACTGGAGAAACAACAACGGTAATTTCGTGACTCCCGTCAGGGATCAGATGAAATGCGGTTCCTGCTGGGCCTTCGGCATGACCGGCACGCTGGAGTCCTATGTGCTGATCAACCAGCACAGACCCGGAGAAAATCTGGACCTGGCGGAACAGATCATGGTCTCCTGCAGCGGCATCGGCTCCTGCCAGGGCGGCAAGCTGGACGGCAGCTACATAGTGAATACCGGCCTTCCGCTTGAAACCGTGTATCCCTACACCGCGACGGACGGAACCTGCGGTTCCGCCACCCCCGGCTGGGAAGCCACGGCCTATAAAGCCGACAAGTGGGGCACGATCAACTGGCCCGACATCGACGCCATGAAAGCCGCCGTCGCCCAGTATGGTCCTATCACCACCTCCATGATGGTTTACGAGGACTTCATGGCCTACAAATCAGGCGTTTATTCCTATACCACCGGCAAAAAGCTGGGCGGCCATGCCATCATTATGGTCGGTTATGACGACGCCGAACAGGCGTTTATTTGCAAGAACAGCTGGACCGAAAAATGGGGAGACAAAGGTTATTTCAAGGTCGCTTACACCGAAGTGTACAACTTTATGGCGACCATGTTCGGGATCCAGACCATCGCGTTCCAGTCCAACGCGGCCGGAAAACAGATGGCTCCCAGCTTCAACGCCGACAAAGCTTGGATGAGAGTCGCTCCGATGTTTGAAACATTGAAAGCGAACTTCTGATTCTTCCGAAAGACCGGAGACGGCTCCGGTTTTGATACGGACGAATTCCGAAGATAAAAAACCGGCGGGGCCTGAAAGCTCCGCCGGTTTTTTTGTGGCGCGCGCGCCGCGGGCATGTTTTCGTTGACTGGCGGGGTCTAATTAACTATAATAAATGGATTCGCGGGCGTAGTTCAATGGTAGAACACTAGCCTTCCAAGCTTGGTACGTGGGTTCGATTCCCATCGCCCGCTTAGATTTGTTTCCTCTTGGTTAACGCGGGCGAGGGGAATCGAAGCCGACCACGGCGCATCCGGTGGATGAAAAGCGAAGCGTCAGCCGTGGCGGCCGGCTCCGGGTGAGCGACCGGGAGGGAGCGACGGAGGAGGATGCCCATCGCCCGCTTAGATTTGTTTCCTCTTGGTTAACGCGGGCGAGGGGAATCGAAGCCGACCACGGCGCATCCGGTGGAAGGGGAAACCGCCAAGGCGGTGTCCCACTGTGATAGTTGTACGGAAGGGGTGCCGGGAAAAGCGAAGCGTCAGCCGTGGCGGCCGGCTTAAGGCAAACGGCGGAAGAGGACGGAGAGTGCTGGGGTAGCTCAGTTGGTAGAGCACTTCATTGGTAATGAAGAGGTCGTGGGTTCAATCCCCATCCCCAGCTGATTTTTTGGAACAAAACGACTTGACCAGGAGAAAGATATTATGGCAAAAGCTAAATTCGACAGGAACAAGCCGCATGTGAATGTGGGGACCATCGGGCATGTGGACCACGGCAAAACGACGCTTACTGCTGCGATCACGAAAGTGTCCGCAAAGCTGGGCCGTGCCAAAGAGATGATGTACGCGGACATCGCCAAAGGCGGCGTGGTGCGCGACGCGTCCAAGATTTTAACGGTGGCGGTGTCGCATGTGGAGTACGAGACGGAAACGCGCCATTACGCGCATATCGACTGTCCCGGCCACGCCGACTATATCAAGAACATGATCACGGGCGCGGCGCAGATGGACGGCGCGATCCTGGTGGTGTCGGCCGCGGACGGCCCGATGCCGCAGACAAAAGAGCATGTGCTGCTGGCCAAGCAGGTTAATGTGCCGAGCCTGGTGGTGTTCCTGAACAAGGCGGACCTGGTGGACGACGCGGAACTGCTGGACCTGGTGGAGGTCGAAGTGCGCGACCTGCTGAACAAGTATGAATTTCCCGGGGACACGATCCCAATCATCAGGGGTTCGGCGACGAAGGCGCATGACGGGGACCAGGGTCCTCTGGGGGAGCCTGCGATCATAAAGCTGCTGGCGGCGCTGGACGCGAGCATCCCGGCGCCGAAGCGCGATACGGACAAGCCGTTCCTGATGGCGGTGGAGGACGTGTTCTCCATCACGGGCCGCGGGACGGTGGCGACTGGGCGCGTGGAGCAGGGTAAGATCCATGTGGGCGACGCGGTGGAGATCGTGGGGATCCGCGACACGCAGGCGTCGGTGGCGACGGGCCTGGAGATGTTCAGGAAGCTGCTGGACGAAGCGATGGCCGGCGACAACATCGGGATGCTGCTGCGCGGCATAGAGAAGGACCAGATCGAGCGGGGCCAGGTGATCGCGACGCCGAAGTCGATCACGCCGCATAAGAAATTCAAGGCCGAAGTCTATGTGCTGACGAAGGACGAAGGCGGGCGGCATACGCCGTTCTTCAAGGGTTACAAGCCCCAGTTCTTCTTCCGGACGACGGATGTGACCGGTTCCATCTTCCTTAAGGACGGAGCCGAGATGATCATGCCTGGCGACCACACGGAGATAACGGTGGAGTTGATCTCGCCCGTGGCCATGACCAAGGGGCTGCGTTACGCCATCCGCGAAGGCGGCCACACGGTCGGCGCCGGCGT
>Ga0172379_10003072_pt1 | contig 27520 bp, 14 predicted proteins | sample GrowelOW334metaG_FD_119756 | JGI IMG/M metagenome (GOLD analysis project Ga0172379, IMG submission 119756) | Groundwater microbial communities from an aquifer near a municipal landfill in Southern Ontario, Canada - Groundwater well OW334 metaG | ecosystem: Environmental > Aquatic > Deep...
ACCTCGATGGTCGTCACGCGGTTGTGCAGGAAGAACACCTGTCCTCCCCGCTCCAGTTCACGGCGAATCGCGTCGCGTATGACGCGGTCGTCGTAGTGCTCGACGATGGTTTCGACGGGCAGCCGGTCCTGCGGCGGCGTTGAGATGGTGCTCATGTCCCGCGCGCCGGTGAGGGCGAGATACAGCGTGCGCGGAATGGGCGTGGCGCTGAGAGTCAGCACGTCCACATGCGTGCGCAGGAGCTTGAATTTCTCCTTGTGCATCACGCCGAAGCGCTGCTCCTCGTCGATGACCACGAGGCCGAGGTCCTTGAACGTCACATCGCTCTGCACGAGGCGGTGCGTGCCCACCACGATGTCCACCTCGCCCGCCGCGAGCTGCTCCACGACCTTGAGCTGCTCCTTGCGCGTGCGGAAGCGCGACAGCAGTTCGACCCTGATGGGATAGTCCGCCATGCGGTCGCGGAACGTGTTGTAGTGCTGCTGCGCGAGCACGGTGGTGGGCACGAGGATGGCCACCTGCTTTCCGTCCATCACGGCCTTGAACGCGGCGCGGATGGCCACCTCGGTCTTGCCGAAGCCCACGTCGCCGCAGATGAGGCGGTCCATCGGCTTGGGAATTTCCAAATCGTGCTTCGTCTCCGTGATGGCGCGGAGCTGGTCGGTTGTTTCCTCGTAAAGAAACGAACTTTCAAACTCGCGCTGCCAGGGTGTGTCGGGGCCGAACGCATGACCGGGCTGCGTGGCGCGCTTGGCCTGGATGGCGAGCAAGTCCGCCGCGACATCCCGGACTGCGCGCTCGGCCTGCTGTTTCGTCTTCTCCCAACGCTTGCCCCCGAGCGTGTTCAGCGGCGGACGCATCTTGCCCGCGCCGACGTATTTGCTGATGAGATGCGACTCGGTGATCGGGACGTAGAGCCGGGGCGGCTCACGATCGCTGTCCGACGGGGCGTATTCGAGGACGAGGCATTCGATGCCCTCGACAGTGGGTGGTGCAGATGCAGCCCCTTGATCCGACGACCGGCCTTCGGGCCGCAGCGCCTCTGCGTCCAGGTGATGCCGCTCGCGCCCGGGCTTGTTCGTGGGCAGCACCTTCAACCCACGAAATCGCCCGATGCCGTGCTGGAGATGCACGACGTAATCGCCCTCCTCCAGCTCGGTGAAGTCAATGTCCAGCGCGGATCGCGCCGCAATCGCATGGGCCGATTTCATCCGGCGTGGCCGCTGCACCTTGTAGCGCCCGAAAATCTCCGCATCCGTGACGACGACGAACTTCGCCGCCGCGCACAGGAACCCGCTCGCCAGCGTGCCAAGGCTGACTGTGGGTGCGCTGGCGACCGCCGCCTCCGGCACTGAATCCCTCCACACCTCCCCGAAGCGCTGTGACTCGCCGTCGTTGTTGCAAACGACATGAACCGCAAAGCCCGCGTGCAGCCATCGCTGGAGTTGCAGAAAGAATTCGCGCCGCTGGGCCTGGGCCACCTCTTGTGTGGGCGTCCTTTCAGTGATGGGACGGAAGGCTTCGAGGGAGGTGAGAAAGGCGTGATCGGTGCCCAGCGACAGGTGTGCCGCCGCATCTTCCGTTGTTCCCATCTCTTTCTCCGTCAAGGCCGGCACCGTCAGGCCGCGCCGCAGCAACTCGCCGCGCAGTTCCGCCCAGCTTGCGAAAAATGGGTCGTTGTCCGGAACCAATTCCTCATATTCCCCGGCGTGGTGCTCGATGGCCTCCGGATCGCAAAGGAGGAAAATGGTTTCATCGGGCAGGTAGTCGAGCAGCGTCGCCAGCGGTTCCGTAGTCGCAACCTTCAGGTTGCGCTTCGCCTCCTCCTCCGTTTCGCCGCGCAGGCTGAAGCCTGCGACTATGGAGCGCAGTTGCTTCAACACGCCTAGTTCCCCCGCCGGCGGCAGGACAATTTCCGCCATCTCCCCGCCGTCGCGTGAGATCTGCGTGACGGGGTCGAAGGTCCGCAGCGACTCCAGTTCGTCGCCGAAAAATTCCAGCCGCACCGGCCACGGGCTGGTCAGCGGGAACACGTCCACGATGCCGCCGCGCAGGGCGATGTCGCCCTTCGCCGAAACCTGCGCCTCGGAGTCGTAGCCGTTGTCTTCGAGCCACTCGATGAGGTCCAGCGGGTCCACGCGGTCGCCCCGCCGCAGCGTGCGCATGCGCTGCGCAAGCATGGCCGGCGGGAAGGTGCGCTGAAGCAGCGCGGTGATGGACGTGGTGACCAATGCGGAATCAGCATCCACCGGTCGCGTGTCTTCATTCCGCACTCCGCATTCCGCACTCCGCATTAGCTCAACGAGCGTTTCCAACCGCTCGCTGATGACGTCGGCGTGCGGCAGCTTGTCCTCGTGCGGCAGCGTTTCCCACGCGGGGAAGAAGAGGAGGGAATGGGGTCTGGCGTCTGGCGTCTTGGGCGTAGCGTCCGCCGGCTTTGAACTTTGAACCTTGAACTTGGAACCATGCCCCTCGCCGCCCAGCCACGTTTCCAAGTCCTGATGCAGGACCTCCTGCGCCTTCAGGTTCTCCGACACGAGCACGATCGGCCGGTGCGGAAGCTCGCGGCGCAGCCACGCGGCCAGAAACGCGTGCGCCGAGCCGGTGACGCCGCCACAGGTGAATGCGCCGCCCGACTCCACACGCCGCAACAGGGCCTGCGCAGCGGGAGCTTGGCGGAGCCGCAAAAAGAGTTCGTCGAACATGCAGGTGGGCGAGCCTCACCAGCATGGGCAGGCTGGCACCTGGGGGAAGCGGGCGTCAAGACGCGGTGCCCGTGGTTTGCGTAGGAGACGACGTAAGGAGTCTCTAACTTTGTTCCGCGTTCTGCGTTCCGTGCTCCGCGTTAAGAGTGAGACTCCTCACGTCGTCTCCTACGGATTGCGTCCGAGCCGAGCCGCGTAGAAGCCGTCGAAACCCTCGCGGTCGGGGCGCAGGTGAATTTCCTGCTCCAGCGTCCACGCCGCGCCGTGCTCGGCGAGGAAGCCTTGCACCTGCCGCTCGTTTTCGTCTGGCAGCAGGCTGCACGTGGCATAGACCAGCTTGCCGCCGGGCTTCACGAACTGGGAGTAGTCCCGGAGGATGCGGGCCTGCACCCGCGTGAGCCGCGCGACTTCCTTCGCCGTGAGCTTCCACTTCCCGTCCACGTTCCGGCGCAACGTCCCGAGTCCGGAGCACGGCACGTCGAGCAGCACACGGTCGGCGGTGGCGAACAAATCCGTGGGCACCTGTTCCTTGTCGAGCACGCCCAGTTCGATGCACGAGACGCCGGCGCGCTTGGCGCGCTCGGCCAGGGCGTGCAACGGCTTGTCCCGCACGTCGAGCGCGAGCAGGCGGCCCTTGTTCTTCATCAACGCCGCGAGATGCAGCGTCTTGCCGCCGGCCCCGCAGCACGCGTCGATCACGACCTGCCCCGGCTCGACCTGGAGCAGCGGCGCGACGTGCTGCGACGCGGCGTCCTGAATCTCGAAGAGGCCGTTGCAGTAGGCGGTGGAGTTGCCGAGCTTGCGGCGCTCCTTCAATCGCAACGCATCCGGCAGGCCGGGGATTTCTTCAGCTTCGATGCCCTGCGAGGCGAGGTCCGCCTTCAATGCGGCAGCCGTCGTGTGCAAGGAGTTCGCGCGCAGGAAAACATCGGCGGGCTGGTTGAGCGCCGCGAGCAAGGCCGGCCACTCCGCGCCGAACTCCTTCGCGCCGAGTTCAAACAGCCAGTCGGGAATCGAGGCGCGGATGGCGAGGGGCGTCGTCTCGTCGAGGGCCGGTTGCGGGTCGGTCGGGCTGGCTTCGTGGCGTGCCCAATACGACTCCCACAAGGTCCGCAAGTGCTCCTCGGTGATGGCCTCGGGCAGCAGACACTCGGCATCGGGCAGGCCGGCAAGGTTCCAGTTCCGCCGCCACCAGCGCACGTTCTCGTAAACACTTTCCGCGAAGAGCCGCCGGTCGCGTGCGCCCCACTTGCGGTTGGCCTTGAGCCGCGCGTCCACGATTTGCTCCGCGTATTGGTTGCGCGCAAAGATGTCGCCGAGGGCGGCGAGGATTTCCGAAGTGATGTTGGGGTGCAGAGTCACGGGAGACAGTATTCAGTAATCAGTGTTCAGTTTCGAGCCGGGAGTGTGCGCATCACTGGGGCCAGTCTGGATACTGAAAACTGAACACTGATTGCTTTCTGAGCTGACTCACACCCGGTTCAGCGCGCTCAACACTGCCTTGATCGAGGCCAGTTCGATGTTCGTGTCCACGGCCGCGCCCCAGCGGGTCTTGCCGTCGGCGAGCTTGATCTGGATGTAGGCGATGGCGACGGCCTGCGAGCCGGCGCTCAGGGCGTGCTCCTTGTAGTAGGCGACCTCGAACTTCGGCGCGCCTGCGTTGGCGAGCGCGTTCACGAAGGCGGCGATGGGGCCGTTGCCCTCGCCGTTCATTTTCTTCTCGGCGCCGTTGTGCAAGACGCTCGCGCGGCAACGGAACACGCCGTCCACGCCGTCGGCATGGAAGTGGATGAGCGACCACGGCGTGGTGCGCTCGACGTATTCCTTCCAGAACATCGCCTTGAGCTCCTCGCCCTTCACCTCGCGGCCCAGCGTGTCCACGAGGTCGTTGGCGATGGGGCCGAACTCACGCTGCATGTCCTTGGGCAGTTCGATGCCAAATTCGCTTTCGAGCAGGTAGGCCACGCCGCCCTTGCCGGACTGGCTGTTCACGCGGATGACCTCGCGGTATTCGCGGCCCAGGTCGCGCGGGTCAATCGTGAGATACGGCACGTCCCAGTGGGTGCGCCCGCCCTTTTCCCATTCGGCGATGCCCTTCTTGATGGCGTCCTGGTGCGAGCCGCTGAACGCGGTGAAGACCAGTTCGCCCGCGTAAGGCTGGCGCGGCGGCACGGTCATGCCGGTGCAGCGCTCATATACCTCACGGATGGCGTTGAGGTCGCTGAAGTCGAGACGCGGGTCAATGCCGTGCATGTAGAGGTTCAGCGCGACGGTGACGATGTCGAGGTTGCCGGTGCGTTCGCCGTTGCCGAAGAGCGTGCCCTCGACGCGGTCCGCGCCGGCGAGCAGGCCCAGCTCCGTGGCGGCGGTGCCGGTGTTGCGGTCGTTGTGCGTGTGGAGGCTGACGATGAGCGAATCGCGGTTGCGGATGTTGGTGCAAATCCACTCGACCTGGTCGGCATAAACGTTCGGCATCGCGACCTCGACCGTGTCGGGCAGGTTCAAGATCATCTTCCGCTGCGGCGTGGGCTGCCACACGTCCATCACGGCCTCGGAGACTTCCTTCGCGTATTCCACCTCGGTTGCAGAAAAACTCTCCGGCGAATATTGGAGCGTCACGTCGGTGCCCTTGAGCCGGTGGAGCCGGTCTTGAATCAGCTTCGCCCCCTGGATGGCGATGGCCTTGATTTCATCCTTCGACTTGCCGAAGACCACGCGGCGCTGGGCGGGCGAGGTCGAGTTATACATGTGGATGACGACCCGCTTCGCGCCGACGAGCGACTGGAAGGTTTTCTCAATCAAGTCCTCGCGCGCCTGCACAAGCACCTGGATGGTCACGTCGTCCGGGATGAGGCCTTTCTCAATGAGCAGGCGGTTGAAGGCGAACTCGGTGTTCGACGCGGACGGGAAGCCCACCTCGATCTCCTTGAAGCCGCACTTCACCAGCGCCTGAAACAGCTCGAGCTTCTGGGCCACGTTCATCGGCACGGCGAGCGCCTGGTTGCCATCGCGGAGGTCCACGCTGCACCAGAGCGGCGCGTGCGTGAGCGTGCGCGACGGCCACTGGCGGTTCGGGAGGTGGACGCCGGGGAACGGGCGGTATTTGGAGACGGTGTCTTTCAGCATGGCTCGTGTTCAGTTCTTACTCGTGCTCTTGATCCTGATCTTAATCCTGCTCCCGGTTCCGGCTGCCTGGATGGAGCAGGATTAGGATCAGGATTACGAGCAGGACTAAAACCAAAACCCCACCGCCATCGTGGCAGTGGGGTTCTCGAAATCGTTGTGTGTGAAATCAGAACCCGACCGCCGCGCCGGCCAGCAGCGCGCGAAGTGCAAGTCGAAGGTTCAGAATGTCATTCACGGTGCGAGTTGTAGGCTGGCGCTTGCGCCGGGTCAATTCGTTTGTCGGCAAGGCAAAGTGGCTGGTGCCATCGAGCATTCGCACCCTTTCGGTGGCAGCACGCGCAAAGCGGGCGAGGACGCCCGCGCTCCGCAGCCAGGTCAGTCCTTCGGCGGTTTCACTTTGGCTCCGGGGTCGTTCTTCCTGGGCCGGTGCGTCTCGTATTCGCCCTTGCCGAGTTTCTTGAGGACGGTGAAGCCCGCATTGGTCGCGTCCTTCACGTTGAACTTCTTGAAAATCTTCGGCGAGTAGAAGGTGCCGAAGACCTTGCGCACCGGCTTGCGGCACGCGGGGCATTCCGTGAGCGGCTTGGCGTCGAGAGGACGGCGCAGCGTAAAGCGCCCGCCGCAGACCACGCAGCCGCCTTCGCAGAGTTCGTATTCGTAGAGTGGCATGGTGCTGACTCGTGCTCGTAATCCTGATCTTAATCCTGCTCCTCTCTTCGACTGCCAGCGAGCAGGATCAGGGTCAAGATTACGAGCAGGAGAAAAATGTTCAACCCGCCACGCAGGCAGCGAAGCCCGCGCGGATGCCCGCCTCGTCCAGCTCCTTGCCGATGAAGACAAGCTGGTTGCCGCGCTGCTCGCCGGCGTTCCAGAAGCGCTCCGGCTCCACGTCGAACATCATCTGCACGCTCTGGAAGATGACCCGCTTGGGCACGCCCTGGATGTGCAGGATGCCCTTGGCGCGGTAGATGTTCTCACCGCCCTTGGCCAGCAGCTCGTTCAACCACGCCTCGGTCCGCTTCAAGTCCAGCGGGCGTTCGTCAAGGATGTGGAAGGAACGCACCGCGTCGTCGTGGCGGCCTGCGTGATCGTGGCCGTGATCCTCATGGTCGCAATCCTCGCCGTGCTCATGGTCATGACCGCAGTCGTGATCGTGACTGTGGGCATGGGCGTGTTCGTGCTCGCAGTGGTCGCCGCATTCGTGACCGGCCTCGCCATGCGCGGGCTTCTCGGTGGGGATTTCCAACGGCGCACTCAAGTCACGGGCGCGGGTGTTGAAGATGTTCTTCATGTCCACTTGCGAGCGGTGCGAGCGGTGAATCTTCGCCAGCGGGTTGATGTGGCGGATGCGACGCTCGACGCGGTCGAGGTCGGCGGGCGTGGCGAGGTCGGTTTTGTTCAGCAGCACGATGTCGGCGAAGGCGATCTGCGGCAGCGCCTCGGGTGCCTTGTCCAGCACGCCCTCCAGATGCCGCGCGTCGGCGACGGTGACGATGGCGTCGAGCCGGAGTTTTTCCTGAAGCTGCGGCAGGTAGAACGTGTGGGCGATCGGGCTGGGATCGGCCAGGCCCGTGGTTTCGACCAGCACATAGTCGAAGCGTTTCTGACGCTTGAGCAAGTCGGAGAGCGTCTTCACCAGATCGCCGCGCACGCGACAGCAGAGGCAGCCGTTGTTCAACTCCACGACCTCCTCGTCCGCGCCCACGACGAGCTGGCCGTCAATGCCCACCTCGCCGAACTCGTTGATGATGATGGCGCACTTGTAGCCGTGCGGCTGGGTGAGCAGGTGCTTGAGCAGCGTGGTCTTGCCCGCGCCGAGGAAGCCGGTGAGCACCGTGACGGGGATGGATGTGTCTTTTTTCTTTTCAGCCATAGTTCAGCGGGGCGCAAGGTAGTGGAGGCGGCGTGTCAGCGCAACCTGGGGACGCAGGCGGCAAATTCGGGCGGTTTTCAACCGGATGGAGCAAGTCCGTGTCTGGTGGGTGGGTGGGATGAGTCACCGTGCCACGGCAGGCCAGGATTGAAGTGCCTGGCCGGAAACAGTCTGAAGCGTCAGCCCCTTGATCCGCACGACGCCGGGAGCCGAGCAGGGATCGAGACGGAACGCGTGGAGTTTTTCCGGCGTGTCGATGGCGAGCGTGATGTTGTGCCACTCTCCGTCGTGCTTCACCTCGAAGGGCTGGTGATGACCCTTGGGCAGAATGGTCTTGGCGTCGGTGGTCCAGAAGATTTCCCCGTCGCCGCCGGCCTTGCCCTGTAGGCTGAAGACAAGCTGGTAGGGGCCTGCTGCTTTGAGATCGGGCAGCCTGTCAAAGGACAGTCCCGAATCGCTGCCGGTGCAGGTGATCACGAGCTGGTCGCCCTCGACTGCGAGCTTGGTGTTCGTCCGGGCGCGGATGGCGAGATTCTTCGCAGGGGTTGGATCGGCCTGTGCCGAAGCTTTTCTCTTCTTCTTCTGGGCATCGTGGCGGGCTGCGCTGGCTTCAGGGGAGGTGTAGTCCGTCCACTGTGGGTTCCGCCTCGGTTCGGTGGCGGTGGTGGCGACGGGTGTCCGCTCCTTGGCAGGAGTCATCAGGACGTTCAACGCCATGTCATGCCATTGCTTCACCATGCGGGAGACGATCTCGGGATGTTTCGCGGCGACGTTGTGCAGTTCGGTGCGATCCTCGGCCAGGTTGTAGAGTTCCCACGGCTGGCTCTGAAAGCTGACGAGTTTCCAATCGCCGTCGCGCAGCCCGCGGTCGCTGCTGAACAGGAGATGGATTGGAGGGCGTGACTTGATCTCGCCACCCGCAAGAATCGGCGCGAGGGAAATGCCGGCCAGCGGGGTGAGTTCACGTCCCGGCCATGTCTTGGGCAGCGGTGCGCCGGCGACTTCGGCGAGCGTCGGTAGCACGTCAACGAGATGCGCGGGCGAATGCACGAGCGCGCCGGGCCTGGTTTTCAAACCGGCCGGCCAGTGCATGATGGCCGGCGTGGCGATGCCGCCCTCGAACTGGTTCTGCTTGTAGTAGCGGAAGGGCGAGTTGCGCGCCCACGCCCAGCCCGTGCTGTCGCTCCAGGAGGACTCGGGATTGCAGGGTTCGAGGTCGCGTCCGACGCTGCGGCGGTCATACGGACAGGCGCCGTTGTCGGAGACGAAGAGGATGAGCGTGTTGTCGAACTCGCCCTTGCTCTTCAGGTCGGCTACGAGCCGTCCAACCTCCTGATCCACACGGTCGATCAACCCGGCGTAGGCGGCCATGCGGCGGCGTTCCCACGTCTGCATCTCGGGGGACAACGCGCTCCAGGCCGGCACATGATCGGGGCGCGCGCTGGCCCGGGTGTCCTTGCCGAAGAGGCCGAGTTCCTTTTGCTTCGCCACGCGGGCGGCGCGCATCACGTCCCAGCCGGCGTCGTATTTGCCGAGATACTTTTTGTAATCCGCCTCCATGGGTTGGAGGGGCGCGTGCGGCGCGTTGAACGCGACGTAGAGAAACCACGGCTTCTTCGAAGTGCGCGCGTCCGCGAGAAAATTCAGCGCGTGATCAACGTTGGCCACGGTGGTGTAAAAGCCCTTGTCCGGGACGGTCCACGCCTGGCCGTTGAGACGGAAGGTTTTGTCGCCCTTGTAATAACTCGTCGCGCCGGACAGGTGCCCGAAGTAGCGGGCAAATCCAAAGTCGGTGGGCTCCTTGTCGAGATGCCACTTGCCCGTCATGGCGGTGAAGTAACCGGCGCTTCCGAGCACCTCCGGGATGATCACCGCGCGGGGCAGTTTTGTGTCGCCCGCCTGCCTGCACCAGCGGCCCGAGAGCAGGCTCACGCGCGAGGAGTGGCACTTGGCGGTGTTGTAGAACTGCGTGAAGCGCACCCCGCCGGCGGCCAGCCTGTCGAGGTTGGGCGTGGCGATCTCGGAGCCATAGCAGCCGAGGTCCGAGAAACCCAGGTCATCGGCAAGGATGAGAACAATGTTGGGTCTGCCCGCCGCGAGCGAACCGGCCGCCGCGAACGCGAGCGAAAAAATGAGGCTGATGATTCTGTTCATGGATCAACTGAGGGCGATCCTGCCCGCAGGTCGGCATCGCGTCACGGATGAATCCGCGCCCGGATTTGAAAGCGCGGCGATGCCTAATCTTCTTCCACGCCGGCCCGGGCAAACGTATCTTCGCCGCCGACCATGAGCGGTTCGGCAATGAGCTGACGGTTTGGATTTCAAACGAACCCGCCGCCGGATTAAACCTTCAAAAATGAAAGCAGTCATCCTCGCCGCCGGAAAAGGCACGCGCATGCGCGACCTGACGAACGAAATTCCAAAGCCCATGCTCAGGGTGCAGGGCAAGCCCATCCTCCAGCACATCGTCGAGGGCCTGTTGAGCGTGGGCATCCGCGAGTTCTGCATCATCACGGGCTGGCACGCGGAGGTCGTCGAGGGCTTCTTCGGCGATGGTTCAAAATTTGGTGCATGCATCAGCTACGTGCGTCAGGTCGTCCAGGACGGCACGGGCAAGGCGCCGGAGCTGGCGAAGTCGTTCGCGGGAAGCGAGCCGTTCCTGCTGACCTACGGCGACATCCTCGTGAAGCCGGAGACTTACGCGGACATGCTCAAGCGCTGGAACAGCGGCAAGTTTTCCGGCCTCGTCACCGTGACGGGCAGCGAGGACGTGACCAAGGGCGGGTTGTTCTTCTTCGACGCGGCCTTCTGCCTCAAGCACCTCGTCGAGAAGCCCAGCGCGGCGCAGCTCGCGGAACTCCAGGTGCTGGGCTGGCTCAAGCCCGGCGAGACCGCCTGGTATAACGCCGGCATCTACCTCTTCGATCCGGTGCTTTTCGAGTTCACCGCGAAGCTACAGAAGTCGCCGCGCGGCGAATACGAGCTGACCGACGCGCTCACGGCGATGCTCGCGGCGGGACACCAGATGGCCGGCCTGAAAATAGCGGGCCGCTGGGTGGACGTGCGCGACCCGGAGGTGCTGGCGTCGTTGCAGGAATAGTTCTTCCCGTAGGAGACGACGTGGGGAGTCTCTGACTTTGTTCTGCGCTCCGTGTTCCACGTTCCGAGTTCGATTGGAGATTTCTCATACCATTTCGGAATGGAAACCGGTGGAATCAGTGGCGGTCCACGATGCGCCTTGCCTCCCTCTCCCTTCATCGGATGAGGGCTGGGGTGAGGGGTTGAATGCGCCGGCGTTGGTGGCCACACCCCTCATCCGGCCTGCGGCCACCTTCTCCCCTCCTCCGAGGAAGGGAGAAGGCACGCGGCGGGCGGTTCGCATTCCACCGGCTTGCACTGGGAATTGGTATCACGTCGTCTCCTACGAAAGCAAAAGCGGCGGTCAGGTGACCGCCGCCTTGCGTTTCAAGTTGTGTTGCTTCCGTGGCTCAGGCCGCCGGGGCGCTGGCCGGGACTTCCTCGACGCTGGCCTGGAGCTGGAGGAAGTCCAGCACCTTGCCGACGAGGATTTGCTCGTGGATCTCGCCGAAGCCGTTGCGCTCCTCGAGCTGCTTGATGAGCTTCTGGATGGGCATCTGGTATTGCTGCGCCATCGCCTGCACGCGTTCGAGTATCTCCTGCTGCTCGACCTTCACGCCTTCTTTTTCGGCGATGCGGTTGAGGAGGAACATGGCCTTCACGCGGTCCTTGGCGCTGGCGTTGGCGTTGGCGAAGATGACGTCCTTCTGCTGCTCGATGGCTTCCTTCGGGATGCCACGCTGCTGGTTTTCCTGGACGACGTTATAGACGACGCTGCGCGTTTCCTGAAGCACGATGGACTCCGGGAGGTCGAAGCTCACCTTGCCCAGCAGCGCCTGGATGATCTGGTCGCGGACGGCACGGCCCGCCTTTGTATTGCGGTCCGCGCTGAGGTCGGCGTGGATGCCGGCGCGAAGTTTCTCAAGGCTCTCGGCGCCGAAGCCCTTGGCGAACTCGTCGTTCACCTCGGGAAGAAGGCGCTCCTTCACCTGCGCGAGTTCGACTTCATACACGCCCTTCTTGCCGACGAGCTGCGCGGCGACGAAGTCCTGGGGGAAGTCCACGTTCACGGTGCGCTTCTCGCCGGCGTTCATGCCGTGGAGCTGCTCGGTGAAGCCGGGGATGAACTGGCCCGCCTCGCAGCGAATCCAGAACGCCTTCTGCTCCGTCAGGCCGCGCGCGGTCGGGGCGGTGTCGGTGATGGGCTTGCCTTCGCAGGTGCCGGTGTAGTTCACCACGGCGATGTCGCCGGGGGCGAGGGGACGGGCCACGTCCTTGTAATCGGTGCGCTGCTCGCGCAGGACATTGAGCGCCTTGTCCACGTCGGCATCGGTGATGACGACCGCCTCGCGTTTCACGGGCAGGCCCTTGTATTCGGGCAGCTCGAACTCAGGTTGCGTCTCGACGGTGGCGGCGAACTGGAGCGTCTGGCCGCGCCCGAACTGGATTTCCTCGATGTCGGGATAGACGGCGGCGCGGATCTTCTCCTGCTCAAGAGCCTTCTGGTAGGAATCGGGGATCAGCTTCTTCTTGACCTCCTCGTCGATGCGCGAGCCGAAGCTCTTGAGGACAAGGTCACGCGGAGCCTTGCCGGCGCGGAAGCCGGGGAGCTGGGCGTGGCGCTGGAATTCCTTGGTGACGGAGTCAAAGGCGGCATCCACGGCGGCGATGTCCAGTTCGACGCGGAGGAGCTTCTTGCACGGGCCGAGATTTTCGACGGTTACGTTCACGACAATTTTCGGGTTCAAAACTTTGCCTTGCAGCCCGGCACGAGCGCCCGCTGGCGGGGCAAAGAGCGGGCACCCTACGTAGGCTCCACCCACCCGTCAAGCCCGCCCCGCGACAGTTTGGGCACGGCACCCCGCCGGTGCGGTGCCGGGCACGCTCCGCCCATTGCGTTTTCGGGGCGGCATGAGCATGGTCTTTCCCGCCACAGCCATTTGCAACCAGCGTGTCCGCCGCGCCCATGAATCCCGCCACCGCCAGCCGTCATCCCCGAAGGTTCGGACTGATGCTGGCCGCCCTGCTGGGCTGGCAGCCGGGCCTTTCCGCCGCGTCCGCGCCGCCGCTCACCCCGCAGCAGACGGAGTTCTTCGAGAAGAAAATCCGGCCCGTGCTGGTGAAGGACTGTTACAAGTGCCATTCCGCCGAGGCCGGGCGCGTCAAGGGCGGCCTCCGTCTCGACACGCGCGACGGCCTGCTCAAGGGCGGCGACTCCGGTCCCGCCGTCGTCCCCGGCAATCCGGATTCCAGCCTCCTCATCCGCGCCGTCCGCTATCGCGACCGCAACCTCCAGATGCCGCCGGACGACAAAAAGCTTTCGTCCTCCAAAATCGCCGACCTCGAAGCCTGGGTCCGCATGGGCGCGCCCGACCCGCGCGCCGACGCGCCGAACAAATACGGCGCGGCCCCCACCGACCCGAAGCAACACTGGAGCTTTCAGCCCCTCTTCAAGCCCCTCATTCCGGAGTTTCGCAAGGACTGGGCGCCGCTCGCCCGCAATGCCGTGGACCACTACATCTTCGCCGCCCTGGAGGCGAGGCGGCTCGCCCCCTCGCCGCCCGCGGACAAGGTCACGCTGATCCGCCGCGCGACGTTCAACCTGACCGGCCTGCCGCCGACGCTGCACGAGGTGGACGACTTTCTCGCGGACAACTCGGAGAATGCGTTTGAAAAAGTGGTTGACCGCCTCCTCGCCTCCCCCCGCTACGGCGAGCGCTGGGGCCGGCACTGGCTCGACGTCGCGCGCTACGGCGACACGACCGGCCGCCGCGACAACAACCGCGGCGTGACGCGTTACCTCCATTCGTATCCTTATCGTGACTGGGTCATCAAAGCCTTCAACGAAGACCTGCCCTTCGACCTGTTCGCAAAACTCCAGATAGCCGCCGACCGGGTGTTGGAGGAGTTCAAGGTTCAAGGTTCAAAGTTCAAAGTCGTCGGCAACACACCGAACGCTTCCGGTCGGAGCAACCTTGAACCTGGAACTTTGAACTTTGAACCGAGCCAGGCCGACCTCGCCGCCCTCGGCTTCATCACGCTCGGCCCGCGCCTGAACAACAATCCCGACGACCTGATTGATGACCGCATCGACGTGGTGACGAAGGGATTTCTCGCCCTGAGCGTGTCGTGTGCGCGCTGCCACGACCACAAGTTTGATCCCATTCCGACGAAGGATTACTACGCGCTGCACGGCGTCTTCGCCAGCAGCACGGAGCCGCGCGAAGGGGTTGAGCTGCCGGGCAACACGGACTATGCGGCGTTCCGGGAATTTCAAAGGGCGCTCGCCGAGGCGGAGGGTGCGCTGAAGAAATTCGAGGACGGCCTGCGCCTCCGCGCCAGCGCCGGGCTGATCGTCGGCATCAGCGACTACCTCAAGGCGCTGTATTATTTCAGCAGCCCGACCAACACCCTGCCGCTCGACCAGTTCATGCAGCGGCGCAACCTGCTCCCGGTGGTTGCCTCCGGCTGGAAGGCCGCGCTCGACGGCGCGAAGACCGGGCATCATCCCGTGCTCTCGGCCTGGAACGAGTTTGCCGCGCTGCCAGCCACCAACTTTCTCAAGGCCGCCACGCCCGTCGCCCTCCGCCTGCGCACCGCAGGTGACCCGGACAGGCCCGTGAACCCCGTCGTCGCCCGTGCGATGGGTTTTCCGCCCGGCTCCATCGCCGTTGCGGCCACGAATTTCGCGCGGCTGTTCGTGGACGCCAACGCACGCTGGGGCCAGGTCGTCGGCGCGCACGAGGCCCGGAAGCGTTCCAGCTCGACGAATCTGCCGCCCGCACCCGCCGGCCTTCCGGACGCCGCGCAGGAGGAAATCCGCCGCGTCATCCACGATCCTGCGTCGCCCGCCTTTCTCTTCGCCAGCGAGAAGCTCACGGCCGCGTTCCAGCGGCTGCTCAACCAGGGTGGTGCCCGCGCGAAACAGCAGGAGCTGGCCCGGGCCGTGGACACCGTCCGGACGTCGCACCCCGGTGTGCCGCCGCGCGCGGTGGTGCTCCTTGATTCGCCGCAGCCCCGCGACAGCTATGTTTTCATCAAGGGCAACCGTGGCAGCCGGGGCCCGACCGTGCCCCGGCAGTTCCTGGAAATTCTCTCGGGCGAAAACCGCCGGCCCTTCCGCGACGGCAGCGGGCGGCTGGAACTGGCCGGTCACATCGCGTCGCCGGACAACCCGCTCACGGCGAGGGTCATGGTCAACCGCGTCTGGCTTCATCAGTTCGGCGAGGGCCTCGTGCGGACGCCCAACGACTTCGGCCTCCGCGCCGAGCCTCCCACGCACCCGGAGCTGCTCGACTACCTCGCGTGGACGTTCATGGAGAACGGCTGGTCCGTGAAGCGTCTCCAGAAACTCATCCTGATGTCGCACACATGGCAGCAGAGCAGCGAGAACGTGCCGCGTTTCGCTCAGATGGACTCGGAGAACCGCTGGCTCTGGCAGCAGAACCGCCGCCGGCTGGAGTTCGAGGCGCTGCGCGACACGATCCTGCACATCGGCGGCAAGCTGGACTTCACGATGGGCGGGCCGGGCGAACGGCTGGACCGGGAGCCCTATTCCGAGCGCCGCAGCGTGTATGGCCTGGTGGACCGCGCAAACCTGCCGAACATGCTCGGCGCCTTCGATTTTGCGAACCCGGACCTCAGCACCGGCCAGCGAAACAGCACCGTCGTCCCGCAGCAGGCGCTCTTCATGATGAACAGCCCGCTCGTGATCGAGCAGGCCCGGAACGCCGTCCAGCGCGGCGACTTGAAATCCCTGCCCAACGATCCTGAGCGCGTGAAGATGCTTTACCGCCTCATTTACTCGCGCCTGCCCACGGACACCGAACTCAAGCTCGCGCTGAACTACCTCTTCAGCGAAATGTCCGCGCCCAGGGGCCCGCTCCCCGGCCAGCCACCGTGGGAATACGGCGTTGGCAGCGTGGACCGGCAGACGGGCCGGGTCGGAACCTTCTGGCCGCTGCTTTACAATCCCAAGACGCGCTTCTACCAGGCTGCGCCGCGCATCCCCGAACCGCGCTGGGGCAACCTTCATCTCACCGCCACCGGCGGCCATCCGGGAAACATGATGACGCAGGCCGTCATCCGGCGCTGGACCGCGATGGACGACATGACGGTGAGCATCGAGGGCACGCTCACCCACACCGGCAGCACCGGCGACGGCGTGCAGGGCCAGATTATTTTCAGCGGCGCGGGATCGCTCGCCCGCGGAGTCGCGACGCGCAACGAGGTCGAGTTCACCGTGCCGCGCCTGAAGGTCGGCGTTGGCGAGACGATTGACTTCGTCGTGGACTGCCGGGCGGGCGGCGTGAACGACACGTTCACCTGGACGCCCGTCATCAAGCAGCTCGACGCCGCGCAGAATCCGCCCGCGTTCACGGGCAAGGAGTGGAGCGCCCAGCGTGACTTCGCCGCGCCCGTCAGCGCGCGCCGGCTCTACCCGTGGGAGAAGCTTGCGCAGGTGCTGTTGGAAACCAACGAGCTGACGTTCGTCAACTGAGCGCCGCACGAACCGTCTGGCACGAGCCGAAAGACATTCAAGAGCGCGCAGCGCACAGCGATCGTGAGCTTCACCTTCGTTCGCAGTCGCAACCTTCAGGTTGCGAATCGAAGTCATTCGCAGGCCAAAGCCCGCGACTACTCGGCCCGCACGTGCCAGTCCATCCAGCCGACCATCTTGTCCCACATCTCCGGCAGATACACGTGCCCGAGGCCGGGATAGACGACGTTCTCGAAGCGGGCCTCTGCGCGATAGAGGCCGTAGGCCGGACGCAGCTTCGCCTCCAGCTTGCGGATGCCTTCGATGGGCGAGCCGTAGTCCTTGTCGCCGGTCATGAAGAGCATCGGGCGCGGGGCGGCGAGCGCCATCACGGCCTCGCTGTCGAAGTGGTTCAGCATCCCCGGCACGAAGTAGTAGATGCCGTGGTATTTCAGGCCCTCGATGCGGATGAGGTCCGTGTAGCGCGTCATGCAGGCTACAGCCACGCCCGCGCGCAACCGCTCGTCCAGCGCCATGAGCCACCAGGTGCGCGTCGCGCCCATGCTGATGCCGGTGACGCCGATGCGCGACGCGTCCACTTCCTTGCGCGACGCGAGGTAGTCCAGCGCCATCAAGTCATCGCGCAGAATCATCCCCCACAGCGAGCGCCCGACCCAGAGGTTGAACTTCGACGCCGTCATCTCCCCCGCCCCGCCCTTCTCCGCCGGTCCGCCCGGCCCCTGTCCGTTGCGCTCGCCGAAGCAATACGCGTCCACGCCCAGCACCACGTAGCCGCGCCTGGCGAGCGCCGGTCCGGGCGGCACGGGCACGGCGTTGGTGCCGAGCAGCTCGTCCTTGCCGATGTCGTATTGGCCGCCGTGCCAGTGGCAGTAGAGGATGGCCGGCGACTTGCCGGTCGCGCCTTTCGGCAGGAACACATAGCCCGGCACGGTCGCGCCTGCGCCGTTGTCGAACGTGAACTTCTCGAAGATGTAATCGCCGCGGTCCTCGCGCACGAGCGTCGTGACCTTGGGCACCTTGGGCCGGGGCGGCAGTTTGCCGAGCAACTGCCACAGCGTCGCGCGCACCCCGGCGCGCTGCTTCTCCCATGCGGCCTTCGTCTTCGGCACGGAGAACTCGGGGGCGACCGGCGCGGCGGCGAGCCACGCCCCGGCGTTGGGCAGACTGTTCTGGGCCATCAGTGAACCGGTGGCGAGGAGCAGCGCGCCCCAGGTGGCCGGCGAACGGAAGGATGGAGGAATCAGCTTCATTGCGACAGGAAATCTGCGGGTATGAAATCAGGCCGCCTCCTGTCCGCGAAGCGAATTCGAATCTCCCGGAGCGCCAAGGCGAACCAGTGGCGTCGGAGCCTGGCGCAGAGTGCGGCTGCTCAGTGACAGAATGCCTGGCCGGGGAGGCCCGCGAAACACGCAAAACAGACGAAAAGGATGGTGTTGGATCAGGACGGTGGTGAGGCAAGGCGTCCGATCGGCGGGACGCGCTGCCCTGCTGCGGTAGGAGACGAGGTGACGAGTCTCCGATTGGATTCCGTGCGCCTTCCGGTTTTGAAGTGAGACTCCTCACGTCGTCTCCTACGCGCCAGTCCGGCAATAACTATAACGCCAATTAAATCGGTAACAGCTATTGCCGTTGCGGAGCGGTGCCCTCGTGATTACCAGCGTGCCGCTCCACAATGAGCCAGCGTTGTTGGCCACCCGGTGTGGATTGCTGCCGGTCGTATTTGAACGGGTGTCGGTCGATTGTGGCCTGAACGACCAGATTCGACAGATTCCCTTCCAAATTAAAAACTTTACTTGCATCAAAAATCGCCCCCGCATTGAAGCAACTCTCGAACGTAGCGGCCCCCTTATGATTGGCCCTATTAAAAATCGCGACCGCAACCCATTTAATCGGAGGGAACTTGTTCCGCCCGGTCCACCGAACCTGTAACAGTGCCTCCTGAAACCGCTCCGGTTCGTTCGCCGCGTCATAGTTCTTCTCGTTCACATCATATTGGCAGAGCAGGTAATCAGGGTATCGATTATCCATCTCGTAAAAGTTGCATCCGAGCGGTCGAGGACGTCCTGGACCGGCGTCGTAATTAGGTAACGGAACCTCATTTGTTGGCGGGTTGCGCAACCTCTCCTCAGCAGCTTTGTCCGCCCGTGCCATTGCATCGCGGACGGCCCGGTCTCGCTCAGGGTCGTCGCCTGTAAGTCGCCCTCTTCCATTCAGGGCGCTTTCACGGCTATTTTCTTTTAGAGGCGTGTCGACCTGCGTGCTTTCGGGGCTTCGCCCGCAGCCACCCAAGAGGCAGAGACAGGCAACCAGCATCGCGCATGATGCTAGCATGGTAAGAAGGAGGTCTCGCACTCTAGTGCTCATGGAGCCAAGCCAAAATTGGAATGGTCGCTCTGGTAAACGAGGTGGTTCTCGAAGTCATAGTAGCCGGCCACCGGCGCGTTGAGCGCGTTCATGCCCGCGAGGGTGTTGCTGTTGTTGTCCAACGTGTTCGAGGTCAGCCAGTCGTTAGCGGTGTAGGTGGAAGCAGTTGAGAAGACTGAGTTGAGAGTTGAGAGATGGGAGAGGCGATCGCCCACGAAGCCGCTCCCCGGGGAGCTGATGGCACAGAGGAACGCGGCCAGCAGGCAGAGGAGCAGCATTGGGGACCGGAGCTTCACCGGGAGGAGAGCATCAGGGAAATGGGATGATTTGGCGAGCATTGAACTGCGTGCCAAGGGTCACGGCTTTACTTCAATCGGACCGGTTCCTATCTTCTCAGCCGGTTGCCAACGCAATGAGCCTGTCCCGCCAGTGGTCGCGCCGGTCCGCCAGTCTTGCCGCTGGGGGAGTCCTCCTCCTCTGGCTGGCCCTTCTGGCACCGGGCCGGGCGGCGACGTTTTGCATCAACTACTCCGCCACGCCCGACGCTGTCGCGCTGCGCGAGTTTGACTTCTCCATCCTCAGCCCGGATGCGCGCGTGGATGTCCCCGAGCTGAGGCGTCTCGGGCATCGCACCTATGCCTATCTGAGCGTCGTGGAAGTCGCGAGGGACGCGCCCTACCGCGCCGAGGTCGTCGCGCGGCAGATCCCGCTGCTTGGCAAGAACGAGGTCTGGCTGGGTGACTTCGCGGATGTCTCGCAGCCGGCCTGGGCGGACTTCGTGGTGAACACGCTGGCCGCGCGCGCCGCCCAGAAAGGCTTCAGCGGCTTCTTCCTCGACACGGTGGACAGCGTGGAACAGCTGGAGAAACAGTTTCCGGAACGCGGCACGGTCTTCCGCGAGGGGCTGATCGCGCTGGTCAAGGCGCTCAAGGCAAAATTCCCGCAGCACCCCGTCATCCTCAACCGTGGCTTCCCGATCCTGGCACGCCTCACCAGCTCGGTGGACGGCGTGCTCGCCGAGTCGCTGTTTCGCAAGTTCGACTTCAAGGAGAAGCGCTACGTCGCCGTCGAGCCGGCCGGCACGCAGTGGCTGCTCAACATCCTGCGCACCGTGAGCAAGGCGGGCCTGCCGGTTTACGTCGTGGACTATCTGGATGCATCTGACACCCAGCTCGCCGAGGAGGTTGCACGGCGCATTTCCGGGGTGGGTTTCACGCCGTTCATCAGCACGGTCGAGCTGGACGGGAAGTTCCTCACGTCCCGGACAAGATCACGGGGCGCGCTGGCGTCCGTTCAGCGGGAGCCGCCGGTCACCGCGTCCGCGCCAAGGGCCGTGCCCGCGCTGCCACCCGTTTTGCCAGCGCCAGCGGTCACGGCACCCGCCGCGCGCGTGCCGCTGGAGTCCGGCGGCTCCTCGCCGCTTCAGCCCGGCGAAGTCCCGCGCTTCGTGCTCGCGCTCTTCGGCAACAGCGAGCCGGACGTGGAGGAGCTGGTCCGCTGGCCGGTTGACAGCGGGACCGCGCAGGTCGCGCAGATGCCGCTGGAGTGGCTCGGCTACGAGGTGGACTATCTCAACGTCCATCAACGGGAGCTGCCCGCCACGCTCGACTCGCGTTACGCCGCCATCATCCTCGACCGCTTCCTCACGCTGCCACGGGGGAAGGAGGCCGCCATGGCCGACTGGCTCATTGCTCAAAAGGGGCGCGGCTGCAAAGTCATCTTCTTCGGCGGGCTGCCGTTCAACGATGACGCCGTCACCGAACGGGTTCTGAAGGCATTCGGCTGCGACGGCACCGGGCGGGCGGTGAAAAATGCCACGAACCTGCGCGTCCTGACCGCGGCGAAGCAGTTGAACTTCGAGGCGCCGCTCAACCTCACGCCGGCGGGCTTTCGCGACATCCGGGCACCCGCCGGGAGCGAGGTGCTCCTGTCGCTCGCCACGGGCGACGGACGGCAGTTCGATCCCCTGTTCATCGCCCCGTGGGGCGGCGTGATGCTGGAACCTTACGCGCTCTTCCGCCGGCCCGATCTTGACGAGCTGTGGCTGGTGGACCCCTTCCACTTTTTCAAACAGGCGCTGGGCCGCCCGGACATGCCGGTGCCCGACACCACCACCCGCGACGGCGAGCGGATATTTTTCTCGCACATCGACGGCGATGGTTTCCGGCACGCGTCGAGCGTGGAGATCGGGCGGCGCTCGGGGGAGATCATCGTCGAGCGCATCATCAAGAAGTATCCCTTTCCGTTCACCGTGTCGTTCATCGAGGCGGAGGTGCGCGGCATCGTCGCCGGGCAGAAGTCCGGCGACGCCGAGTCCCTCACGCGGCAGGCGCGCGAGGTCCTCGCGATGCCGAAGGTTGAAGCCGCGTCGCACTCTTACACGCATCCGTTCTACTGGAACGCGGGCGACCGCACCGTGAAGGAATACGCCCGCGCCAACCTCCAGCTCACGCCCCCGCACGACCGGCCCGGCGCGCCGCTGGACCTGCGCCGCGAAATCACCGGCTCCGTGGACTACATCGAGCGCGAGCTGTGTCCGCCGGGCAAGCGCGTGAAAATCTTCCTCTGGTCCGGCAACTGCAGGCCCTGGCCCGAGGGGTTGCGGCTCGTGCGCGAGCTGGGCATCGAAAACATGAACGGGGGCGAGACGGCGATCAGCCGCAAGCGTCCCTCTGTCACACGCGTCTCCGCCCGCGCGCTGCCGTGGGAGGGCGAACTTCAAATCAGCTCCGCCAACGAGAATGAAAACATCTACCGCGAACGCTGGGCGGTGAGCGGCGACACGGAATCGCCGTTCTTCGGCGGCTTCCTGCTCGCGCAGGACGGTTTTGAGAGGATGGAACAGCCGCGCCGCCTCAAGCCGGTGAACATCTACTTCCATTTCTACAGCGGCGACAACCTGGCCTCGCTCAACGCCCTCACGCGCCTCTTCGAGTGGGCCGCCCATCAGGAGCTTCACTCGCTCACCGCCGCCGGCTACGCCCGCCTCGTGCGCGATGCCCGCGGCGTGCGCGTGATCCGCGAGTCGGACACGCGCTGGACGCTCGTGAGCGCCGGCGTGCTGCGCACCTTCCGCCTGCCGAGGTCCGTCTCCGTGCCCGACCTTGCCGCAAGCCGGGGCGTCACGGGCTGGCGCGCGAGCGGCGACGTGATTTACATCCACACCGACGGCTCCCCGCGGGTCGAGCTGGCCTTGAGCACCGGCCCCGGCGCGCATCTGCGGCTCGAAGCCAGCACGGCTGAAATCCAGTTCAGCAAACTCGCGGCGCGCGAAGCCGCCTTCACCGTGCGGGATGTCCGGGCCTGCCGGGTCTCGCTGGCCGGCCTGCCCCCCAACGCAACCGCGACCGTGGCCGTGAACGGGCAAACCACCGCGCGGCACGCCGACGCCGGCGGCGTCCTGAAAATGGAGCTGCCCGCCGAGGCAAGGGTGGAGGTGCGGTTGTGAGCGCCATGGAATTCCGCAGTCCGGCCCCGCCTGGCAAAAAATCCGACTCGGTCTTCTCGCCCAGGCTGCTGATCGCGGTGCCGGTGATCTGCGCCATCGTCGCGCTCTGGCTGATCCCGACCGAGCGCGGGCTGCTGGAGCGCCAGCTCGCGGACAAGGCGTGGGGCCGCGCGCTGGAGACGCTGCACAAGCTGCCGGCGAAGGAACGCGCCAGGCAGGCGAGGCGGTTTGCGCTGCTTGAAATCGAACTGGAGCGGCGGCTCCTCGCGCCGGACGACCCGCTTGCGTTGCGCAACCTGCTGGCCCGCGCGTGCGTGATCGCCGCGCCGTTCAATTTCGACGCGGAGTTCATGGAGGCCATCTCCGCGATGCTTGGCCAGGTGCAGGACGCGGAGGCCGCCTTTCAACTGTTGCGCCCGGTGCTGCCGCAACTGCCCCTGACGGCCCGTGCGCCGCTCTACGAAGCACTCGTGAAAAAGGCGCTGGCCGCCGCCAGGCCGCTGCTGGCGATGCAAATCTACGCGGAACACTGGCAGGCCGACCCGACGATCCCGGCCACCCAGCGGCTCATCGCGCTGACGCGGCAGGCCGGGCATCCCGCGCTGGGCCTGCGCGCGGTGGATGAGTTTGCGCGCCGCGCCGGCCGCCCCGTCGTCCGCATCTCGCCCCGCCTCGCCTGGGAGCGCGTCACGCTCCTGCGCGAGACCGGCCAGCCCGGCGCGGCGTATGAGGCGATCCGCGAGCTGATGACCATCGTCGAGCCGGCGGATCGCGAGCGGTTGTTCAGCCTGCTGATGACCACTGCACGCGAGTCCAACCGGTTGCGCGAGCTGCTGCCGGAAATTCAAAAACGCGCCGTCGCCCAGCCGGAGAACATCCAGCTCTGGCGCATGCTGGCCGAGCTGTCGCTCGCGGGCGGCGACCAGAAAAGCGCGATGGAGGCGCTGCGCCGCATCGTCGCGATCGAGCCAAACGACAGCGCCCACCACCTGCGCCTCGCCCAGCTTTACGAGTGGAACGCCGCGCCGAACGACGCCTTCGACCACTACCTCATCGCCCTGCGGCTCAAGGAGCCGGCGGCCATCGAGCGGCTCATGGCGCTGGCGCCGGGGCTGTATCGCGACGCGGACCTCGAGAAATCCCTGGCCGGGGCCGGCAGCCTGCTCGACCGGAAGAAGCACGCCCCGTTCCTCGCCCGGCTGGAGGCGAACATCGGCAACTTCGAGCAGGCGGAAGCGCATTACTCCAGCCTGCTGCGCGACGCGAACGTCAGCGTTTCCCTGTTGAAGGAATACGCGCGCCTCCAGCTCGACCTCGCGCATTACGAAAAGGCGCTGCCGATCCTGCTGCGCATTCTGCAGAAGCAGCCGGACGACGCGGCCACGCTGGGGGAACTCGCCGAGTGTCATTTCCGCCTCGATGATTACGCGAAGTCGCTGGCCATCTACCAGAAGCTGGTGCGGCAGGCGCCGGACAAGACCGTTGTCGAGGGCCTGCTCACACTCGCGGAGAGCATGGGCAAGTTCGACATCGCGGCCGAGGCCCTTGACGAATGGCTGCGCCGGATCCCGAAGCCGTCGTCGAAGGACTTTCAGCGCCTCGCCTATTTTCTTGGCGTCGGAGGCCGTGCGGAGGCCGTGCGCGGCGCGCTCGCTCGCGGCCTGGAGAGGTTTCCGCAGGACGTGACACTGCGCCGCCAGCTCACCTACGCGCTGTCGGACGACGGCCAGTTCAGCGAGGCCGCCAATGTGCTGCGCGCGCATCCCGAGCTGCGCACCGACGACGAGCTGACCAAGCTCTACCTGAGCCTGCTGCTCCAGGCCAGGCGCCTGACCGACGCGGAGCAGTTTGTCACGAACGAGCTGACGCCGGAACTCGTCGAGAAGCTCGGGCTGATCGCCAGCGTCGCCAGCGTGTATGAGGCGACCGGCAACTGGCAGGGGGCGATGGCGCTCTACGAGAAGCTCCACCTTCAGGACCCGGCGAACCCCTCGCACGGGCTCGCCTACGCGCGCCTGCTCGTGCGCGCAAACCGCCAGCGCGACGCGCTGGCCGTGCTTCAGCGTTATCTCGACACCGCCGATCCGGCGACGCACGAGCTGGCCGCGCAGGTGCTCGCCGCCACGCGGGACTTCAAGCGTGCCGCCGCACACCAGCGTGCGTTCGTCGCCTCGCAGCCCGAGGACGCGGGCCGTGCGTGGGGATTTTTGGGTGACATCCTGCTCGCGCGCGGCGACAAACTGGGCGCGCGCGTGGCCTATCAGCGGGCGATTCAGGAAATGCTCAGGACGATGGCGCGGATGTAGCGGCCGGGAGCGGGATCAAGATTACGATTACGAGCAGGAAAGCGAACCGGACCTCCGCGTCTCATCCGCCTGCTTCTCACGACGAACCTTATGCAGCGGCAATCCAATCAAAACACCGCCCTCGCCCTTACCGCGCTCATCATGACCGTGGGAACCTCGGTGCATGCGCAGTTCCAGTTCCTCACGGACCAGCCGCTCAACGCATCGGACACGGCGCGGCGGAACTCGCGCAACGACGAAGGCGACGCGCCCCCGCGCCCCGCAGCCCGTGGCTACGCGGCTCCGGAGCCGGAGAAGAAAGGTTTCTTCGGCCGGCTCTTCTCTCGCGACGCCGAGCCCGCCCGCAGCCAGCCGCAACCGGGTTACTACGACCGCCGCGAAACCACCGCACCGCCCGCCGGCTACGCCCAGCCCGGCACCGCGTATGTGCGTGATGGCGTGCGGTTCTCCGATCCGGCCGGCTACAACCAGTCCCCCGCCGCTGCCGCGCCGCAGGCTTACGACCCGCCCACCGGCAACGCGCGTCCGCTCCAGACCCATGTCGTCAGCGACGGCGTCCGTTACGCACCCGGCGCGGAGCCGGCTGTGAACTACAGCATCCCCGCCGCGCCCCGAACGGCGGCGGGCGGCGACCGGCGTGCCGCGACGTTTGATCCCTTCAGCGGCCAGCGCCCGGTGCGCAGTGAATCCATCGCGCCCGCCGCACAGGACTTTCCTGTGGCGCAACCGCAGGGATTCCAGCCCCAATGGCCGCAGGCGCAAGTCGTCGCCCCGCAATACCCGCCTCAAGACTACGCACCGCCAAGCTGGCCAAACGCCTCCGACCCGCGCGTCATCGGTGCCCAGGCAGTCGCGACCGGCGAGACAGCGGTGGTCCCGCCTTCCGGCACTCCGCGTCCTCTCACCTCTCATGTCGTCAGCGAGGGAGTGCGCTATGCACCCGGGGCCGTGCCCGACGGCTACCCTGCGCCAGCCCCCCGCTATCAGCCCCCCGCGAGGAATGAACCGCTGGACCGGCCCGGTTTCTTCAGCCGCCTTTTCGGACGCGGCTCCGGCGAGCCGGCTCCCGCCCGTGTCTATCCGCCCGCTGCCGGAGCTGCGGACAGCCGGCGCATTTACGACGACCCGACGATGCGTCCGCTGCCGGCGCAAAATCATCCGGTTCAACCGGCCCCGGAGTTCAACCAGCGCTCCCGCTCCATCGCCCCGCAACCGCCGGCGGGCGCTCCGCAGCAGGACCCCTTCTCCGGCCAGCGCCCGACGCGCCGCAGCAACGAATACGTTCCCGAGGTGCCGGAGTCGTTCCCGCAGGGGCCGGCACCGCGCAGCTCGCTCGACGCTCCGCCGTTTGCGCCGTCCGCGCCGCTGCCGGGAAATCTCTCGCCCGCGGAGGAGCGAATGTTCCAGCCCGGCGTGAAGCCGGAGGACCGGCGGTATTTGATGTATCTCTACGCCAAGACCGGCCGGGCCGACATGGCCGAGCCGCTGGCGCAGGACATTCTCGCGCGCGATCCCGCCAACAAGGAGGCGTTGCTGGCGATGAGTTCGCTCTTCGTGGACAAGAAGGACGCCGGCCGCGCGCTCGCCTACGCCACGCAGCTCTACCAGGCCCATCCCGACAGCAACGACGCGCTCTATTACTACGGCGCGGCCAACCAGCTCGCCGGCAACTACGACGAGGCCGCGGGCGTGCTGCGCTTCCTGCGCCTGGAGAAGTTCACGGGCAGGCCTTTCCCCTACCAGCTCGACCTCGCCGGTGCGTCGGAGAAGACCGGCAACTGGCGCGGGCAGATGACGGCCTACCAGGAACTGCTCGACCAGAACCAGGTGGACGACCAGACGCGCGTCATGGTGCGGCGCGTGTTGGAGCCGATGCAGCGCGAACACGGCGACAATGTGTCGGTGCAGGGCACCGCGTATCTGCTCAAGTCCGGCGACCTCTGGCAGGAGCGCGTCGGCGGCCGCACCCAGGTCAGCGACCGCGACCAGCTCTACGTGGACGCCGCGCGCGAGGACGTGCTCGTGCGCAGCTCAACGCTGTTGAAGCGCCGCTGGGCCGACGACACCGAGGGCTGGCTGGGCTGGCAGGCGAACTGGTCGCGCCGCTGGACATCCGATCTGTGGGCCGGGGCGTATCAGGACGGTGCGCTGGGCGGCGCACGACTCACGCACCGGCTGCCGAGCAACGGCGCGGTGTGGCTCGAAGGCTTCGCCAACGAACGCGCCCGGGACGGTCTGCTGCTCAATTCGCTGGATGGCCGCCAGCACCGGCTCACGCTCGCCGGGAATTATCTCATCGCCGGGCGGTTTCAAACCTACGGCGCGTTGACGGGCCGCGAAGTGATGGTGAACGGCACGGAACTGGCCGCCGGTTTGCAGGGCAGCTGGGGTGTTGAATTTCTCGCCCGCCGCGAATCGCCGGAGTTCAAGCTCGGCTATCGCGGCACTTACGACGCGAACTCCCGCAAGACAGGAAACCTCGCGCTCGTCGCCCCCGCCGCCGGCCCCGGCACGACCGCCGCGCAGCAGGCGCAGGTGCTCGACAGCCTGGTCCTGCACTGGCTGCACCGCGAAGGCATCTATGCCGACCTGCGCGACCGGCTCTGGGGGCCATTTTTCTATCACCTGCAGGGCAGCGCCGACTATGCGTTCGAGCGCGACTCGCCGGAGTTCGGCGGACGCGCCGGGCTCGTCTTCCAGCCACGCAAGAGCCTGGAGTTCGACACCGAGGTCGCCTACTCGACCAGTGCCGCGACAACCGACGGCGGCAGCGACGCGTGGGAGCTGGGCGTGTCAATGAAGTGGTGGTTTTGATGAACGGGAAGCCGGCTGCACGGCAGACGCGACAGCGGTGCGGATGCCCGGGTCCGCGTCGGCAAGCGCCACCAGTGACCGGGCCCGGCTGAGACGGTGGGGCCGGTGGAGCTGACGGGCCGGCGCAATCCCCGCGTGATACCAATTACCGCTGAAATCTGGTTGAAACCAGGCGCAGGGAACTGCGTTCCTCCCTCTCCCTTTGCGGAGCAAGGGGAGAGAACCAACGGCCCGCCAACTGCCGCGATTTCAGCCCTTGAACCGGGGCGGAGCGCCGAGCATTGCTCGGCTTTGGGGCGTTCGTCG
>Ga0172379_10003073_pt1 | contig 27517 bp, 22 predicted proteins | sample GrowelOW334metaG_FD_119756 | JGI IMG/M metagenome (GOLD analysis project Ga0172379, IMG submission 119756) | Groundwater microbial communities from an aquifer near a municipal landfill in Southern Ontario, Canada - Groundwater well OW334 metaG | ecosystem: Environmental > Aquatic > Deep...
ATGACGGATTGGCGGAAAAATACCGTTATGGAACGATAGAAAGTAAGAAAAAGAAGTTAAGCAGCCATCGGAATGCCGATAGGTTTTTTAAAATGGAAAATCTCAGGCCGACAGGCTGCTAGAGGAAGGCATTCGAGGTTTGGAACTGGGAAATGCAATGCTCCTTTCCGGATTGACTGATAAAGATGTTGCCTTGCCTGTCGATTCAACCGAATATGCGGCCCGTCTGGAAGGCTTGATCGCAAACTCGCGCTACCGGAAGAAAATCGTCCCGCAAGCAACGAATTGCAATAGTGATTTCAATAATTCATTTACTAACTAAACAATATTGAGGTAAAAATGTTTTTAACCGGATTTGCCGATGAAGCCGGCGCCGCTATTGAGACCCAGATTGCCGCCACCAGACTTTTGAAATGGAAATACATCGAAAGCCGAGCGATTGGCGGAAAAAATCTCGGAACTTTAACAGATGCTGAATTCGACGAGTTTGCCGAAAAACTTGATCAGGCGGGAATTAAGATCAACTGTTATGGAAGCTTCGTGGCCAATTGGAGTCGGGATCCGCGCAGCAATGAAGACTTCGAGGCCAGCCGGAAAGAACTGTTAACGGCGCTTCCCAGAATGGCTAAGCTTGGAACAAAACTGATCCGCGGTATGAGTTTTAAGGTACCAGCCGATGTCCAGCCAGATTCGCCTGAGCTTGAAATGATAATATTCCGCAAAGTCAATGAGTTGGTCAAAATATGCGAAGATGCCGGCGTGATCTACGGACATGAAAACTGTATGAATTATGGCGGTATGTCCTATGTCCACACACTGCGGCTGCTGGATAATGTAAGATCGCCGAATTTCCGGCTGGTCTTCGATACCGGCAATCCGGTTTTCACCTTCCGCCGCATGGGCTCGCCTCCTTATCCGTTACAGTCGGCTTGGGAGTTTTACAAACAGGTGCGTGAATTTATCGAGTATGTACATATCAAGGACGGCACTTCCTTAGTCAATGCTGAAGGCAACGTTCAGACAACCTTCACATTTGCCGGCGATGGCTGTGGAGATGTGCGGCCGATCGTCAAAGATTTACTGGCTACTGGCTATGATGGCGGATTCTCGATAGAGCCACATCTGGCAATGATTTTTCATGAAAACGATAACCCGAACGATGATGCGGTCAAAGCGCAGCGTAAATTTGAAACCTATGTCGAATATGGCCGGAAATTTGAAAAACTGTTGCGCGAATGCGGCTGGCCAAGCTGAGCGGGGCCTGCCCCGTGATTACTAGCTGAGTTTCTGAGCCGTGCGGCCCGTGCGGGGTGGTTGCCCGTGCCAGGTCAGATCTCATTTTTTCTTTTGACTGCCCGGCATGGCGAGGATGTATCCGAACTATACTCTGCACGGCTGAAAATTTAACAATAGATTGCGAAGATTTTGAGAATTGGTTCGTATTCTGAGGGGCTGCCGATACCGGGGTATCGAAGGCACTCGAAGAGTGCGAATCCAAACTAAAAAGATCGCAACCGCTTTGCGGTTAGCGTCTTGCGTCCGTATTTCTCCGTTCCTCCTTCCGGCGATATTCATATCGCCTGTCAGTCGGAGCGAAAAAATCCAATCCACAATCCTGCTTGTCTATTTTTAAATTTTTAGCCGTTTCCTATACGATCAAGTTGTTTGACAATTGAATGACGATTTAGCCGAGTGAAGTTGCACTTGAAACATTCAGCCATTAAGGCTTAATGGCTTTATGACAAATCATTTGTACATCTGTTGATTGACAAAACTCCTATATATGTAGACTTTGATCAAAATCAAATATTTTTAAATGAGACTTATGGAGTCAAAAAATGGAAGTGCAAAAGAATGTGCGAAAAGATTCAGGTGTCCAAAATGGCTGTTGAGACGAATAACCGTTGTGTTCAGCGAGGCTCCAAAGTATCGGAGTGAGGAAGCCCGCGAATGCGGGTGTGTGCCCCGCTTGCGGGTCCCGCGAATGCGGGAGAGAAAAGCGAGAAAAATTGTGAACGCTGGAAATGCAGAACAAGGGGCCAGAATGTCCGGAATGATTGCAAAACTGAAAAGCATTGTGCTCAGCGACTATCCAAAGTATCAGAATGCGGAAGCCCGCGAATGCGGGAGTGAAAAGTGGAAAGCGAGAAAAGTTGTGAACGCTGGAAATGCAGAACGAGAGGCCAGAATGTCCGGAATGATTGCAAAACTGAAAAACATTGTGCTCAACGAGGCTCCAAAGTGTCGGAGTCGGGCAAGAGAGAAGTCAGAAGACAGGAGAAGTCAGAATGAAAACCGGGAAATCAGAAGGCAAAAAAACAAAGCATTGTGCTCAACGACTATCCAAAGTATCGGAGTTGGGTGTCCAAAATGGGTTTGGTGTAGCGCCGTCCGTGTCGGACGGTCCTGCACAGGCGGTGTCCAATATGTCCAAAATGTTTGAGAAGACGGATAACCGTTGTGCGGAACGATCCTCCAAAGTATCGGAGTGAGGAAGCCCGCGAATGTGGGAGTGAAAAGTTGAAAGCGAGAAAAGTTGTGAACGCTGGAAATGCAGAACGAGAGGCCAGAATGTCCGGAATGATTGCAAAACTGAAAAACATTATGTTCAACGGCACTCCAAAGTCGGAGTTGAATGAGAAAACCGGAAAACATTATGTTCAAAGGGGGCTCTAAACGGAAATATTCTGTACAACCATGTCCGGAATGACCAAAATGCGCTTGAAGACCAGTTATTTTATAACATATTATGTGAGAACAGATACACTTTTTATTTATACGCGATTGCAAGGGAGGAAATCATGGAACAGCAAGTGAGAAAAACTTTTGCGGCCGGCAGATTCTACACCAGTAATGCTGAAATGCTTGCCAGCCAGGTAGCCACCTTCATCAAAAAGGTTCCTGACATCGTTCCGGCTCAAGGAGCCAGGGCGGTCATTCTGCCTCACGCCGGATACGAATATTCAGCGCTTACGGCGATAAAAACCCTGCTGCGCGCAGATGCGGGCAGATTTTCCCGTGCAGTAATCATCGCCCCGTCGCACCGAGTGCCTTTCCGCGGAATCGCCACCGCCGACTACTCCGCTTACAGCACGCCGCTGGGCAGCATGGAAGTTGATACCGCCGCCGTCGGGGCAATTCTCGAAAACGAGTCTCAATACATTCAGAACCTATCCGAAACGCATGACTATGAGCACTCGCTGGAAGTTGAACTGCCGCTGCTTCACGAATTGAACCCGGCAATGAAAATAATCCCGGTAATCGCCGGTTTTATTGATGTCGTGACCGCCGGGCATGTGGCGCAGGCGCTGGAACAGTTCTGGGATAAAGATACACTATGGGTGATCAGTTCGGACTTCACGCATTACGGCAAAGCTTTCAGCTATGAACCGTTTGTAAATAACGTCAAAAAGAACCTGCATGAACTGGATATCGGCGCGGTAAACCATATTCTAAAGTTTGATCTTGACGGCTTCAATCATTATGTCAACCGGACCGGAGCGACCATCTGCGGCGCCGGACCGATCCGCATTCTGCTGGCCGCGACCCGCCTGGCGATTGCCAACGGGGAAAAACTACAGGCGGAACTGGTTGATTATACCACCTCCGGCGATCTCACCGGAGATTTTTCGCATTGCGTCAGTTATGCCGGCATCGCCATCACGGAAAGCAGATAAAACAAAAAGGTATTAAAAAACAGATGACTGACAAAGTAGCCGTTATTACCGGAGTATCAAGCGGTCTGGGCAAAGCTGCCGCCGTTAAATTCATGCGGCACGGCGTCAAAGTCGTCGGAATCTCCCGCTCCAAACCGGACTTTGAGCCGGATCTCTGGATTGAAGCCGACATCACGAAACCGGATGGCCGCGGGAAAGCGCTGCAACAGACCATGGAAAAATTCGGCAGGGCTGATGTGCTGATCAACAATGCCGGGAAAGGCGGCTACTCCACCTGGGAAGAGCTCCCGGAACAGGATTTGCGGGATATTTTTGAACTGAACTTTTTTGCGCTGAACGCCATGACAGTAATTTTTCTGCCGCTGCTGAAGGAGTCGAAAGGCACAGTGATGAACATATCTTCCATTGCCGGAGATCTTTACGTCCCCTGCATGGGGGCGTACTGCGCCACTAAATCAGCGGTTACCGCATTCTCCAATACGATCCGGCCGGAATTAAAGCGTTACGGCATTAAAGTCATCGATGTGGCTCCCGGCAGAATCGACACCGGATTTTCCAGCCGCTCACTCGGCAACCGCCAGCCGCCGCACACGCCCGGCGGCGGCTGCCCGGATGCCTTTGCTTCGGCGCTGTTTAAAGCATGGCGGCAAAACCGCCGCAGCCTGATTTATCCCGGCTGGAACCGGGTTGCTGTTCCAATGTTAAAACTTTTCCCCGGATTGTATGACCGTTTAAGCATCCGTATATGGAACCTGGATAAATGAAATATTACATAAAACATCTGCTGCTGATTTTGCTGCTCGCGCTGTCCGTTGCCGGACGCGGCGAAGTTTTTTCGCTCTGGCCGAATGCCGGCAAAAGTAAAACCGGCGATGCGGAAACGGCGCTCAATCCGAAAAATATCTGGAGCGAACCGGTCACAATCAACGATGTAAAACTGGAACTCAACATCGGGTTGATTGATATGAATGCCGAAGACCTGACGGCATTGCTTATGAAGCTGTTTCCGAACGCAAGATTTGTGACTAATTCGAATTCAATGCTGGTCATCATCAAACAGGAAGACGGCAGTGAAAAGCGGCTGCTGCTGGTGATGCTTGGCGAAAATACTCCGATAATCCAGTTTTCCATGACCGTTCCGGCGAAATTTCCGGAAAACTTCACCTGGCCTGCCTGTCTGCCGCTGCCCGGCGACAGCGCTCCGGTCAAGTATATGTACTTTTCGAAGCGCAACGCGTATTACGGGGAATTTAAAACCGGAGTGACGCCGTCTCTGGGGCTGGAGGAAATTGCCGGGAAAATAAGCCACGAAGGCTGGACCGCGACCGTCAAGCGCACTCCGGGCGACCGCGAAAGCACCGGCGAAATTTTCATGAAATCAAAACCGCTGGCGGTAATGCTGGTGAATTTTGACAAAAACGGCGTCGGCTTTATTTTCACCAGGCCGTTGAAATAATTCTTAGGAACTGTCTCAAAATAAACTATGTTTTTACACCGCTCTCTTGAATGCTTTTCGCGCCGCTTGTTCGTTACATACCTGCCGGTATGCGCCTCACAAGCAACTCGAAAATCAAATCAAGATATTCGGTGAAAATTCAATAGTTTATTTTGTTCCAGTTCCTTATACTTTCAATTTGGCAATGACTTTTCCGGCAACTTCCTGACGTTCGGCGTCGCTGTCATATTTTTTCTGCCGCCAGTTCCAGTGAAACCCGTCCTGCGCGCCGCGCGGAACTACATGCAAATGTCCGTGCATAACGACCTGGCCGGCGCATTGGCCGTCGGCCAGATGCAGATTGAACCCGTCGTAGTCAAGCGCCCGCTTAATCGCGACTCCAATGCGGCTGCCGACCTTAAACATGCGGCCGGCAACCTCTTCCGGAATGGTCACACAGCTTTCATGGTGTTCTTTAGGAATCACCAGGGCATGTCCCGGATTGATCGGCGCGATATCCAGAAATGCAACGACCAGTTCATCTTCATATATTTTTGTCGCCGGAATCTGACCGTTAATAATTTTACAAAAAATGCAATCACGCATGACGAATCCTCCAATTTTATATTAATTTTTTATCTTGTGAAAACAATATACTCATTTGAATAAGAAGTCCAAAGGTTTTATTGATATTTTGTCGGGTCGGGAACGCCGGCGTCTTCGAATCCTTTCCGGCGGAGGTGGCAACTGTCGCATTTACCGCAGGCCAGGCCGTTGGCGCCGGGATTGTAGCAACTGTGAGTCAGGCCGTAATCCACCCCCAGCATGACTCCTTTGCGGATAATCTCCGCCTTGTTCAGAGTTTGCAGCGGGGCATGAATATGGAATTGCCAGCCTTCGTCCTCGGCTTTGGTGCCGATCGTGGCGCAGTGCTGAAATGCTTCGATGAAACGCGGACGGCAGTCCGGATAGCCGGAATAATCCACCGAATTGACGCCGATGAAAATGTCTTTTGCGCCGAGAACTTCCGCCCAGCCGGTGGCGAATGACAGGAAAATGATGTTGCGGGCTGGAACGTAAGTCACGGGAATGCCCGCGGCGCTGCCGGCATCGGGCACGGCGATATCGGAAGTCAGCGCGGAGCCGCCCCATTTGCGCAAATCTATTTTTATCACAATATGATCCGAGACGCCGATGGCGGCGGCAACGGTTTTCGCCGCCTGGAGTTCGCATTCATGGCGCTGGCCGTAATCAAAACTCAGCGCGTAACATTCAAATCCATCGCTTTTTGCGATTGCCAGGCAGGTCGCCGAATCCAGCCCCCCGCTCAATAGAATCACTGCTTTTTTATTCATTTGACACTACCTCATAGATGGACGATATGGACAGCGTATTGTCAGATATCATGTGTTCCTCCGTGTTTGCTGGTACATTTTTGAGCGACAATCTCTTTGCGCAAAAGCTCATTTTTCTCCCACAGCCGCAGCCCGCGCTGGCGCAAATAATCCTCGTAATCCAATCTCAATTCTTCAATGCTGGCCCGCGCCACACTTGTCAGCTTCAACTCGGTTTTTTTAGATGTTCCCGAAGCCTGACTGCCCTCGGCGATATTCTGGACGCCGGAACGGGCGGCTTGCACCATCTGGTCATGAGTGCGGCTGCGTTTCTCGATATAGCGGTTACAAAAGCGCACAGTAACGTCGTATACAAGCTGCGATATCTGAAAACTTTTTAGATTGCGATAGCCGCCATGCGTATAAATAAGTTGACTTGAATTATTTTTCTCATTCATGGGGTTATTCATTTCTCCTTTTCTTCAAATTCTTTACCGCAAATCAATAATTAATCAACTGGAACGGGAAGTCGCGCCGCATATCTTGAAGTTTGGAGACTACCGCCATGGAGGCAGTCTGGCGCGCCCACATGTCAATATTGTCCTTGGCGGCATTGTACCAGCAGAATCCGGCAAGATTGATCAAGGCGGAAGGATCGTCCTCCCTGTCCGCGTACATCATCAACAGCTCCCCGGTTTTCGGGTCTATAAGTTTACATTCCATTGAAACATGTCCTGCGCTGGCCATGGAGGCTGCCATTCCCGCTCCGGGCAGAAAGAATCCGCCGGCGGTGCCGAGATAGTTGAGTTCCGCTTTGGTCGGTATCAGTTTGGTCAAAGCCAGCTCAAGCGAGAGAGTTCCTGGCATTTCCGGACTGTCCACGACTTTGAAATTTCCGCGGGTTTCGACTCTGCTCAATCTGGAGATGAACCTGCTTCTCATATATTCAGCCAGCCCCGGAATATCTTTTTTAATATTAACCAGCGCTTTCGGGTCAACGCTTTCCCACCAGGTGTCCTTAAGCAGATAATCGGTGTTTACCGGAGCAACATAAACTTTGTCATATTTATTCCAGTCAATATTATTTTTCTCCCAGAAATAGTAAAACGGAAATTCCGGCGACTGCTTTACAAGTAATTTATGGTCCGGCAAAAATGCCGTCAATTGCGGCGGATCGGAACGGGTTGCTTCATAAAATGCTGTGCATCCGGTCAGCATCAATAATAACGGCGTCATGAGCATAAGCAGTTTTTTCATAATCACTATACTCCTCTTCCGGTTATAAACCACATTATTGACAGACCCCCATTTTTGTAACATTCTACCTATAGCAACATTCATTTGAAAAGCAAATGGAAAGGAAACTGTAAATTAAATAGTTTTGACATTTGATATAAATAGTTTATTGCTTATATTTTTTCTTCAAAGAAGGGGTTTTGTTTCCAAGTTGTTAAAATCTTAGACAACCAGACATCATGAAAGGAGAAAAATGGATTCACTGTCAAAGACCGCAAACCGTGATCTAATGGCTCAGGCGAGAGAATCATTAAGAGGCAGATGGGGACTGGCGATAGGGACGTTTGTTGTTATGCAATTGATTATGATCGGGGTGCAGATGATCCCGTCTGTCGGCGGGATTGGCGGACTTATTCTTACAGGACCGATGTCGGTCGGGCTGGCTATTTTTGCGCTGTCGCTGTCGAGGAATCAAAATCCGCGGCTCCCCCAGCTATTCGAAGGCTTCCAGAGATTCGGCGTTGCTCTTGGAGCTTATTTACTAATGGTATTATTCGTGTGCCTGTGGTTTCTGTTGCTGGTAATTCCCGGAATCATTGCCACTTATGCATATTCCCAGATTTTTTTCATCATTGCTGAAGATCCGACTATTGGTCCGTTGCAGTCAATCCGCAAGAGCAAGGAGATGATGCGCGGCAATAAGTGGAAATTATTTTGTCTGAATCTGCGGTTTATTGGCTGGGCGTTGCTATGCATCCTGACTTTGGGAATAGGACTCCTGTGGCTGTATCCGTATGTGTTTATCAGTCTTGCCAAATTTTATGATGATCTGGCTCATCCGGCAGTAATGCCGGAAGCGGAACCGGCAACTGTCGAACCGCCGGCGCAAGCTTAGTGGCCGGCCGGCATTAAGCGTTCGACGTCTGACCGGGAGCGGCTGACCCAGAGGATATGGTTTACCTCTTTGCCCAGTGCGTTCCAGCGTTTTTCAAAATCGGTTTTGATGTCGCTGGTCTCGGCCAGCAGGGCATTGTTTTCATCGAACAGCCCGGATTTTCCGACAACATTATACATGATGTTGAAATAGGAGACATCGTCGGTGGAGAAATGAAACTGTCCGCCGGGTTTGAGCACACGGTGAAGGTGAGTCATGAAATCTGAACAGAGCAGGCGGTTGCCGCGGTGCTTGTTTTTGGGCCAGGGATCGGGGCAGAGAATATGCAGGCGGTCCAGCGAATGGTCCGGCAGCATATAGCCGAGCAGATTTCTGGCTTCGACCCGCAGCAGCAGCACATTCGTCACTTTTTCACGTTCGATGCGTTTATGCAGTTTACGCATTCTGCCGACCAGGAGGTCAGCGGCCAGTACCAGCGTTTCGGGATGCCGGTGCGCCATCCCGACGGCGAAATTGCCCTTGCCGCACCCCAGATCCAGCTCCACCCGCGCCCATTTGGCAAGGTCCGCCACTGAATCTAAACATACGTATTCCGAGGTCAGGAATTTTATTGAATGACTGTCTTTTTTATGTTCCATCATTGAAATTTTCATTAATTTTTGATTTATTTATTCATTTATAATGCTATAATACATCTTTTACAATATCCGTAATGAGTGGATAGTGCAATAAGGTTTGCGGGACGGTTTATGAAATTTATGTTCCGCATCGGCTCCGGCGTTCCGGAAGGGAGTTGCAGACACTGGTATGAAAATTTTGTTTATTTGCACGGGAAACACCTGCAGAAGCCCGATGTGTGAAGGCTACTTCCGCCAGTTGTGCGAGGAGGCCGGGCGCGATGACATCGCAGTCGGTTCGGCCGGGATATGTGCTTATGACGGCGCCGGCTCCTCAGAGCAGTCGGTCGCGGTAATGAAAGAACATGGAATTGATCTTTCCGGCTTTTCCAGTTCAATGGTTACGGCGGATCTGCTGAAAGATGCTGATTTGATCGTTGTGATGACATCAGCGCACCGTATGCATGTTGGTACAATACTGCCGGCGGCGCTGGATAAAACGTATCTGCTGATGGATTTCAGCAGCCGGAGCAGGGGGCGGAATGTTAATGACCCGTTTGGCGGGGATAAAGAAATGTACAAAGCATGTTTCGAGGAAATGAAGGAAGCGCTGGACAACTTATTCCTTGATCTTGATAAGATTTTAAAAAGAGATGATTCTAAAACTTGATACATTAAAGATTCAATTTTTTACATAAGGAGTGTTCATCATGGTTGAAATTAAAGACTGGTACGGAAAACAACCGCTTACAATGGTCGTGGCTACAGATCACGGCGGTTTCGAAATGAAGAAAAAACTGGTTTCCGCGCTTGCCTGCAAAGGCATTAAAATTACGGACATGGGGCCGTTCACCCTGGATTCGCAGGACGATTACCCGGATTTTGCCGGCGATGCCGCCAAAGCCGTGTCGTTGGGCAAGGCGGACTGCGGACTGCTGATCTGCCGCAGCGGCGTCGGCATGGGCATCAATGCCAACCGCTTCCACAATGTCCGCGCGGTAATTGCCGGCGAACCTGAAATTGCGAAAAAAAGCCGCGATCACAACTGCACCAATATGCTGGTGCTGGCGGCCGACCGGCTGAACGACACACTGGCGCTGGATATTGTCGAGGCATGGCTGGCTACTCCGTTCAGCAATGACAGACGTCATGCCAGACGGCTGGAAAAAATAGAAATAAATTCATATGATGATATTGCCGCCATCAGAAATGTCGATCCGAAAATCGCGGCGATGATAGATCGTGAAGCGGACCGTCAGGCCGGCGGCATTGAACTGATCGCGTCTGAGAACTTTACCAGCGCCGCCATCCGCGCCGCACAAGGTTCGGTTCTGACCAATAAATATGCTGAAGGCTACTCCGGGAAACGTTACTACAACGGCTGCGAATTCATTGACGAAGTGGAATCGCTGGCGGTCGAACGCGCCTGCCAGTTGTTCGGCGCCGAAGCCGCAAATGTGCAGCCGCACTCCGGCAGCCAGGCAAACATGGCGGTATATTTCGCCCTGGTAAATCCTGGCGACACCGTGCTGGCGATGAGCCTTGACCACGGCGGGCATCTGACGCACGGGCATCCGATGAATTTCAGCGGCATGCTGTACAATATCGTTCCCTACGGCGTCAGCAAAGAGACCGAGATGATTGATTACGATGAGGTCGCACGGCTGGCGGAACAGCACAAACCGAAAATGCTTCTGGTTGGCGCCAGCGCCTATCCGCGCACTCTGGATTTTCCGAGATTCCGTGAAATCGCGGATTCCGTCGGGGCCAAAGTGTTTGTTGACATGGCCCATATCGCCGGCCTGGTTGCCACCGGCGAACATCCCAGCCCGATTCCGTATGCGGATGTTGTTTCATCCACCACGCACAAAACACTGCGCGGTCCGCGTTCCGGCCTGATTCTATGCAGGGAGGAATACATCAAAACCATCAATTCCAAAGTTTTCCCGGGACTTCAGGGCGGCCCGCTCGAACACGTCATCGCCGCCAAAGCGATCTGTTTCAAGGAAGCGATGAGCGATGAGTTCAAAATGTACCAGCGGCAGGTAAGGAAAAATGCCGCCAAGCTGGCGGCGGAACTGACGAACCGCGGATTCCGCATCGTCTCCGGCGGCACGGACAACCATCTGATGCTGGTTGACCTGAGGCCGAAAGCCGCCACCGGCAAGGAAGTCGCCAATTCACTGGACAAAGCGATGATTACGGTCAACAAGAACATGATTCCGTTTGATCCGGAAAAGCCGTTTGTCACCAGCGGCATCCGGATCGGCACCCCGGCGGTAACCACCCGCGGAATGAAAGAAGGCGAGATGGTCCATATTGCGGAATTCATCGACCGGGCAGTTACGGCCAGGGGCGATGAAGCCGTGCTCAGATCCATCGGCGAAGAGGTCAAGGCCTTTACCCGCAATTTTCCGCTTCCACATTTTTAATTAAAAGGTTTTTGCTATGATAGACATCAAACTTATCAGGGAAAACGCTGAACTGGTCAAAAAAAACTGCTGCCGCCGCGGCTGCACGGTGGACATTGATGAACTTGTCCGCATTGACAGCGAATACCGCGCCGCCGTGCAGAAAGTCGAACTCCTCCGCGCCGAGCGCAACCGCCTGAGCAAAGAGTGCCGCGACAATCCGGAAGCCCGCGATCAGGTCAAGAATATGAAAGAGGAACTCGCTCAGCTTGAAGCGCTGATGGTCGAACTCAGCAATATGCTCGATGAAAAGATGAGCTGGCTGCCGAATATGCTCGACGCGTCGGTTCCCGACGGCAAGGATGACGCCGATAATTTTGAATTGCGCAAAGAAGGCGTGCTGCCGCAATTTACGTTCAAGCCGAAAGACCATCAGGAACTCGGCGAGCTGCTGGACATCATTGACACGCAGCGCGGCGCGAAAGTTGCACAGGCCGGCTTCTACTACTGGAAAGGCAAGGGCGCACAGTTATGCAATGCCATGTATTTCTGGGTGCAGCAGCAGCTTAGCGCCAGGGGCTTCACCGCTTTCCTGACGCCTTGCGTAGCCAAAGAGAAAACCCTGTTCGGAACCGGCTATCTGCCGTTCTTCGCCGATCAGACTTTCGGACTTAAAGATTTAGACCTGGCACTGATCGGCACTTCCGAGCAGACGCTGGTCGGTTATCACGCCGATGAATTACTGGAAGGGGAAAAACTGCCGCTGATGTACTCTGCTTTTACGCCATGTTTCCGCACGGAAGCCGGCAGCTACGGCAAAGCATCAAGAGGAATTTTCCGGGTCCACCAGTTCCATAAAGTCGAACAGATTGTGTTCTGCCGTCCGGAAGAGTCTGTAAAATATCACGAATTTTGTCTGGAAAACGAAGAACTCCTGTTAAGGAAGCTGGGTATTCCGTACCGCGTGGTGAATGTCTGCGTCGGTGATATGGGTGCGCCGGGGTACAAGAAGTATGACATTGAAGCTTATTTTGCCGGGTTCGGCACTTACCGCGAAGTCACTTCCAATACCAATCTGACGGACTTCCAGGCACGCCGACTGAATATCAGGTTTAAAGACAAAGACGGCAACAAGGATTTTGTCCATACGATCAGCGCTACCGCGGTGACAGACCGGGTGGCAATCGCCATACTGGAAAACAATCAGCAGGCCGATGGTTCCGTCATTATTCCGGAAGTTCTCCGTCCGCTTACCGGATTCGACCGGATCGAACCTGTAAAATAAGAGATAATTGTTCAATCACCGACGGGTGGAAGGCTTTGGCTTTCTGCCCGTTTGTCATAAAAAGAGCTTTTTTAAGAAAAGCGCACAATAATATCACTTGCTGTGCGTTTAAATGACTGAATAAAATAACGGAATAGAAATTAAGATCGGAGACATAAAATGGACAGCAGGTTTTTGACCGCAATGACCGCCGCGGGATTTATTGCCCTTGGAGCCTCCGGGATTTATGCTCAAGACAAGCCGGTTTCCACAGACAAGCCTGCTGTCGGCAAGTCCGGCGACAATGGCGGCAAAGAGCAGAGAAAGCGCCTCGAATTGCGCGAAGGACGCGAATTTGAACGGGAACGGATTATTGAATATCTGGTGAAGGAAAAATACCCGCAGGAAGTTGAAGAAATCAACAAAATAAGAAAAGACGATCCGGAAAAGGCCAGAACCCGGATGCAGGCCTTAAAAAAGAAAATATGGGATGAACAGAAAGCGGAAAGAGAAAAAATCCGCGATATGATTACCGAATACAAAAACAGCCAGGATACCGGGCAGCTTGACGCGATCAAGGCGAAAATTGCGGCAAAGCTTAATGAACGGCTGGAAATGGAAAAGAAGGTAATCGCTCAAAGCGAAGAAAAACTGAAGGAAATGCAGGAGCGGCTCGCCAAATTCAAAGCGGAATATCAGAAACGGCTTGAGAATAAAGATCAAATGATTGAAAATAAAATCAAGGAACTTTCAAAGAATCCGGAAATGTTTTACTGATACGGATTTTGACGCATTCCCCGCTGAATACATAGATTTATAAAACCGTGCTCCTTCTCTGCCGGAACAGGAATTCCCCCCCATCTCCTGTTCCGGTCTTTTTTTATTCATTATCAAAACCATGCGAACAGGCATTTAATCTCAGTGCGGGATGCTTGAATTTTGGGCGGGTTGTGATAACTTAAAAGATGCTGTTTTGAATGGGAAATGCTGTAATGAGGAGATTGATATGACGGAGTGCAATGCTGCGCCGCGATTTAAAGAGGTTGTGCTGATCTGGTGGCGGTTTTTCTGGAGATATGCGTTTATACTGGCTGTACTGCTGCTGTCTGGCGGGTTCCTGATTAACTGGCTCAGCGGCATTTGTTACCAGCCGAAAGTCTTTTTTCTGGCATCGCTTTCTTATGGTTTGGTATTGAACGGCATCGTTTCATTCTTCGTGTTGAAGTTCATCCTTGGCCGGAAAGTCGGCAAGTCCGGCTTGATCGTCGTTCCCGCCGTTCTCAAACGGAATGAACCGGAAGCTACCGAGCATAAAATCAACTTCGGCAGGGCGCTGTTTGCCTGGTGGGGATATTTCTGGCGGTTCGTGCTGCTCGCATTCGGCATCGGGTTTGCGCTGGGCGCATTGTTGCCTATCATCGGGGAAATGCTTGGTTACGATTCGCTGAAGCTGCTGAAGTATTCCAAGTATGTCGGCAACTTCGCCGTCATCCCGGCATCACTGCTGGTCTTTACGCTGCTGATGTGGCGGAAAGAAAAGAAACGCAAGCTGGACCTTGTCAGAATCGCGCAGTAAAGACTCAACAACTTCGCCCTCCATCGGACGGAGACGTGATCCACCGGCGGAACGGTGGGTACTCTTTACGACTTCTTCGGCTCATCTTTCTTAACAGTTGCCTTCGCTTTCTCTAAGGCTGCCAGTTTTTCCTGGAAGTCCTGCTTGAACTGATCCAGCTTCTTATAACGCGGGGCGTACTGGAAGAAAACCATCATGAATATTTTCTCCTGGTTGAGGTCATGCTTCCCGCTGGCATCCGCTGTCTGGATTTTGGTGATATAATCCAGCGCGGCCTTGTAGCCTGCGGGATCGCCGGACTTGCACAGGCAGAACAGTGCCATTGGATATACCGTGCTTTTCAGCAGCAGTTCGTCTTTCTTATGGTTGCTCAGGAAAAGTTTGATTTCATCGGGGTATCCGGTCGGATTGAAATGACAGATTGCTTCAAATGTTTTCTGGTAAAGCACTAAATCATCCTGGCTGATGGATTCGGTCAGAAAGGTCTTGACGAACTTTTCGCCTTTACTGTTATCTGGGGCGCAAAGCACCGGCATGAAATACTTCAGGCTGGCCTTATCCTTGCTCTTGGGGTCAAAGACTTTCATGGCGGCGGTGACATATTTTGGATTGCCGGACAGCATGGACGAGTTCTGTAAAGCATACTGGCACAGCTTCGGATCGCCCAGCCACTTTATCATCAGTTCCTCAAAGGCGGCTTTGTCCTTGCGGGACCAGACGGCTCCGGCGAATTCGCTTAACTCAGGGTCTTGCAGGGCTTCAGTGAAGGTGGCTTTGCTTTGCAGGAAGTTGCTGCCGGACAGCACCAGCAGCAGATGCCGCCGGGCGACAGTCGGCGTTGTCTTCCGGGCATAAATATCCTGCCAGTATTTTAATTCCTGCGGTTCCAGCGGGTTCCTGAATTCACCCATTGCGGCCAGATTGCCGATACACGGCTGGGCCAGCATGGCAAACGCATTGTCCGCCAGCAGTTCTTTCAGGAAGGCGCGTTCCGCTTCCGGTTTAAGCTCCCGGTAACGCTTGAACGCATCAGCCAGTTTCTTCGGGTCGGTACTGCCCAATGCCGGAATCAGATAATACTGGCCCATGACGGCATACCCGTCCGGGCTTTTCTTCAAGGGTACCAGATATTTGCCGGGAGATCTGACCTGATATATCAGCCAGTCCGGATAACTGACTTTGCCGTCGAGCTTTTCATCCGGCAGCAGCGAGGACAGCTTGAGTTCTTTGGCGCGGTCGGCGGATTCGAGAACGCCGATCTTGTCGGCCTGCAATACCGCCTGCCAGAACGAACTGACGAAAGCGGGGTTGAAGTTTTTCTTGATTACGGCCAGCTTGCCGTCCTTGAACATATACAGAGCAGGTCCGTTGCGGTAAAGATACTTATCCTTAACCGACAGAGATACCAGAGCATCAATAGCCGTGATATCTTTCTCTGTACGCGTTTGTAACGGCGTAATCGTCAGTACCGGTATCATTCCGGCCTGCTTGAATTCCTGCATCTCCTTGAGCGTTGCTGCCACGGTCTCCGGCCTGTCCGCCAGCGCGGTCATTGCTTTATCATCCAGCGCCGAATATGCCTGTACGAACTTTTCCAGAATAGCCTTGCAGTCCACAACAGCCAGGACGGCTGATTTTTCGCCTTTAATAGCATCCTGTCCTTGGCCCGGATACCCGGACATCAGCAACCCGGCCAACAATGTCAGTTCAATAAAACGCATTTAAACACCTTATGTTCAATACTTGGAAAGCTTGTAGTTCTTGTTGATTTTGGCAATAGCGGCTTTGGCGGGACCGCTTAGACGGATGTCGCTGTTGCTCTTGTAGTGATTCAACAGCGGCAGGTCGCTGGGGTCGCCGAGTGCGCCGATGGCGGCCATTGAGGCCATTTTAAAACTGATGTCATTGCTGTCCTGAGCGGCTTCGCGGGCTATCGGCAAGGCTTTTTTGTTACGGAGTTCGGCGCAAACCTGCATTGCCACGATGCGGCTGCGGGGCGAACATTTAGGGTCAGTCAGCACCCCGCAGGCCAGATCGGAAACCCGGTCGCGGTCGCCCTCGAAACCCGGAGCTCCGGCGAGAAAGGAAAGCTGGGCAAGCGCAGCTCCGGCAATACTGCCGTCAACCTCTTTCACCGCTTCAAACAGACCGTCATACATGGCGTGTCTGTCTTTGTTGTCCGGCGCGTTAGGATACCATTTGCCGAAGAACTGCACACAGTAGTCGCGCCAGGTCGGATCGAATGTTTTGTCGTGATACATGGCGACCAGATGGCCGGACAAGGTTTCCGGCTTGATGGTCTGCTTCATCAGCTCAACGACAATCTCGTTCTTCAGTCCGTTAAACTGCAAATCCGGCAATTCCTGTTTGTCCAGCTTCTCATACAGGAATTTGTATAATGCGTCTATCTGACCCGGCGACAGATTCTTTTTCAAATTATGAATCTCGCGAACGCGCACATAGTAGTTCCGGTCTGCGCCCTGTCCGATGATCAGTTTGATGTTGTCCGGCAACAGAACTTCGGCATTTTTCTCTACCGTTGTGGTTGGTTGCGTGACCTTTGCCGTAACCGGATTCCCCGGCGCAACCGATTTTTGGTTTTTAACAGCATCCTGACCATGCCCCGGATATCCGGATACAAACAGCCCAACCAACAATGTCAATTCAATTAAACGCATAAAAAGGACCTCTGTTTTCAAGTAATACAAATTCAATAAGTTATAAAATAGTTGGTTACCAAGCTACGAAAACACAAAAGCTGATTCTGCTGAAAAAACAGCCCATTTGCCTTTTTAGTAGTTTTCAGTGATCGTTTTGAGCACAAGTAATATGCGATATCGCGCATAACGGCGATTTTTTCAGCAGAATCAAAAGCTAAAGTTTGACCCCGATTCCCTACGAAAACACCAAAGCTAAAGTTTGCAGTATTTGCAGTATTAATTATAAACTCTAAGAATTTTTATCTTTCTTTTATCATTATCATTATCATTATCATTATCATTATCATTATCATTATCTCTTTGTTCAAAATATTTAAAAAAGTCATCAGCTTTTTGCTCAACAAGTTCATCTTTAAATTTACAATTCAATTTTGTTCTGCAAGCATTAATAAGCCATAATTGTCTGGTTTGATCTTTCAGATCGCTTTTATCAGCACTCATAACCCACAATGTTGCTCTATTAAGGAGGTCCTTTAAAATTGCAATGGCATCTTTATTATTGCCATCTTGCATAGCTAAAAGAGGCGGAACAAGTAAGGCTGCAACTTCTATAACCAGACGCGTATCTCTTTTTGTATAATTGTTCTTTTGTATATAAAATACAATAAATCCCCCGACTATGACTCCACATATAAAAAGAGCAATCGGAATTTTACATTTCTTAAATACTTGTCGAATAAACATATATTTTCTTCCTTTCATTTGTTAGACTTCAACTTATTGAACTCTATTGTATTTGTATGATGTAGTATAATCCTCAAATCGTATTATCAGGGATGCCTGGTAAATTGACAGGATATTGATTTTGGGCATCATCATCATAGTATACCCTTTTGATTAGATGATCGTCAACATCAAAATAATCAGCATAAAGTATTTTTTCGTCTTTCCATTTTGTTTTTCCGGAAGGACTCCATAGACTATAAGTTTTTGGAGGACATTTACATTGTTTTTGCCATAAGATATATTCTCTAAGTTCTTTTTGTCTAAAAGCAATAACCACTGAAGGTATAATACCTGATATCCAACTTTTATCAAATATTCCTATAGCTAGTTTTGCAATTTCTAGGCTAGTCATTGTTTCTTCAATATCTCGAGTACGACCTGTCGCTCTCCATTCCTTTTGATCTGTTTCCTGCCATGGTGTACAATTTGTTGCAGCCAATGCTTGTTCAGCAGCTCGCGTCGCGTCCTCCATGTTCGATATTTCACTAGGAAACGGTACTAATTCATCAATGGGCCATAAACCCAATAAATCTCTTCTATTTATACATTTATTATTAAGAAATACATATAAACTAATTCCCCCTTTCTCGCCTATCGGATCTCTTGACAGCCACCGGCCTAATTCAGGGCTGTAATACCTGTAATTGTAATATACCAGGCCAGTCTCGGAATCGAAGTATTCGCTGGAGAACCGGAACGGATTAGCATCGGCCTTGTCGCCGGTTTGGTTTACGATTTTGCCGAACGGAGAGTATTCGTAATGAGCCCTGATTGCGCCGGTCGAATCAATTAGTTCTGAAGTATTTTTGTTGGCGTCCTGTGTATAGTAGAAAACGCCATCTGCATCAGTCATGCTTAACACGACATCTAAGCCGACAGCCTTCGGCTGCCAGATGAACTTCTGCGAAATGGCGTTATTGTTTAAAGCATCGAGCGTTTCAATCTGCTTGAATTCATCGTAGACAAATCTCTCCTGTTTGGTGATTGCGCCGGACTCGGTTAATTTCTTTTCGATTCTCCTGCTCATGTAGTCATACTTGAACTCAAGCGTCTGGTTGTCCTTTGTTGCAGATTTTAAGCGGTTTTCCGCATCCCAAGCGTAAGTCCAGCCTGAACCGTCTGAGATCATATTGGCGTCTAAGTCATAGCCCGGATTAGTACGTCCAGTAATAGTTGAATATTGATTCAACTGATTGCTGGTGTAACTCAACGCGGTTCCGGCATCAGAAGCGGTAACACGATTACCGATGTTATCAAATGTAAAACCGTAATTATAAGCCGGAATATTGTCAGATGCCGCACTGGTCACTTCAGAACGATCATTGTAGCCGTAAGTCAGAGAATCGGCGGTACTGAACGCAGTTCCGCTTCTTGCCATGCTGGTGCGGCGGCCAATCCCATCGTTAATATAAGCATACCCGCTAATCAAGTCGTTGCCATGCTTGTTTTCAATGGCAGTAATCAAATCCCGGTTGGCTTCATAACTGAAAGTGGTGGATAAACTGCCTGGCCTGGTTACGCTTGATACCAGATTGCTGTTAACAAGATAACTGTAGCTGAAGGTATCACTGCCAGAACCGGCGCTGCTCATCCGCCCATAAGTATCATAGCCGTAATTTACCGCATATTCCGAACCGATATTCATCCCTGTATATCTCCCGGTTACTCCAGACGTTGCATAGTTCCGCGTAATAGTTTTACTATACAACCCGGTAATGGCTTCAGTCAAGAGTTGCAACTTGTCATTATAGGCAAATGTTCTGGTCCCGACCGCGTCATTGACTTGGGATTTCTGTCCGAGACGATTATAAGCATAAGTAATTCCGGTTGTACCATCGGAATAGGCCACTGAAGTCATTTCTCCGGTGGCGGTATTGTACCCGTAAGTTGTAACCAGCGGCTGGCTGTTGACTTGTCGAGACCAAGTGCGGGTTGACAGTTTACCGTCAGCAGAGTATGTATAATTGGTGCTTTTATTATCGGCGTAAGTCTTAGATGTTACGAAACCGGAGGCTTCGTCGAATGTCCAGTTTGTAATATCCGCCGTACCAGCATCGGTCGGCCAGGAAGCCCCGCTCCATCCTGTTCCCCCGCGATATGTTTTGAGCTGCGTTAACTGTCCGAAGCTATCGAAATTGTTTTCAATAGGATAGTCCGCATCGCCCCAGGTACGGGTAATCTTGCCCAGCGCGTTGTAAGCGTAATAGGTATATTTGTTGAGCGCATTTTTTACTGACCCTAACCGTCCAACGGTGTCATAATAATAAGTAATAACATTGCCTGCTGCATCAGAGACAGTATAAAGTTGTCCTTTCTTACTGACCCCGTCAGTATAATAAGCGGTTGCGGTCGTGCCGGTGCGCGGGTCAGTAACTCCAGTCTGGCGGCCTAAGCCGTCGTAAGCGTAGGTAGTGGTCAGATTGGAAGTCGTGCGCTCCGATGTCTTTAATCCATTGATGGTGACCATCTGCGCCGCCACGGAAGATGCCGGACTGGCAGTAGTTACCGTAACGGTTTTATTGCTCCGGTCAATGGCAGTAGTCTGAACCGTTATATTACCGTTAATGTCAATATTCTTTACTTCCGCAACGACATTGCCGGCGAAGCCAGTCAGTCTGGTTTTTGTAATCCCGGTGGTAGTGGCTGCATCGCTGCCGTTCGCGGCATAGACTTTGCCGGTTTTGACCAGCCACCAGCCGCCGTTCTCCTGGGCGAACATCGTTTCCTGATCGGCGATACGGTCGGTTGAAGCTAGGTCAAGTGTGCCGTTTGCATTGATGTCCAAACCTGTCCGGACGAGATTGCTAAGATCATCATAAACATACAGCGTGTCAGCTTTTCCGGTAGTAGTGGTTTTGATAAGTTGATTTTTGCCGTTATAGAAATTCTGCGTAACAACCGTGCCGCCGAAACCGGAACGTTCTTCTTTTATTACGCGTTTTAGTAAGTCAGTAGTGGTTTTATGCCATCTGGCGGAATCGTTGCGTCCGGTACGAACCATCGTCCAAATCGAACCGTCGGTATTGATCCCATAGTCATAATATTCGGCAATTATTGCATTTCCAGTGGTGGCGAGAGGCTGTCCATCCAAATAGTTTTCGGCAGTTCTCAGATATCCGCCAGGCAGCATAGCGGCATTAACCGCACCCTTGACAGTGCCAGTATTAACTCCGTTCAGGTAAGTGTAAGCTTTAGCCAAACCTTTACTGTCGGTCTGTTTGGTGAGTTGTCCGGCTGGATTATATTCGGCACTCCGCGCTAGCGACAAGCCTCCGGCGGCAATCGTTTCGGAAAGCTGCCGGTTGGCTGCATCGTAAGTATAGGAGGTGACAATATTAGATTGTCCAGTTGTGGCGACCTTAGTCTTGGATGTCAGCCGGTGGAGGATATCATAGGCATAGGTGTATTGGATGCCATCGGCCTGCGTTTCCGATTCCTTGCTGCAGCAGTTCCAGGTGAAACTGCTTTGAGTTCCATTTGAACTGTAGGTATTGACCACGCGGGAAAGCTCATCGTAAATATATGCATTCCAGGCAATACGCACATAATCAGAGCCGGTATAGGCTTGGTTTTCACTCCAGACAGTGTTGCCGCATTCATCGTAGACGGTCACAGCCTTGACTGTCTTATTGGCAATGCCGTCCGGCTGCGCAGTCGTGCCGTAAACCACCGACATCCGGACGGCGCTGCCGGAGCCGGGAGTAAAAACCAACTGAGCGGGGTCGGCATTGGCAGTCCAGTTGCCGTATTCATAGCTGTAAGTTTTAATCGTGCCGTCAGGGGCTGTCTCCCGGTAGAGTCGTCCGGCGGTGGCGGAAGTACAATTTCCTGCCGCATAGTAACGTTTTTCAGTACGGAGACTGGAACTGGCGCCGTAAGCGGCGGCGGCAGTTGAACAGCGTTCTTCGATTTCCACATACTGGCCGTTGTCAACGTAGTAGGCGTGATAAGTTTTGCTGACGGTGACGCCGAGTATCTTTTCTTCAGTGGTCCGGGGGCGTTCGTCATCCGGGGTCAGAACATCCCGTGAATCCAGCGGCGTGTATGAGTAGTATGCCGCACTGGCGGAACCAGCGGGAGAATTCATCGGGGAATTTTTCCACGGAGTTACAACCAGCGATTTGCGACCGCTGGAATCATACTGATTATTCTCCCAGGAGCCGTCCGGATGGCTTTCGGTTGCAATCCGTCCGTAACTGCCGGGCTGGCCGGCATCGTTATAATATGTATAGGAGGTGCGCAGATTGGCTCCGTCCGGGTCCTCAATTTCCATTACCAGCCGGTCCCCGAAAGCATAGTTCTGGTACATTTTAACGCTTTTCGCCGCAACCTGTCCGGATGATGTTTTGCTGACCGATGTCTCCGTGCGGATGGTGCGGCCAGAATCCCAGGAACTGGTTTTAGAGGAAACGACCTGGTTGTCCGGATAGGTTAAAACCCAGTCTTCCGCTGTGTAGCTGTAGTTATAAAGGTACACTTCAGGATTACCGTTGACTGTTTTGGTTACTTTAACGCTGTCGCACTGTCCCGGATAGGGATTTTCAATACGCCAGACGGTATGGGGAGTACCTGTCGGAACATAGTATTTACCGCTTTTGGTTCCGGCGCTGGCGGGAGAATAAATCCGGATTTCATAACTGACGCCAGGGGCAGTCATCACCACATCCGCCAGACCGTCGGCCAATGACCATATCTGCCGGATGCTGCCAGCCTCGTCGAACAGCGCTTCCAGGCCGACTGAAGGAGCTCCGGGCGTGATTGTGCGTCCGTATGGAGTCCTGCAAGAAATAGTTTTACCGGTCGTCGAGGAATAACGGATGCAATAACCGTTTCCCGTGTACATGTCATAATAAGCCGGATTAGCTGTCGTTTCATTGCCGCCAGCATCAACCATTTTCAACTTATAATTGAGAAAATATTGTTCTCCTGATAAATTTGCCGTGCTGCTGTTAGCGCTGAAGTTATAGCTCAGCATCTTGCGATCGGCAGTAAAAATATTTACCTGTCGTGAAACTCCGGAAGGCAGCGCCACGGAGGCTGTTCCGGTCAAGGCGGAATCCCCGCCAATATAGCTACTGACTCCAGACGAGTCTTGAGACTGATTGATTTTATCCAGCAGATAATTGCGATATTGCAAGTTTGCCGGAGAATACAGCGTCGCGGAAGGAGTCTTTGAAAAAAGACTGAACTGCCCGACCACATTAATGTTTTCATTGGCCGGGCGTCCGAAATTTATGGAAACATTAATACTGCCGTTGGAGGCAGACCCGCTGCCGGTCAGCAGTGGTGGATGACTGGTCGGCGGTAGTGGCGGCGGCAGTGGTGGCGGTGGTGGCGGTGGTGGCGGTCCACCGCCCCCGGGTCCGCCACCGCCCCCGGGTCCGCCACCGCCCCCGGGTCCGCCGCCACCGCCCTGTGCAGTGCAGGGACAACCGCCGGGGCAGCCGCCGGGGCAGGTTGGCAGATTTGCCCACAGGTCGGCAGAGACTGCAAGACCGGTTAAGATAATCACCAATTTTCTGGCAAAACTCAAATTTGACATTTTTCTCATCGCTCCTTTTGTATTTATCATATTAAATTCTTTATTTATTCTTTCCCAAAATTACTGTAAATGTTTAACCAGCAAGCCGTTCTGATACAGGTAAACGCTCTGGCAGGTACCAAATCCGGAACTCGGTCCAATAAAGTTATAATGCAGTTCGTTGTTGGAATTAAAAGAGGATGCGGAAAAAGTTTTATCTTTAGTACCATCCTCGAACATGGTTCCGCCCCAGAGCACCACTCTTATTGTGATATCCTCTGACGGCGCTTTATCAAGCACCACATAGCCGTCAATAAGCACACTGCCATCCTCGAAAGTGTACAGGATTTGATGGTATCCGTCGTTTGCATGAGTAGTTGCGTCCAGGATGTCAATTCTGGCGCTGTCAATAATCGGACCGTTCTCATAGATTCTGGCGTCAGTGTAAGCGGTGGTCATGTTATTGGCGGTAAGATAAATTCTTCTGCCGCTGGCAGTCATGCCGTAATCAGTGAATGAGATATTCCGGTCAGCTTCAAGAAGAATTTCGCTGCCGATGTTCGGATTGTACCAGTCACGTCCGACATTGACGAAACAAGCCGGATTGCCGGTGAATGAAGCACTGATTACCTTGACCGTGACGTCCCTGGTCACCGGATCGCCGGTTACCGGAATATAGGTTGCGGTTACCGTTACATCGCCTGCATTGGTAAACTTGTAAGGGATCGGTACTCCGTCAGTGACATCCAGAGTCTGCCCTTCCACCGTGATGCTGACCGCGCCGTCAGCGCCGCCGACCGGAACCGCAATCAGCCGGAGCGAATCGTTCATTCTGATCGTAATGGCTGCTTCATCAGTAAAGACGTTGGCCGGTGTCCAGGTGACCTCTTTGGTCGTAACTTTGGCTCCGTCCTGAACAGAGACCGCGATTGCCGAAACCGCGATGTTGCTGGCTCCGCTCGGGTTCAGCGGAACATCGGCATACCATCTGTTGAATGCGGCATGTTTGACAACCGGCGGCACCGGAGTTTCCTCTTCCGGGGTATAGAAGCCATCAATGGTAATCTGTTCGATAAATGTCGCATTTTCGCCTTCGACACAGACCGGGGATACTTTGGAGGTTTCCGGCAGCTTTATTTTGCTCATGTTGTCAATGCGTGACTCCATCCAGTCCGGAATGCCGTTGTTATTGGCGTCAACGCCGCCCAGGCGGATCAATTTCAGGGAGTTGATCTGGAGCGAAGTATTCCGGTAGACATTTTCCCAGCTCAGCCGGACGGTGGCATTGCCCGGTTCAAGCACCGGCGAGAAGAACCGGACGGAACCCGTATTGCCATAAGCAGCGCTTAAGGTCTGGTAACTGCTGAACCCGCCGTTGACGTAGCAGCCGATCTTGAAGCTGTTAATACTGGCTTCGCTGATATGCTGGGCTCCGGTCACTTCGACAACATAGGTGCCAGACTGGGGTACGTTAAGCGTGTATTCGACCCAGCCGCTGCGGTCACGGGCGGAGACTACTGTTCCTTCGGCATCCCAGCCGCCGAACGTATTGATGTAGTTATTGCCGTTTTCAGTCAGGACGGTCGTTTCCGTACCATTGAAATCAGCAGTTCTGGGATCGGTGAATGCGATCTTGGATTCCCAGAAATCATCCTTGCCGTCGCCGTCGGTATCAGTGTTGTCCGGGCTGGTTCCCGCCAGATATTCCTCGATGTTCAGCAGACCGTCCGCATCATTGTCCGCCAGCGCATCATTTTTATACGGATTCAGTCCATGATCGATTTCCCATTTGTCATTCATGCCGTCGCCGTCGGTGTCTGCCTTCAGGGCGTTCAAGCCGTGCTGATATTTATACAGAATGCTGAGACCGTCAATTTCGCCGCCAAGGGAAACAGTGCCGCCGCAGAGTTTTTCATAGTAGTCGGAAATGGCATTGTTATTGTTATCGGCAAATTCCTCGCAGCCGATGTCTACGCCGCTGCCAGCCGGGCGGACCTGGTCAATAATATCAACTGCCGGGGCTCCGTCGGCTGTTCCCGCGTCAATACACGGTGAACCGGGTGACAAGTATCCCATTATGGAAAGCATCGGGTCGGCGTACAGGTTGCCGCTGCCGGTTTGCCTGTAATCCGTAATAGATGAGCAGCAGTAATTAACGGTCTTGACGCCGTTACCGGCCAGTGTGTCCTGAATGATGCTGTTTTTGAAATTAACGCTGCCGTCATTCCAGACAGCGGAAATGTTTCCATTGTCGTTGCTGCCGATCGAGCAGTTCAGCGCAACAAGTTCCGATCTGCTTTCGATGTGGAACGCTCCGCCGTTATTAGTTGCCGAATTGTTCACATAAACGCAGTTGACCGTATTATATTTCGTGTTATTGAGGGCAACCGCCCCGCCGTTAACCGCAGTATTAGTGTTGAAGTTGGATTGCGAAACTTTTACATTGGAGTTTTCAGCATAGATAACGCCGCCGCAACCGCCTGCCTTATTGCTGTTCATGGTTGTTTTCTCAACAACCAGACTGCCGTTGGCGATGTAAACCGCACCGGCATTGTCCGGGGATTCGTTATTTGTAATTACGCAGTTCCTGATAGTGAAACTGGAATTCGACAGAGAAACGACTCCGCCGTAAGAATTCCTGCCGTTTCTGATAGTGAGTCCGTAAATTCCGCTGCGGCTCGATTCTCCGGTATGCAGATAAACAAGTCTTCCATCCTGTTCCAGGTCGATAATCGCAGTGGCCGCTCCGGCTGAAGAACACAGCTTGATGTCGTAGCCGCCGAAATCCAGATTCCTGTTGCAAGTACCGCCATAAATACCCGCCGCCACCATGATCACATTATCCCCGCCAGCATTCTTTGAGGCATTCACCGCCGCGCCGAGGGACTGCTTCGCGGCAGTCAAACTAAGCCCGTCATTAGTGTCCGAGCCGGTTGCCGCATTAACATATACCACCCTGGAATATACTGCCGGGTTGGAACCTATCGCCAGTTCCGCCGCATCGGCAATCCCATCGCCGTCGCTGTCGGCGCTGCCGGGATTCATGCCGTTCAGGTATTTGTCCAGGTTGCTGATGCCGTCGTTCATTTTGCTTAAAGCCGCGTCGCTCGGGTCATTCGGGTTCAGCCCCGCCGCGATCTCGATGTTGTCGGGGATGCCGTCGGCATCGGTATCTTTGAACTCCTGGCAGCCGATGTCCACGGCATTGCCCGCCGGGCGGATCACCCCGTCCATGTCAAATGCCGGGGCACCGGTTGCGGTTCCCGCGTCAATGCACGGCGAACCGGTTTTCAGATACCCGTTGACCGTCAGCAGCGGATCAGAATTAATGTTCCCGTTGCCGCTGCCGCTGAAATCCGCCGGGGAACAATTGTTGTTTGCGGTTAGTGTCCCGCTTCCCCAGATCAAGCTGCCCTGAATGATATTATTGGTCAGCGTCGCCGGGCCGGAGAAACAGCAACTGATGCTGCCTGGCGACGAACCGGCGGCGATCGTCACGTTTTTCATCGTAAGACTGTCGTTGCTGCTGGCCAGGTACAGATCGGAGTAAGCGCCGTTCGCATGGTTGTTCAGCAGCAGGCTGTTCGTCAGCGTCAAGCTCGACCCGGTGGTCGTAACGATTACACCGGCATTGCCGGACGACTGGTTGCCCAGGAACCGGCAGTTTTCCACCGTCTGCGAACTGCCGTACAGATACTCCGCGCCGCCGTGAGTGGCCTGGTTGCCGGAAAATTCGCAGTTTTTAAGTTCGCTGCCGCTGCTGGACATCATAAACAGCGCCCCGGCATAGGTACCGGCCTGATTGCTGATGAATTTGCAGTTGATCACTTGCAGCGGGCGCGAAATCAATTGGATCGCGCCGCCGTCAATACCGGCAATATTGTGCTCGAACACGCAGTTTTTAATGACTGCCTGCGCACTGTTGAAACGCAGTGCCGCGCCGTAGTCTGCACTCCCGTTCTTAACAGTAAACCCGTCAATCCAGCTCTGGTTCGACTCGCCGGTATGGAAGTACGCGAAACGTCCGCTGTTCTCCAGATCGATCACTGTTGCCATCGCTCCGGCGGAAGAACGCAGCTTGATATCATACCCGCCGAAATCCAGG
>Ga0172379_10003074_pt1 | contig 27513 bp, 34 predicted proteins | sample GrowelOW334metaG_FD_119756 | JGI IMG/M metagenome (GOLD analysis project Ga0172379, IMG submission 119756) | Groundwater microbial communities from an aquifer near a municipal landfill in Southern Ontario, Canada - Groundwater well OW334 metaG | ecosystem: Environmental > Aquatic > Deep...
GGAATGTCTTGATTATCGAACGCCGAACGAGGCGCTGGAAAATCACCGAAAACGAAAAAATCTCCGAGAGAATCGGAGAAAAAAGAAAAAATAATGTCATTCTAATTGAGCCCGTCGGGCGGGGGGTCCAAACCGTATTTGTTTATACCATACTTCATGTTTTTTGTACAATTTTTTCAAAAAGTTGGAAAAAACACCCCGACCGAAATTCGGTCGTTTCCTTCTTTTTTCTCAATATGAAAATGGGCAGTTGTTAACTGGCAGACTGATTATTTTATGATACACTTATAAGTAAGTTTTATGGAATATCACTACCCGAAAAAATATCTTTTTATTGCTTTGTTTGCGGTATTTTTCGGATTGTTTTTGAACTTTTCCGTAAGATCCGGATCGGAGGTACAAAAAAATTCTCCGGCAGGAAATGCTCTTACTACCATACTATTCAAAAACACAAACGTTTTGGCGGAAGTTGCAGATACACCCGCAAAGGAAGAACTGGGACTTTCCGGAAGAATAGAACTGCCGTTCGGGAAGGGGATGCTGTTTGCTCCACCGACAGCGAGGGTATACGGCATATGGATGAAAGACATGAATTTTCCGCTCGATATCGTGTGGTTCGATAATGATCTCAAAGTAATGTACATAAAAGAAAACGCCGCTCCGGAGTCATATCCCGAGGCGTTCGTCCCATCCGCGCCGTCAAGGTATGTGCTCGAATTGCCAGCAGGTTTTATACAGAGATATGGTGTTACTCTTGGGGATAAAGTTATAATGGATTAGGTTTTGGGTGTTAGGTTTTATCTTTTAGTCATACAATAATACGCCGGGAAGCTAACACCTAAAACCTAACAGCTAAAAGCTAACATGTCTTCCTACGAACTAAAACTCATCGCCGTCATAACCATGCTGATTGACCACATCGGTTTTTTCTTTTTTCCTCAATACGGAATTCTGCGCGTGGTCGGAAGGCTATCGTTTCCGATTTTCGCGTGGTTCATTGGGAATGGTATCCGATATACTCATGATACGAAGTTATACTTGACGAGGATGGTCTTGTTCGGTTTCGTTTCGCAGATACCCTATGCTCTTTCGATACAACTGCTCTATCCAGGGCCGGTCGAGCTAAACATTTTTTTCACTCTTTCGATTGGGCTTGCGGCGATTTTACTTATGAGAAAAACCGACCGTAAGTGGCTCAAGTTTCTCATTGTTTTGGTTAGTGCGGGATTGGCGGCCGCTATCCCCACCGATTACGGTGCGGCGGGTGTTCTGTCCGTGGTGGCGTTTTATGTCTATCATGACAATATTAAAGCCATGTTTCTCTCGCAGACGGCTATCTTTGGAGTATTTTATACTCTTCCGGCGATATATGTCGTTACGGAACATTTGGTGCAATCGGCTGATTTTATTGCTACAACTCAAATATTCGCCGTTCTATCCGTCGCTCTTATCGCTCTCTATAATGGAGAAAGGGGACCGAAAATAAAATACTTTTTCTATTTACTCTACCCGGTGCAGTTTGTTGTTTTTTACTCAGTTTTGGCGTTAAGTATGCAATACTAAAAATCCGAAATACGATGTTGTATCTCGGATTTTTAGTTAACTATGTGTGTAATTTATTCACTGTCACATATTCGGCAAATTCATGTCTCGGCGGAGCTTTTTTGATTATATTAAATGCTTCTTCCGCCGTATCCACCACCTTAAAAATATGGATATCTTCAGGACTGGCGGTTTTGTATTTTTGTATGAGGCTTGCCTCCATCCAGCTTACAAGCGGCGTCCAAAAATCCTTTCCAACAAGAACGACCGGAATATTTTTCGTGATCTTTTTTGTTTGAAGGAGAGTGAGCATTTCAAAAAGCTCGTCGAGTGTACCATATCCTCCGGGGAAAAAGACGTAGGCACCGGCGGAGTAGGCGAGCATGACTTTTCTTACAAAAAAATGATAGAAACCGAGGCTTTTTGTAAGGTATGCATTTTCTCTTTGTTCAAAGGGAAGCTTTATATCGATTCCGATGGAACCTCCTTTTTTCTCGAACGCGCCCCGATTTGAAGCTTCCATAATCCCCGGACCGCCGCCCGTAACGACGGAGAATTTATTTTCTGCAAGAATATTGCCGAGTTTTCTCGCTTCAATGTACCACTTATCGGTTTCAGGAGTTCTTGCTGATCCGAAAATGGTTATGGTTCTGTCAAAATCCGCGAGAAATTGCCATCCGTCAACGAATTCCGACATGATGCGAAAAACTCTCCACGGAAACGAGGAACGAAAATCGTTCGGCTCATTGTACTGTGGCGGCTTTGGTGCGGAAACCCCTGCTCTTACTCCGTTTTTCATATAGTTCTTTTGGTTAGCTTCTTATGTATTTGTAAATCAATTATATCATAGAATTAATAATCAAGCAAGAGCCGGAAATGTGGAAAAAAAGTTTGAGATATGATATGCTTATCATGTTCATGTTCATGTTATGTGATGATTAAAAAAGGGCGGTTAGCTCAGTTGGTAGAGCGCTACATTGACGTTGTAGATGTCAGAGGTTCGAATCCTCTACCGCCCACTCGACTTACTTCGTTCGCTCGTGGTAAACCACAATCAATTTTGCATGCTTTATCAAGTAGTGCACTTTTTCTTGTTCTTAAAGTCGAGTGGGCCCTGAGCGAGCGGAGCGAGTCGAACGGGCAACCCGCTCTCGATAAATACGACAAATTATTTAAACACCCGGCACACTAATTTCTATGTTCTACGTTTATATGATAAAAAATTCTATTAATGAGCTTTATATCGGTGTTTCCGAAAATCCTGGAAAGCGCGTCGTTACTCACAATAATAATATGGGGGCATTTTTCACAAAGCACAAACCCGACTTTAAAATAGTTTTTCTGGAAGAATACTCGACCCTCGCCGAAGCGAGGCAAAGAGAAATCCAAATCAAAAAATGGCGTCGCGACAAAAAAGAAATACTCATTGCAAGATACAAAAAAGGATTACCGACAAAGCAAATGAAATACCAAAAATAGAAAAATAAAAGCCCGCATCTGCGGGCTCAAAATTCACAGCGACAGCATCGTCGCTTATATCTCGCTCTTGAAATCTTCAAAAGAACTCCAACAGACAAAAGGAATATCATCGTTCTTTTCGCAGATGTCCAAGAGTTTCAGAGTCCTCTTAAAGTTATTTTCTCTGCAACATTTGTTTATTTCCAGATACAAACCCAGCGTGCATTTTTCGGAGAAAATATACGTTTTACGTCGTGTCTCTTCCTGAATATGAGGATACCATCCCTTTCCGCACATTTCATATGCCGATCTCAGTGTGTCCAAAGCGCTTTCCCATTCATGCTGATCACAAAGTGAAATTGCCGCATCCAAGGATTTTCCGAGCGCTTCTTCTTTTTCCTTTGTCGGCGTCGTCAAAAAAAGTTCCCATTTGTATTGCAAATCGTAGAACGAATCATGAAAAAAGTGATATATCGGCCAGTACACCAGATCTGCAATCTGGCCTGACAAACGAGCTATTGTTCGCATGTTATTCTCCTGTAAAAACTATGCTTCCTGCAATAGGTATATCATATAGACATCCAATTTTCAACTTTATCATTTTCATAATTTCTTCATTCATTTCTTTTAGATTCGTCTTCGTCCACGTTGGAGCGTCATGCAATAAAGAAGGGAAAATGGCATCGTGTCTTTACAAATAGTTTGTTATATGCTACAGTTTAGTAGTGGTGGTAACATCAAAAAACAGGAGTGTTGCTCATGAGTAAAAAAGATAAGTTTGAAAAAGTGTTTTTGGCGAATAAGGAAATCGAAGAGATGGAAGAAAAAAAACGAAATAAAAGAGGTTCCGATGATTTGTTTCCTTCGGTCGACGCACTCATGACGTCGGATAAGGAGGGTAAAAAGAAAAGAAAGAGCAAAAAAAGGTAAGATATAGGCACACCGTCGGCGTAACGCTCGACGGTTTTTTTATAACAACACAAAACACTCCCACGAAGGAGCGTTTTTGAAATTCAGTGGTTTTATTGGGCGTCCGTTCCACCAAGGACAGTCTATTTGTCTAATGTCTATGATGAAAACCTACGGTTTTCATACTTTCCCTTTCCTTATTAAGGACTGTCCTTGATTCCACTCATTGCTCATTTATTTCGTTTTCAGAAATACATAGACATCTTCTAATGCGCGGATGGCGTCACCGACGGCTATGTTGTTTTGATGATAGGGGAGGTCGGTGCAGTCTCCGGCGGCCCAGATGCCGGTTTCGGATGTTTTTCCGCTTCTCGGGTCAACTTTGATCTGTCCTCCCGGGGTCATTTTAACGGTACCTTTTGCGAAAGATGTCGCGGGTGCGAGTCCGATCTCGACGAAGATACCGCCGGTCGGGAGGGTAGTCAATTTTCCCGTTTTGTTGTTTTTGAAAGTGAAAGAGGTTACGAATTTTTCGCCCTCGACTTTGACAGGGGTGACGTTCGGAATACCTTTTACATTCGGATGAGAGAGTACTTTTTTCACAGTTACCGGATCGGCGAAATAATCCGGAGCGCTGTCGACGAGTGTTACGCTTTTGGCGTAGGCGGAAAGCTGAGCAGCCGTTTCAAAACCGGCGTTTCCTCCTCCGACGACAATCACGTCTTGTCCGCCGAACATCGGACCATCGCACGACGCGCAATACGTGATACCTTTATTCTCGTACGTGTTCGCTCCCGGGATGGTGAGTTTTCGGCGACTTGAACCGGTGGTGATGAGTACGGTTTTTGCTTTGTAGGTTTTTTTCGCGTCGGTTGTAACGGAAAATCCTTTAGTGAGTTTTTTGCACACGACCACTCGTTCGCCTTCTTTTATATCGATCACTCCGTCGGAATACGCCAAAATATGCGCTTTCATATTTTCAGCAAGAGCTTTGCCTGAAATGGATATGGTTCCCACCCAATTTTGAATATCTTCGGACACCACGGACTGTCCCGCGAATTCCGCTGCAATAAGAAGAGTTTTTAAGCGCTTTCGGGCTGCGTAGATGGCTGCAGAGGAGCCAGCCGGACCGCCACCTATTATAACGAGGTCATACATAAGTTAAATTAGCTAATGATTAAATGATATATTTTATTGGTTCAGTTCAATAAAATAATTTCTAATATCTAATTCCTAATTTCTAATAAAATGCCTAAAAACTAAACTTTTCAACATTTAGTCATTAGACATTTTATTAGAAATTAGATATTAGTAATTAGAAATTTTTCTGAAAACAAAACAAACGAAACAAGATTTCAGTTTTTTTGTGCTGCTATTTAAGCTTCGACCTCCTCAAAAACGCCGGCACTCCCCATTCGTTGTCTTCATCGTCATCATCAATCACTTCCGGTTCCGGTTGCTCTCGTACTGCGGGCTTGGGTGTTCCGGCAAACGGCTCTTCTTTATCCTTCTGATGATCCTCATGGTCGTTCCCAAATCCAAGCGTATTGTAGATACGGCCTTTTTTTGATTCTTCCTTCGCCACGCCGGAGCTTGGAGCGGAGGCGGGCTTTTCTGCTACACGAGATGTCTCTTCTCTTCGTGCCGGAGTCTCATCTCTTTTTGTCGAAACGACTGCGGACATTCTGATTTCTCCATCTTCGGGAAAGCCTGTCGCGATAACGGTAACTTTAATCTCGCCCTTCTTCAGTTTGTCGTCTTTGATAGCTCCGAAGATGACTTTGGCGTCTTTGTCGATGGATTCGGTGATAACTTTCGCAGATTCCTGTATCTCGAACATGGTCATATCGTCTCCTCCGGCGACAGCGAAGAGAATTCCTCTTGCGCCATTGATGGAAATATCGAGAAGCGGGGAATTGATGGCGGCTCTTGCCGCATCGGATGCGCGTTTTTCTCCGGAACCCATTCCGATACCCATGAGAGCGGGACCGGCGTTTTCCATGATTGCACGGATGTCGGCAAAGTCAACGTTGATGATACCGGGCATAGTGATGAGATCGGAAATTCCTTCGACGGCCTGGCGGAGAACTTCATCGGAAAGAGCGAACGCGTTCGTAAGCGTTGTTTCTTTTTGTATTGTTCCAAGAAGACGGTCGTTCGGTATGACAACCATCGCATCGACTTCTTTGCGCAGTTCTTCGAGTGCTTGGTCGGCAATGCGCATTCTTTGCGCTCCTTCGAAAAAGAACGGCTTGGTGACAACGGCGATAGTGAGGATGCCGAGCTCTTTTGCTGCGCGCGCGATAATTGGAGCGGCGCCCGATCCGGTGCCTCCTCCCATTCCGGCGGTTGCAAAAATCATGTTCGCACCTTTTACCACGCTTTGAATTTCTTCTTTGGTTTCTTCTGCCGCGCGTTTTCCGATGTCGGGATTCATTCCCGCGCCGAGACCGCGCGTCAGATTTTTTCCGATGTGTACTTTTTTGGTGGCGAGCGAGTGATGCAGATCTTGCGCATCAGTATTCATCACAATGAACTCGACCCCCTTCACTTTGGAGTTGATCATGTGGTTCACCGCGTTCTTCCCCGCGCCGCCGATCCCAATAACTTTAATTCTCGCAAATGCCTCGATCTCCGGGTTTATTTTTGCCATAAAACTGATTGTGGTATTAATTTATTATGAAGTTTATGAACTCTGAAAGTAAGAGTTTCCTCTATGATACCAGCGTTCGAAAGAAAAGAAAAGATTGACGCATGGCAATTATATGGCGGGAGGAAATGCAAGTATCGTCCGCAAAAATGTTCACTTTTTGATCGTTTTTGAGTATAATATGAAAATGGAAACAAAAACATCTACCATTCTTTCGCGATTTCGCGCTCAGCTTGAAGAACTGCGCTTGAAGCGTCGAGATATAAATGCGCGACTTCTTCGCGTTGCCGAAACGAAAAAGATCGAAAATATACGTAAACAATTGGGAATATGAAACAAGAGGAATTAAAACAAGTTGAAGAAAAAAATCTTCCGAAAGTGGGGAGGGGGGTTTTGGAAATATCTCGCGAAAAAGCTGTGGAAACGATCAGCGATGAATCCGAACAAGTCATTTCAGAACAAGATGAGAAACTTGAAATGAGTATCACGAACCTCGGTTTTTCCGACGAGGAAGCCGACGCATTGAAACAAGAAACCGGTATCGGCGCGGAGTTGAACACAAACACGAATGAAATCCGTACACTTGCGGAAAAAGTGATGGATAAATTAAAAGTCGGACTTCGCGTGCTCGGTGTCACTCTCCCCATCGCTATGGGGCAAGGAAATGCTCTGGCGCAAAACACTTTTGAAGCGAGTAAATTGAACCAGGCGGTCGCCACCGAAGAAGTGCAAGCTGAAAAAGCAAAGATGCTCGAATTGAAAAGTTTCGGCGGACAGGAAAAAATATCTTCTGAAGAATGGAAGATATTCGAGAGATATCGACAACTTGCGCTTACTGAAGAAAAAGAAAAATCGGAAACTTACGCTGTATTGCCCGATGGCTCTGTTCTTGTCGCAATGGCTCAAATTGAAGGATCAAACGCGTCCGTGTCCCCCGATTTTAATGATTTTTCCTCAGGTATTGGCAATCTAGTGAAGCTTATAGAAGAACACCCGGAAATAAAAGTAACGGGAATTCATCAACATCCGATTCATATGTACAATGATGATATTCCTGCTTGGGAGATTTTACAACTAAAAACAGCAAGTGCTGAAGATGCAACAGAGAAAAAAACAATTATTGAAAATATAAAAAACAGAAAAATATTTTCTGCGTGGCCGCCGAGCAATATGGATATAAGGATGTCTCTGAATGTGCGCGGTGAGGCAACAATTAGGGCTGTTGATGCAAACGGTGTGTGGACTTACGGAGTCGATAAAGATTCTCCTGTCGGAAAAGGGCTTTTGGCAAGGTTCGCAAAAGTACAAGAAAAAGAAGAGGCGACTATTAGCTCAGATCTATCTGATGTGGATATTTTGAAAACAGCGGAGAGTGCCGATGATATACAGAAGGCAGGCGAAACTCTCGTGACGCAAATGAGCACCGAAGGTGCTAATACTCTTGCCGAGCAGGAAGAAATAGCATTTTTGTGGAGTACCGGAAGCAAAGACCTGCTTGAATATCAAGCTCGCCAGTTCGATGTCGCCAAACCAACCGATGACTGGAATGAATGGGAAAAGAAAATCACTGATTTCATTTCCTATTGCAATAAACAAGGACTTCGCGTAACCTACACGCCGTTTGATCAGCATCAAGAAAACACTAACGATTCCGTCACACTCTCTCCGAATATGACATCGACGAAGATCGATCAAGCGGCAATTGACGCCGTGAGAAACTACGAACAAACTCATGAGTAGCCGGTTTACTTTATACCTTTTTGGGTAGCCTGGCGAAATAGTAATACTTTTCGGAAAATGGTAAAATTTCTCTATGCGATACGAATATAAAATTTTGCTGCTTGCGGGAATGTTTTGCAACCTTGGGGACAACCTCATCGGGCCTTTTTGGGCTATTTGGGTGAAAAAAATTACTGAGGATCCACTTATTATTGGCAACAGTATCGCTTTTTACAGCTTGCTTACGGGCATTTTTATTATTCTCTTCGGAAAATTATCCGACAAATACAGTAAAGAACTTTTTGCGGTTGCAGGATATTTCCTTTTTTTTGTCGGCACTGTTCTCTATCTTTTTATTTCGGTGCCCTGGCATCTCTATGCTCAGCAGGTATTTTTTGCTTTGGGTGGAATGTTTCTCGCCGGACCGCTCAAGGCTCTTTTTGCAAAATCTATCGACGAGAAAAGCGCCGGTTTTTTGTGGTCTCTCGACGAAGCGAGCAATAAGATAATTGTAGCGGCCTCCGTTTCTCTCGGTGCGTTAATCGTCAAATATTTCGGATTCACTATTCTATTTTCGATTATGGCGTCGCTTCAGTTTGTATCGGTAATTCTTCTCGCCGGACTTTATTTAAAGAGCCGAAAAATGGCTTAATGTAAAGAAATTTTATGCAAGAAAATTTTTCTAGTAAAAAAGACGAGAAAATGACGGGGAGTGAAGGAAAAGAAGCGCCTCAGTTCATAAAGCAATTTTCTCGAGAAAACTCGGAAGAGGAACGAGATTCAGTTGCCGCGGCGATCCGTGAAAGACGACGTGAACGTGACGCGTGGCGTGTCGAACAAAATTCGCGTATGGAAGGAAAAGAAAATGTTAAAGCGGAACTTGAATCTCTCAACGAGCAAATTAAAAAATACAACAGCGATAATTTTTTAAATAAAATTAAAGATTATTTCGCTTACCGTAATGTAAAAGCACAACTTGCCGAAAAATCCGGTGAGCTTACTACCGCTGAAGGTAGCGTAGGTCAGTGGGAATCAGAAAAACCTGAATTTGAAGAAGTAAATACGCTTTTGAAAAATTTTTATGATGGCGAAAAAGAAAAATGGGCTAAAGCTGATTATTCTCGGGAAGACCTCAAAAAACAATTCTCCGAGGAACACCTCGTCGGGCTTTCCGTTGATGACTACGCGATTCTCATGAAGCGTTTCCCGAGCGAAATGCTCACGCACGTTACAAGGCAAGGAATTCGTGATCATGCATCAAGTTTTTGGCATACTGCCGGACTTGGAGATTTTTCAAATGGTTTTAAAGAAATGCTTTCGGATGGCAAGTTGCGTTCGTCTCTCGGCATTGCCCTTCAAGAACATACTAAAGAAGAGATTGTGGCGAAATTTCTTCATCTTGACCAAGCGAAATCCCGCGATGATGCGCTCGCTAGGTATAAAAATAAATTTGAGCATAATATTGCAACAGGAGAGGCTTTTGCTGATCACTCGTCGGTCCATGTTGCTTCTGAAAACGTTATGGATGCCATGTATGGTTCGGAGCGTGGAAACGAGATATTCGTCGCTTATCCATCGGCATATGTTGCGTCTCAACTGAACTATGGCGGAAAAGGGACGCTGGCTGACCGTGAGGCTGATCAACATAACGATAAATGGATTTACACTAAAGATCATGAGGGAATGCCGCTTGATGCAGGTTTGGTGTTTATTCCGGAAGATGCAAAAGTTGATCCCAAGACTGGTTCTCGATATAAAATGAGCGAAAGCGGAGAGCCGATTGTTCCAAAACAACGGACAGAGGAAATACTTGCCGCCCGATTTGATAAACAGGGTTTTGTGCAGGCATTTGTACAAAACTTATCTCCCAAACTGTACCGAACACCAATACAAGACAGGGCGCCCCTGGCAGAAGCTGCATTCACCGAATTTGGAATTACCGACCCGGAAGCGAAAAAGGCGTTGCTCGACCCGAATCTTCTCGAAAAAATAGCAGATGCATGGGGGAAGAATAACGAAAAAGAAGAATACTCAAAATTGCTTGCTGAATATTTCCACGAAAATTCCGAGAACCCGTATGAATTGGCAGAAAATACGGTTTCCTCGCGCGAATATTGGGAAAAGCACTTTCAGGAAAACCCCGATCAACGACCGTCAAAAATCGTTTATTATTCGGGAGGTGATCCTTCGCGTGCGCTCAATGAATGGCGAGAAAAAAATGGTATTGTAAAACAAACGAAAGATCCGACGTATGGATTTGCCGAACATCATGTCGCTGACAACTCTGCAGAAGCGAATATGGGAAAAGATCGTTTTGCGTCGCTTGCGCGTAAGGTAATAGATGATCGTTTTCCGAATGTTTTGTCTGATAAGGAACCGCAGTAAGTCTAAAGAAAAAAAACATTATGGCGCCAAAATACATAAATTTTCATTTTGAGAAAAAGGGAGAGATTACTGAAGAATTGGAACTTCGCGCGAAAGAGGCTTTTTTCCTTGCGGGAACTGTTTTGGAAAAGGAATGGGGAGTTTCGGGTCCGATTGATATTACCGTTTCGTTGCAGGATGATGCGTCTTTCCGCGGAGGGCAGACGACGGGGCCGGAATCTTGGAAATATTGTTTTCTTATGGAAGATCCGCGTAAGATAACGGTATATTGCAACATCGAAATTTTTTCCGTTCTGCCGGATGATGCGGAAAAAATGATAAAACACGAAACGGCGCATTTGGTGGTCAATTCGCTTGTCGGCGATCTTGCCACTATTCGAAGGTCGTATTTTCTCCACGAAGGAACGGCGGGGTTGGATGGCGCGACGGAACGGTTCGTTACAAAAATGAAGCCCACCTTCGCCAAAGGCTACGGCGAGGCGAAGAAAGAAAACGTGACGGAGGTTCGCGATCCGCTCTCTATGAAATCAATGGACGATATTCGGGGCGATACGAACAAAGAACCGTTCATTGACCAGATCGATTATCTGACGATATTCAGCGCCGTGGAATTTTTACGGAAAAGGATTGGTGAACGAAAAATTATCGAGGTGTTCAAAAATATACGAGAAAACGGAACGATCGAGGAGTCGTATGAACGAATTTGCGGGGAAGATATTGGCGTAGTAATTTCAGAATGGGAGAAAAGTATAAAATCAAAATTGATGTAGCTTATTCAAATTCAACATTACATTTCAAACGTTTCGGTCCGGGGTACAACCCCGGACCGGCGACGGTTTAATCTTATACAAAAAAGACTTCGCGGCGAAGTCTTTTTTTAGGGCAGGAACTGTTTGAAAAATTCGATGATCGCTTTCCAGATGCCTTTTATACTGAAACCGCCGGGGGTTTCTTTGTCGGAGGAAAAACCAAGAATGCAGAGACCGTATGCAACCGTCCATGCGGGGATATTCACCATTTCTCCTTTGAATTGTGGATCGCCGCCTTGTTTTTGCGGGTCGGTGCCGAAAGAGGGGTAGCCGATACGGGAAGGGAGATGAAGGGTGTTTTTTGCGAGATCTGAAACGAAAGGAATTCCCGAACCTCCGCCGGTGATAATAACTCCTGCGGGAAGAAGTTCGTTCCTACCGATTTGCGTCAGGTGTGCTTCAATCAAATCAAAAATGTCGGAGAGTCTTGCGGAAACGATGTCATCGATCTTCTTTTTCGGGTAGCGGGAATCGCCGATCTTTCCGGTCTTGATGTTCTCCGCTTCGTCGAGGGAGACTTTGAGTCCGAGCGCCAGGTCGTTGGTGATGTCGGAAGAACCGAGAGGGAAGACTTTGAGTGAAACGGGTATGTTGTTTTCGAAGACGACAATGGATACAGTCTCGGCGCCGATGTTCGCAAGAACACAGCCGGCGGTTTTTTGTTGTCTGGTGATGGTGACGTATCCGGCGGCCAAGGGTGATGCAAAAACATCTTCGACTTCAATTCCGGCTTCTTCGACAGCGAGAATGGTGTCGTTGATATGTTGAGAGAGTGCTGTAACGAGAAGAAGTTTTACTTCGAGCTTCATTCCTTTCATTCTCTGTGGTTTGCCCAAAACTTCTTTTCCGTCCAACCGATAGCTGATGGGTACGGTGTGAATGATCCGTTTGTTTTGGAGTTCTCGTGATTCCATTTCGCACGAATCAATCGCTTTTTGAATATCAAGTTCGGTCACTTCGCCGTCCGCGCGGCTTATCATGGCCGTGCCGGTCGTGGAAATTCCGTCGAGTCCGATTCCGCCCGCAGAAATGAACGCCCGGCGCACTTTGATGCCGGCCGCTTTTTCGGCTTTTGTCACTGCCGCTTGGATGCTTTTTGCCGTGTCGGCGATATTGACGATATATCCGTGCCGTAAACCGCGCGACTCAGACATTCCCGTTCCGATAATGTGAGGCAGGGTCATTTCTTTTCCCCACTCAGCAATAACAACCCGCACCGTGTACGTTCCGATATCTATTCCGGTAACAATTTCTCTTTTTCGTTGCATAGTCTTTCTTCTATTATACCGCCATATTTCATTACTTTCAAACGAGGCGAAAAAGTGGATAACTAAACGAATAGAAAATAGAAAGATAAAAAAATAGAAAAATTACCGGCGGCGTAATCTTTCTATCTTTCTATCTTTTTATTTTTCTATTTTATATATTGAATTTCTTTCTCGTTTTGGCTTCTTCTTTCTCCATTTCTTCGCCGTGATCCATACCTTTGAGATGGCAGAGACCGTGAACGTAGAGATGCGCTAAAAATTGTTTGGGAGTTTCTTCGAATTCCGGGGCTTGTTTGGTGGCGTGTCTGAAATCGATGAAAATTTCTCCTGTTTCTTCGGAGAGCGGAAAGGAGAGGACGTTTGCTGGTTTGTCTTTGCCGCGGAGCTCGCGGTTCATTTTTCTTGATCGGGTGCTTCCGATAAATACGAGTGAAATGTCATATTTTTTTCCAAGAACGTGGTTTTTTATATCACGAAAAAGCAACCCATCTATTGGCGGGTTGCTTCTTGTTTTATTGAGAATTGAGAAATTTTCTTCCTCCATTGGCGGTGGAAGATTAATTTTTTACCGCAATTTTTCCGAGTTTTTTCAGGCGGTCCATCTTTTTCGTGGTCTCAAGATTCTTCAAGACGCGGCGTTTCTTGCGCAACTTGGACTCCGGTCGCGTGGTGTATTTCTGCCCGCGAACCGTATTCAGTATCTTGGCACCGTGCATCTTCTTGGTGAAACGACGAAGAAGATTAATGGTATTCTCGTTTTGCGTTTTCTCCACTTCTATTACTATCATAGTCATAGGGAACATACTATCACAGAGAACGAATTGACGCAATATTTTTGGGTGTTGACTCCGTTAGAGTTTCATTTCTTTCTATGTGGCATATGAATATATACATATTCATAGCGGTACAATAGTCGATTGTCTCCAAAAAGACAAAAACTCTAACGAGGTTGACTAAATATATAAAAAGGTGTATACTCTGTTACAGATTCACAACTCGCTCCGGCGGAAACAATAAGACATGAGGAAATGAAATGAGTACTGAAAAAACTGAAATGATTGAAAAACCAAAAGTAGCCTGGATTTTGGAAGACCAGACCCATCCGGGACCCGACGGCAAGTATGATTGGTCTGCATGCGGTGTTACTTTTGATGAGGAAGTCGCTAAAGACTGGATAAAACCAAAGAAAAATAGACTTCCGCGCGTTGCTTCAAGAGTTGAAGTAAAATATTAATAATGATTAAACAACATCATTCAAAAGCGCTACGGATAAAACCGCAGCGCTTTTTTTATTTGATAGTAAAACAGAGCGCGTGCCGACGGACGAAACTTTATAACTTGATGAACTTATTTAATCGTCTTTACATACTTCGCGAGCTCACATATCTTTACCGTCTCCTGCGATCTGGTATTCATGTCGCGGACGATCACCGTGTCGTCGATGGATTCTTTTTCTCCGAAAATGATGGCGTACGGAATTTTATTTTTCTCTGCGGCGGCGAGCTGGCTTCCGAGGGAATCTTTGGCGAGCGATTGAGCGAGCGGGATACGCGCATTTCGTAATATTTCAATAATATTCAGACTGCGCATTTTGGCGTGTGTGCCAAGCTGAATGAAATAGACTTTCGGATGTTTGATGATGCGGGGATCTTGTCGCTTGTAACCTTGCGTCATGAATATCCGTTCAACACCGAGGCCGACGCCGATCGCCGGAACATCCTTTTTGCTTCCGAGGTTTTTCGCGAGGTAGTCGTAGCGTCCGCCTCCGCCGATAGCGAGCGAGACCGCGACCACTTCAGGCTCTTTGACTTTCTCCGCATCTTTTTCTTTTTCGGTCTTTTTCTTTACGCCTCCTTTTTCCTCTTTCACGGCAATAGTCTCGGCGGTTTCCGCGGCGATCGGCGGTACGTCTTCATATGTTTCTTCGGTTATTTCAAAAACCGTGCGCGAATAGTAATCAAGTCCGCGGACGAGGTTGTTGTTAATGCGGTAGGGAATATTGAGCGCTTCCAGATATTCCAAAACCTCCTTAAAGTGCGAACGGCATTCGTCGCAGAGGTGTGTGATCGAGCTTGGTGCGCTTTCTTTTACTTCCTGACATTTCGGATTTTTGCAATCAAGGAGACGGAGCGGATTCTCCTTTATTCTTCTCTTGCAGTCGGCACATAATTCGCCGAGGTGTTTTTTGTAGTGATTGGCAAGCTCGCGGATATATTTCGGCCGACATTCTTTGTCGCCGATGCTGTTGATGTTGAGAACGAGATTTTCCAGACCGGCTTCTTTCAAGATAATCATCGTCGTGTGAATGACGGTGGCGTCGGCAATGGCTTTGGCGGAACCGAGTATCTCCAGTCCGAAAGATTGAAATTGTCGGGTGCGTCCTTTTTGCGGATTTTCGTGGCGGAAGAAAGGACCTTTGTAATAGAGCATGACCGGCTGGGTCCATGACTGCATGCCGTGCTCGACGTACGCGCGCATGATCGGCGCGGTTCCTTCCGGACGCATGACGAGATGGTCGCCTCCCTTGGTCTTGAGGGAATACATTTCTTTCTCGACGATGTCGGTATCCTGTCCGACGCCCGACAAAAACAACTCCTCTTTTTCAAGAATGGGGGTTTCTATGGGTTTGAAGCCGTAGTACATCGCAATCTCGGAAGCCTTTTCGAAGAAACCGCTGTAGGCGTAATATTCCTCGCCGATGATATCCGACATACCTTTCACGCTGGTGGGCACTTCCTTTTTTGCGCTTGAGGTGTTCTTCTTTGTCATGATGATGTTTCTTTAACTATTAAGATAAATTATTCCGTTTGCTTTCCGGGGAACAGTCCGGCTTCTTGAAAAGGAAATAGTCGTACTATTACTCTTCCCGTAATATTTTTAGTCGGAAGCGGACCCCATATTCGTGAATCCAGGCTGTTGCTCCGATTGTCGCCCATTACGAAGTATTCGTTGTCGCCGAGCGTTTCGGAAGTGTTCTCGTAGGAAACATCTTTAATATACGGTTCGCTCAAAAGTTTTCCGTCGGGGTTTTGTTTCGAATAGACGGTGACGATACCGTTGTTGATTTCCACCTTTTCGCCGGGTAATCCGATTATGCGCTTGATAAAATATTTCGTAATATCTTTCGGATATTTGAAAACGATGACGTCTCCGCGCGCGGGTACCTCTCTTCGATAGGTGAGCTCATCCACGATCAAATATTGCCCATCCTGAAATGACGGCACCATTGACTCGCCGCGAACGATAAACGGCTGGGCGATGAAAAAACGTATTGGGGCGACGATAAGAATGGAGATAATGGTAAATTTGACAATCTCCATGACAAAAGAGCCTGTTGAGATTTCTTCGGGATTTGGGACGGGAGCTTTACCAAAAAAGGGCTCGTTTTGACCTACTTTCACCCCCAGAGGCATAATTTTTACCTCGGAGATTTGTTTGTTTTCTTGTTGCATAGTTGTTGAGTATTGCTCTATTTTACAGCAAAGCCGGATTTGACGCAAGAAGGGCTATTTTGTGTTATTTTTTGGCGGAAACAGGCGTTTTCTCTTTTAAAATAATTGACAATTCTTTATGAAAGGTGTATAATAAAATGCAGTAAACTAATGATATTGTTCTCGAGGAGGGGCAATGACTGTTCTTAATATCGTAAAAAAAGATGATGAAGGAAGTCGTCTAAAAGAAGGATCGGTGATTGTGGAGGAAGAGGAGATATCCACACCGGAAATTCAGGATTTCATCACGAACATGTGGGAAACACTGCTTCATCCTGTGTCTCCTGACGAAGCAGCCGGAGTTGGTCTTGCGGCTCCGCAAGTGGGAAAAAATGTCCGCATCGTTCTCGTGAGAACAAAAGGGTTTACCGAGACGCTGATAAATCCGATATGGGCAAAGCGTTCCATTTTGACAAAGGTAGACAAAGAAGGCTGCTTGAGTATTCCGGGAAAATGGGTGAAAGTAAAACGTCATATGCAGATTGCAGTTTCTTATTCGGATAGGGACGGCATCAAACGGGAGAAAAACTTGAGCGGACTTGAAGCGCGGGTCGTCCAGCATGAGGTGGATCACCTTAATGGAAAATTGATCGCCGGATAAAAATAATTCTGCGGTTAAACAGGCCGCGCAAACCTGCAATACGGAGAGATCCGGTTGCAGGTTTTTTATTTTTTGCTCGAAATGGTATAATGCCAAAATGACATACATAATTGCCGGGCTCGGAAATCCGGGCGAAGAATACGCGGGAACCCGTCATAATACGGGGCGGATCATGATCGAACATTTTCGGTCTGCATTCGAACTGCCCGATTGGAAAGAAGACAAAAAAATAAAAGTGCTCGTTTCCAAAGGAAAAGTCGCTGATGAGAACATAACGCTTCTTGAACCGAATAATTTTATGAACAATTCCGGAAAGTCGATCGCACCTTTTGTGAAGAGTAAAAAGGCGGCGGAAAAGACTATTGTTATTTATGATGACATCGATCTTCCGCTTGGCGTTCTGCGCATCTCGTATAATAGAGGAACCGGCGGCCATAACGGCCTGGGATCGGTCGCGAAAGCGCTCAAGACGAAAGAGTTCATCCGCTTGCGTGTTGGTGTTTCAAAGATGACTTCCAAAGGTGTCGCGAAAAAACCTGCGGGAGAAGAAGCGGTGCTGAAATTCCTGCTCGGCAATTTCAAAAAAGACGAAATGGAAGAAATTAAAAAAATAGCAAAACGCGCCACCGAAGCGCTCCGTCTAATCCTTGCGGAAGGATACGAGAAAGCTATGGGAGAAGTGAACCGCGGGTAACGATGATTCATGATTCATGATTTACGATTCATGATTTATGAATATAGACGACGGACAATAATTTGTGATTTATATCTATAACAGAAAAACTGACATCTGTCTGAGAGGTGAAACCCCTCAGACAGATTTTAAATATGTGTTGTAATATTTTAAAAAAAATCCCGCCGGTTGGGCGGGTTTGTTGCTAAAAAATCTCTTCTTGCAATTCGCGTATGCGCTCTGCTATTTGATTGAATGTTGGGCCAATTTTCGAATCTTCGTTTGTTGAATTTGAAAAATTTTTAAAATGAGGTATAATCATGCGTTATGGATAGCAAACAGATAAAATCCGATATTGTGGCGGTTGTGGAATCGCTTACTGACGATGAACTTCGGCAGATATTGGCGCTGGAGCGCGAGCTTTTTCCGGAAAGTTTGCAGGATATCGACTACGAGAAGGATCTCAAAGATACATTGGCGGTGCTGGCATACGATCCTGATGGTAACGTGGCGGGATACGTTATTTGTGTTCCGCATGAAGCGGTGTACGGGGAATTCCTGGGATTCGATCCGCTGATGCCCGAGTCATCCGGCGCGCTCTATTTGGAGTCCATTGCGATACGGCGGGATCTTCAGGGATACGGCTATTTCTCAAAATTGGTGAGAAAGTTGATCGAGGCGGCGAACGGCCGTGCGATCACGATGCATGCCCGAGTGAGTAATATAACTGCAGCGTCGGAATGCAAAAGCACGGCGCGGTCCATCTGCACAGCGTAGAGGATTGGCACGGGTCGGGGGAGAGATTTGATTACTTGGTGATACGGAACAATCGAGACGATGGTTAACGGATTTCAGGATTTACGGATTTTTGTCGCCGGACGAGGGTTGTACCCTCGTTCATGACGTTTGAAATTTCAGCAAAACTCAAATATAGTACATCAATCATGCCTTCACTTCACGTTTCAAACATGGCAATACTTATCGAATCCGAAAATGTTTTCCAACAAAAGCTGAATTACGTACATGAGAATCCTGTCCGAAAAAATTACGTTATGAGAGAAGAAGATTGGTACTGGTCATCCGCAAATGAAAAATGCGAACTTCGAAGCGATGATGTGAATGAATAGTTTTTTGTGAACATCTAAAACGTCATGAACGGGGGTACAACCCCCGTCCGGCGACGATGGAGCTTGCATTTATTATTAATGTGTGATATAATACGTCCCAGTGGCAATTATGGTCTCGTTGGCGGTTGCCGTATATGCGAGGGTACATTGGGCTTCCGAGCAGGTCTATTCCGGCTATGCAAATTATACAAGAACCGAATATTCGCTGCATGTCGGTTTTGTGAATTTTTGGAAATGGTGCGGCGATGTTGCGTACCTGGGGTTCTATAAGGCTCTCACCAAAATGATAGTTCGGGATTGCGGTTCGCCTGAAGCTATGGCAAAAAAACTAAATGCGAACCTTTGGGAGATCGAGACGACACTTGATAAATCAGTATTCTATTTCGTCGAATTTGATTCTATTCAAGTTTATCACTACACAAATGTCTGGAAAGAGTAACCTCCCGCAACAACCGGAGGTAACAACAAAGCCCCGCCCGCATTCTTGCGGACACGGGGCTTTTCTTTTGCGCGGTTTTGTGGTATTAAGAAAGAAGGTTTTTGTTTCTTAACTTTGGGAGAATAAGAATGAAATATATTGTTTTGATGGCTCACTTTATCGGCTGGGTCGTTTTGATCCCTGTTTTGGTTTACCTGATCGTATCGGATGCAATAATGCTATACGCATTCATCGTCTGGTATAAGAATATGGACCTGCCGCTTGAAAGGAAAGCCCAATTTGCTATGCAGCACGGATTTAAAAACTTCTGGAACTGGTTGGCAAAATTTGTGGCATATACAATTCTAACAGCACCGGGTTCTGAATATGGACATAATGCGGAAAAGTTTCCGCCTTTCTCAAAACATTGGTGTTAATTTCAGCCAAAAAGCTCCCGCCAAGTGCGAGAGCTTTTTTTCTTTGTCGTCCCTGATACTGATACTTATCCCTGATACTCGTCTATTCGGATTTTTTTGTTGCCGTTTTATACGCCAGCGCCATTTTCTGGTCTTTCGGATCGAAGTGGGTAATCTTGAAGGTGTAGGTCTTTCCAAGCTCGAGGGAGTTCTTCAAATTCTCTTCGGTGCCGAATTCGGAGAGATGGACCAAGCCCGCTACTCCTTCTTCAATACTCGCGAGTGCTCCGTATTTATTGTATTTGATGATGACGCCTTTTACGTCGTCGCCTTTTTTATATTGATCTTTGGCGTTGATCCACGGGTTTGCGCGGAGTGCCTTGATAGAGAGCGAAATCTTTCCGGCAATCTCGATGATCTTCGCCTTTACTTTTTCTCCGACCTTGAACATTTTACGCGGGTCTTCCACAAGCCCCCAATCGAGTTCGGAAATATGGGCGAGCCCTTCGAGTCCTTCCTCAATCTTCACGAACACACCGAAGTCGACGATGCCGGTAATTTCTCCTTCCACTTCGTTGCCGACCACGTATTTCTCAACGATGGTCTCGCGTTCTTTCTGATCGCCGCCTTTTTCTGTGAAAATAAGTTTTCCTTCTTTTGGAACTGCGGTCAAAACGGAAACGGCAATCTTTTGTCCGATAAGGCGTTTCAATTCTTCCATGATTTTCACTTTGTCGCCGTCCTCAACACGCGGATAGTGTTCCGGTCCGAGTTGAGATGCGGGAAGAAATCCTTGCAGCCCTTTCCAGTCAATGATGAGTCCGCCTTTGTTCGCGTCTTTTACCTGAACTTTGAGCATCGTCTTCGATTTCAAAAGATCTTCAGCTTCGTTCCATACGATCGCCTGATGTGCTTCTTTCAAAGAAAGCTCTATATAACCTTCCTCATTCTCGCGCTCCAAAACTTTCGCGGTGATGGTGTCGCCGATATTGACCTTGCGGATAATATCGCGGGTCATCATGAATTCGCGACCGAAAATGATACCGGTACCGAAGGGCGCCAGGTCTACAAAGAGGGAAGTCTTTTCAATGCCGATAACCGGGCCATCGACGATATCGCCGACTTCCGGGAATTTCGCGAGCTTCTCCGTTAATTTCTCCATGACCTCGGAAACGAAATCCGGAGTCGCGAGCGTTATTTTCTCGCTTGAGCTTTGAGGTTTTTTAGCCTCCGATGCGGGGACCACTTTTATCGCCGTGTCTTCGGTTTCTACCGCGTCCACGGTCGCTGTTGTTTCGTCTGCCATAATAGTAAATTGTGTCTCGCGGGGCTCTGCCTTTCGTACGAACAAGCCTTGCGCTCCTTCGGAAAGGGAGGATTAACTCCCGAAAAACGTGTTAAAAACATCGCAAAAACGGCTTGATAGCCTCTTTGGCGACAGTATGGATAAGTATACCTAAAACTGAAGAAATGTACAGTATTTTTGTGTGCATTACGGAGCGGGATCTTTTTTAATGAGCAAATCGGCAAAAAAATTTCCTCCGCCATCTGGCGGATTCTAATTTTCAATTTCCAAACGACGACGATAAACTTAAACTTGACAAAAAATAAGTTTTATGCCATACCCTGTAGGGTTTCAAAAATAAGAACGGAGGTTCTTTTTATGGATTATTTTGAGCATTTGAAAAAGATACATGATGCAAAATTACATCGCGACGAGTTTGTCGAAGAAAGAACGGAAAAGTTTCGAGTGGCGCGAGACTATGCGTTTATTGGTTCAGTTGTACTCGTCATCCCTTGTGCTTTACTTTTGCATTTTGGAATGATTCAATTATCCGGCGTTACGCTTTCATTAGCCATTATGGCTTTTTTATTATCCGGTGCCGCGCACCTAAATTATGTCGGAACCATGAGAGGACTTGCTGTTTCTCGTTTCGAAGAAGATTTTCCGAATGAAGCGATAATCATAAAAGAAGACGAAGAATTTCAAGCGACACTCAAAAAATTGGATGCGCTGAAAAAAAAATAAAACGCAACACCTCGAATATTTCATTCGGGGTGGTTTTTGTTAAAAAATTCGACATTTGACATTTCATTGAAAATTAGAAATTAGATATTGGAAATTTTTTAACACACAAAAGATATACAATGGGCTTTCATTATTTTTGCAATACTTACCCTAATTTGTTATACTGACAGGTATGATAATCACGTATTACGGAGCTGATTTTATTAAGCTCCAATTTGGAGATGTGGTCGTCGGAATCGATCCGATAAGTAAAGAATCAAAGTGGAAAAGCGGGCGTTTTTCGTCCGAACTCGCACTTGTTTCCATTAATCACAAGGATTTTTCCGGCACGGACTCACTTTCTTTTGGAGATAAAAGCCCGTTCATCATAAGCGGTCCGGGTGAGTACGAAGTGAACGGCATCGCGGTGTCCGGTTTTTCTTCGAAGTCGTCTTACGGGGGCGGAGAATTTTACAATACAATATATCTCGTCAACCTTGAAGACATGAAGATCTGCCACTTGGGCGCGCTTTCCGATACTGCACTTTCGTCCGAAGTAAAAGGGCATCTCGAAGATGTCGATGTGCTATTCGTTTCCGTCGGCGGCGAAGGACTTTTGACGGCGGAGCAGGCATACAAGATATGTGTGGATATCGGTCCGAAGATCATTATTCCGATGTCGCTCGATAATGACGGAGGAAAAGCGGTGAAGGCATTTTTGAAAGAAGCCGGGGAGCCCGACGTAACGCCGGTCGAGAAATTAACGATTAAGAAGAAGGATTTGGAGGGAAAGGATGGAGATATAATAGTGTTGTCGAGTACGTTGGCGTAGAGGAGAACGAGGACCTTTTTTGGGACTCGAGATTTGTGCGGATTAAAAATTTTCAATTCTCAATTTTGCAATTTTCAAACACGACGGCGTTGCTCGGGTTTGAAAATTGAATTTTGAAACATTGTAAATTGATTGAAAATTAAAAATTGAAAATTGAAAATTTTTTAGTGCAGAAAATGGTGTTCAGAACGAGGAATAAGTTTTGTATCTTGCGTAAATAGAGAGAGTTGTGTAATCCATGTTAAAATTTTTTGAAAATTTAAAATCGGCCCCAACGGACGTGAGACAAACGTTCGCGGTTATTACTTCGGGAATTTTTACGGTTATTATTGTTGGTGCTTCACTTATCGTATCAAATCCGCTTGCTGTCGATGCGGGGAAAACGGAAGAAAAAAAGGAGAATTTGCCGTCGCCGTTTGCGGCTCTGACGAGTAACATGGGAGAATCTTTTCGGGGGATAAAGAATGACATTTCAGCAATTCCGGTTAAAGAACTGTTGTCGGGAATGTTCCAGCAGATCGCTTCTTCAACAAAGAGAACTGCCGGGACGGCTGAGGTGAAGAATGCGAGTTCCACCGAAGCAGTTGCATCAAGTACTGTCTATACGCTTGCAACAACAACCGAAGCCACGTCGACGCCCGCGAAGATTACTCCGAAGTCGAAAGCAACAAGCACGAAGCCGACAATAAAAACGAGCGGGACATCGGGGAATCCGTTTACTGCGCTTGACGCGAAAGCTTTAACCGCCGCATCCGCATTATCTCAAGAATCGCGATCGACAGTAAAACCGAAACCGAAGCCGGAGGTAACACAGGAATCCGATCCATCGCCGGTGAAGCCGATAGCACTGCCGGAAGCTGAAACAACCACGACAACCGAAACAAACGTTTCCGTTCCGCCATCGCCGACACCTTCGACTGACACCCCCGTCGTCGCGACAACAACACAATCGCAATGGCCAAAAACATATACAAGCGGAGTGGGACATTAGAATAATCACGAATATAAAAATAGAAGAATAAAAAAATAAAAAATTAACGGCGTTGTTATCTTTCTATTTTTCTATCTTTCTATATTTCTATATTTTTTATAAAAAATACCATGCCAAAGAACAAGGACCATAAACCGGAATTCGTTAAACAAGATTCGTTGCTCCAGAGCAACATTCTTTCCGTGAACATCAGTTCCGAAATGAAAGAGTCGTACATCGACTACGCGATGTCGGTCATTACCGAGCGCGCACTGCCCGATGTCCGCGACGGATTGAAACCGGTTCACCGGCGCATTCTTTTCGGTATGCATGAAATGGGACTAGCGAATAGCTCGCGATTTAGAAAGTCTGCAGCTATCGTCGGAGATGTACTAGGAAAGTATCATCCGCACGGCGATTCTTCTGTGTATGAGGCGATGGTAAAAATGGCGCAAGAATTCAGTTATCGCTACCCACTCGTGATGGGTCAGGGAAACTTCGGTTCGATCGACGGAGACTCTGCCGCCGCCATGAGGTACACCGAAGCAAAAATGTCCAAGGTTTCCAATTTGCTTTTGACTGATCTTGATAAAGAGACTGTCGATTGGAGTCCCAACTACGACGGAACGCGCAAAGAACCAAAAGTGCTTCCTGCCGCTGTTCCCAATATCCTACTCAATGGCACGCTCGGCATCGCAGTCGGTATGGCGACCAGTATTCCCCCGCACAATCTCGGTGAAGTGGTAAGTGCAGCCATTCATCTTATAGACAACAAAGACGCAACAACCGAAGACCTGATGGAATTCGTGAAGGGGCCTGATTTTCCGCTCGGCGGGAAAATTTATGGCGGTAAAGACATGCATCATACGTATTCTTCCGGACGCGGAGGAATTCTCTGTCGTGGAGAAGCTGAAATTGTGGAGACAAAAGGCGGATTATTTCAGATTATCATCACATCCATTCCGTATCGCGTGAATAAATCCGAACTCATCATTCACATCGCAGACTTGGTGCACGAGAAAAAACTCGAAGGAATCAAAGGTTTGCGCGATGAATCCACAAAAGATATTCGCATTGCCATCGATTTGAAGAACGGCGTCGAACCGCAGAAAGTTTTGAATTATCTTTTTAAACACACGGAACTCGAAACGACATTTCACTTGAACTTGGTTGTGCTTGTCGAGGGCACACCTCAGACTCTTTCTCTTAAATCCGTTCTTGCCGAATTCATCAAACATCGCAAAGAAGTTGTTCGCCGACGCACAGAATTTGAACTCAAGAAAGCGCAGGCGCGCGAACACATTTTGATCGGACTCAAGAAAGCGCTCGACCATATCGATGAAATTATCAAAATCATCAAAGCCTCGAAAGACGTCGTCGTCGCAAAAGAAAATTTGATGAAGCGTTTCAAATTCTCCGATTTGCAGGCGACCGCGATCTTGGAAATGAAATTACAGAAACTCGCCGGACTGGAGCGAAAAAAGATCGAGGATGAATTGAAGGCCATTCAGGAACTCATCAAAGATTTGCTTGATATTCTTGGAAGTATCAAACGTATGATGAAAATCATTAAAGACGAAATGCTTGCCGTTGTGGAAAAATATGGTGATGAACGTCGGACGAAGATTGTTAAAGGCGATCCAAAAACCATCACCGACGAAGATCTCGTACCTGACGAAGAAAGCATGCTCATCTTCACCAAGGGCGGATACGTCAAACGCACCAACCCCGACGAATACAAAAAACAGCACCGAGGCGGCGTCGGCGTCGTTGATTTGAATACTAAAGACGAAGACTTCATCACACACTTCTTGACCACGAACTCGCACAGCGACCTCCTTTTCTTCAGCGACAAAGGAAAAGCGTATCAAATGAAAATGTACGAAATGCCGGAAGGAAAACGCGCGACAAGAGGAAAGTCCATCATGAATTATCTCGCGCTCAATCAAGGAGAAAACATTAATTCCATTTTAGCGATGCCGAAGGATAGCAAAGACAAGGAACGCTCGATTGTCATGATTACGAAAAATGGAATCGTGAAAAAACTTTCCTCTGAAAGTTTTAAAGACGTCAGAAGAAGTGGCCTGATTGCGATTAAATTAGAAGACGGCGACGAACTTCTTGCCACCATGTTCACCGAAAAAGGCGACGACGTAGTTTTGGTAACCGCAGCAGGACAGTCCGTAAGATTCAAAGAATCCGATGCCAGAGAAATGGGGCGAACCGCCATGGGCGTAAAAGCGATTACTCTGAAAAAGGGAGATAGTTTGGTTTGTGCCGACGTAGTAAAAAAAGACAACGCCAACTCAACACTTTTGGTAGTAAGCACCAACGGCTACGGCAAACAGACAAAGATGAAAGAATACAAAGTCCAAAAACGAGGCGGTTCCGGAATTAAGTGCATGGAAGTAACCAAAAAAACCGGCGCCCTCATAAGTGCGAAAGTAGTCTCCGGCGAAGAAGAAGAGGTAATCGTAATCTCAAAAAACAGCCAAGTCATACGTACGGAACTAAAAACCGTCCCGAGCTTAGGAAGACAGACACAGGGGGTAAGAATTATGAAATTAAGAGAAGGAGATTCTATCGCTAGTCTGGTGTGCCTGTAAGAGTTCATCAAGTTCATCAAGTACGACGAACGAATAAGCACCGAGCGAAACCTAGGGCAGTCCTTAAGGAGACAGGAATGGGTCGGGTCCCATTCCTGTCGGGGAAAGAACTGCCCTAGGTGTAGCGGTCGTTATTTCTCGCACCAAAAGTTGTATAAAAAATTTTCAATTTCCAATTTTACAATTTCCAATCAATTTTCAATTCCAAAATTTTCAAACCTACCCACCCGTCATTCCGGACAATCCGCCAGCCGGCGGACGGAATCCAGAGTTTAACAAAATAAAAAATATATGGAAATAATAAATGATATAGAAGGGGTGATTCAAGGGAAATCTAAAGCGAAAGCCGAAATCAATTTATGGCTTCTTTCCATTGCGTTTACACTATTTGCTCTCATCATTTCAATTAACCCGGCATTGATCAGAGATAATATTTTTCTTTCTTTACAATTGACTCTCACTATTCCGACATTGATTCATTCAATTTTTGCTCGGACAAGGACGAGTTTTAGTGCACACAAGTTGTGGTATATGTACGGATATATAACGTTTACCATCGGTTACGCTTTTTTGATGAATGTGGTGGGGATACTTCTTTCAAAATTGGTGAGCACACAAACCGGATTTATCTTTTGGGGAGTTAATATTTTACTCGTAATTATTGTTACAATATTGGAGTTTATTGGAGACAAGAGAAAAATTAAAATACGGTTAATTAAGGATTCTTTTTTTCTTTTTATCCTCTTTGTTGGAGGAATATTGCCGGTTCTCGGATTACTTTGATACCGGTATGAGTACAGGAAGAACAAAAAAATCACAGAACGTTTACGTTCTGTGATTTATAATTCAATACTCGTTAGTAATATTCATCATCCACATTATCGTTTTCGGGGGCTCCCCAAATAATATGCCCAACTAATTCAATTAATTCTTTCGCCGGACGGGGTTTGTAACCCCGTCCGAAATGTTTTTGGTCTTTCTCGAAAGACCGTCCTTCGGGAATAAAAATATCCCCCCATTTCGGGAGGATATGATTTGGCGCCAGTATACCTTTTATTGGTCAAGGATGGTTACCAAGCAATACTTCGTTTCTTCGTCAGACGGCCTATAATATTTCCATACTTGCAGCTTGAAGTCGTAGAAAAAATCTATGAACTCCTGACAACCGATACGGCCCCACTTATTGTAGTAAAAGGAGAGTGTGATTGTTGGGAAATAGCCTTTTTTCCTCCATCTGCTTATAACGACACCTTCAAGCGTCATTATCTCTTTACCTTCCTCAAATTCGAATGTTACTCTTACTTTTGTTCCGACCTCCGGAACCGATACGGGGAATTGAGCACGAGCTTCCGTTTGTTGAAGTTCGTCGATTTGCGCTTCTATTCGCGCCAACTCTTCGTCTTTTCTTTGTCGGGCAAGTTCCGCTTCTCGCTCGCTGGTAGTTTCCCGATCTTCGAATATAGCTTTTAGATTGAACATGGTCTTCTTCCCCTTTTGTATATACCTAATCCCAGATTCGCTTTTGAATTAGAATGGCGTAGTATAAAATTATGATAGAAAAAAAATAAAAAATTCTCGCAGTTTTCAGATAGTGAGCGAGATGAAATATTTTTGTTGCGAAAGAAAGGATA
>Ga0172379_10003075_pt1 | contig 27503 bp, 21 predicted proteins | sample GrowelOW334metaG_FD_119756 | JGI IMG/M metagenome (GOLD analysis project Ga0172379, IMG submission 119756) | Groundwater microbial communities from an aquifer near a municipal landfill in Southern Ontario, Canada - Groundwater well OW334 metaG | ecosystem: Environmental > Aquatic > Deep...
ATATAAAATAGTTATAATCGGCTCTTAACTTTAATTTAAAGATATGGCCGAGAAAGAGCGCCCAACAGAAGGAGAGCAAACAGCCGCGGTGACGGAAGATGCTGGACATGCTCAAAGGGTTCAAGAAATACACAAGCTTGCCGGCGAAGTAACTCGAGCCTGCCGAGCAAATGCCGGCACTCCTCTTCCGGAAGATCCATTTGAAGATCCGCCTTTGCCTCCGGGAGTGGAAGAAAGGCTTGCGAGAATTGGGGAGCTTGCCATACAAGATGGTGCACTATTGTTATTGCGCCAAGGTTGCCGACTACGTTTACCTCCGGGCACTCAGGTTAGTGCTGCACCGGTTGCTCTCGCTGCTCCTAGAGTAGTTGAGTTGCCCCGAAAATATCCAGAGCCAATAGACCCAAACACTGCGAGAAGAATAAAAATGGCAATGCTTCAACAAGGTATAGCGCTTACCAAGACACAATTGTCTGCCGAGCAATTCTATAGACTACCTACAGGGGAACAATTTGGACACGTTGCAGAATTAGAAAAAACGAATGCTCCTGTTATGGAATCTCTTCAACCTGTCCTTGGCACCGAGAAGGTTTTAATTGTGGACGCTTCCACCGGGAAAATTTTGGAAGTTGGCGATTATTGGTTAAGATTTGATGATCGTGGGCTACTCGAAAAGGGGCGTGCGGAGGGAAAAATATTAATACAGTTAATGAACCCATGTCTCTCTATAGTTGAGTTTGATGAGTAAGATAGGCACGAAAGAATAATTTACTCTTTTTGAAAATCCAGCACGAAGTTGCGGAAAATTTCTCCGCGCTCTTTGTAATTTGAGAACATGTCGAAACTTGCACAGGCAGGGGAGAGCAGCACCACGCTGCCCGGCTCTGCAATTAATCGTGCAACCATAAAAGCCTCGTGAAAACTTTCTGCAGAAATAACTTCTAGCGGAATTTCGCGCTTCTTTGCCGGCAGTCCGGAAGCTAGTGCCTTTTGAGTTTTGGCTTCATTCTGAGTATAAGCCACGTCTATTGCTCCTTCTATTTTCTTCTTGGTTTCGCCCATCAATATTACTTTTTCCACATTAATTTTTGCGGCGATTTCTTCTGCGAGCGGCGCAAAGCTGCAATTTTTATCCGAACCTCCAAGAATTAAAATGATCGGTTTATTAAAAGCGCGAATCGCCGCAATCGTAGTCTGTGCATTTGTGGAAGCCGAATCGTTATAAAATTCCACACCGCCAAATTCGCCAACGCGTTCGAGCCTGTGTGGCAATCCTGCAAATTCGCGAATAACTTTTTCTACAATCTCCACCGGTGCGCCCGCAAGATTTGCCGCGGTTGCCGCTGCAAATATATTTTTAATATTGTGATCGCCGGCAAGTTTTGTACGTCCTTTTTCTCCAAAAATAGTTCCCGTTTTGCCCTTCTTTAGAACAAAACTTCCAACTTTCAAAAACGCACCCTCTTCCACGGAATCTTCTACCGAAAATCCATAAATTTTTGCTTGTGTGTGATTTTTAAATTCCTGAGACTCCTTATTATCAAAATCCAAAACTGCAAAATCTGTTGGCTTTTGAAATTTCACCAAGTTTAATTTCGCAGCAATATATTCTTCAAAATTCTTATGATAATCCAAATGGTCCGGAGTAATGCCCAACACAACAGCAATGTGAGGCCCACGCTCTGCATCCTGCAATTGAAAGCTGGAAAGCTCCAAAACCACCATGTCATCTTTTTTTAACTCATCCAAAAATTCCAGAGGCGCATTTCCAATATTCCCACCCAAAAAAACTCGCCTATGTCCCGCGCCAATAAAAGTCTGTTTTAAAATCTCATGAATCAGTGCGCAGGTCGTGCCTTTGCCCTTTGTGCCCGTCACGCCAATTATTGGACACGGGCATTTTTCGAAAAAATATTTAGTTAGACTTGTTAATTTGTGTCGCACATTTTCAAATTCTTTTTTTAAAACCGGCACTCCCGGACTGCGGAAAATCAAATCAAAATTCTCCAGGCCCTTTAAATATTCCGGCCCAAAATGCGCATTATATTTTTTATCAAAATCTTCCTGCTGCCTCGCATCACAAACCGTCACTTGGTCCCCACGTTTTGAAAAATACTGCGCAAGCGCTTTTCCCTCCACCCCATAGCCGATAACCGCAATTTTCATCCCCAATATAATACCACGGCTCCTGTTAAACTGAGAATTTGACCCCGCTAAGCTTGCTTTTTGGCTTTAAACAAGGTATAGTATGGACGACTAGATTGTTTTACTGAGTTAGATCTCGGCGCGAATAATGAGTTGATGTATAATATAAGAGTCGGAAGACGAAAATTATGGAAGACAAAAAAATAGACGAATGGATAGTAAAGAATATTGGGGGATCTGCTGGGGAAAAGATCACTTTTAACCAACCTCCCGCAAAGGCACCTGCACAGCCACCTCATGGTGGACAGGCGGCCTCTTCGGCACACCCTGTGCAGGCAAAACCGCAACAAACAGGCGGCCGCCCGACGCAAGCCAGGCCACAACACAGTGGCCCAAGACCTGCGGCACAACCAAGACCACAAAATAAACAACAGCCTCGGGCTCAATTTAGACCACAGGGTGGGCATCGCCCCCCTCCATCTAGACTCGCGGGCCGTCCTGCCGTTCCGGCAGTTCATCCACAGGCACATGCCGCAAATCCGGCAGCTTTGCTAGGTGCAATGTTGCACCCAAGCTCACACAAAAAACTACGCGTTATTCCGCTTGGCGGTTTGGACGAAGTAGGCAAGAACATGATGGTCTTTGAATATGAAAAAGACATTTTGATTGTTGATATGGGCTTACAGTTCCCGGAAGAAGATATGCTTGGAATTGATTATGTAATTCCGGATGTGTCTTATTTAATGAATAAACTGGACCGCATTCGTGGAATTTTAATAACCCACGGACATTTGGACCACATTGGTGGTATTCCATATCTATTGCCAAAACTTGGCTTTCCGCCGGTCTTTGCAACAAAACTTACAATTGGATTGATTAAGAAAAAGATTGAAGAATTTGGGCTCGAGACAAAAGTTAAAATGCACGAAGTTGATCCCGCAAAGACCATGAAGCTCGGTAATTTTACCGTCGATTGGTTCCGCGTGAATCATAGCATTCCGGATGGCGTAGGTATTATTTTACGTTCGCCTGCCGGAACAATTGTTCACACCGGTGACTTTAAATTTGATTACACTCCGGTTTTCCAACATCCTGCGGATTATGGAAAAATCGCAGCGCTTAGCTCACAAAACGTGGTCGCACTTTTTTCGGACAGTACCAACGCACTTAAGCCTGGCTACACAATTTCCGAAAAAAAGATTGGTGAAAATTTGGACGAACTTATAAAAAATGCTCATGGCAGAATTATAATTGCGACATTTTCTTCGCTTATTAGCCGCGTGCAGCAAGTGGTAAATTCCGCAACGCTTCATGGCCGAAAAGTTTATGTTTCCGGCCGAAGTATGGTGGATAATATTTCGATCGCGCAACAGTTGGGCTATTTAAAAGCTCCTCCCGGCGCCATAAATCAAATAAACAAACTTGGAAAAGTAAAAGACGAGAATGTCCTTATTCTTACGACTGGTTCGCAGGGCGAGGCAGTTTCTGCTTTAACTCGAATGGCTATTGGCGATCATGCTCAAATTACGATTAAGAAAGGCGACACCGTCGTTCTTTCTTCTTCCCCAATTCCCGGCAACGAACGTTCAATTTTCACTGTAATTAACAATATCGTTAAGCTCGGTGCTCGCGTGGTCTTTAATCAGGCCATGGACGTGCATACTTCCGGTCACGCTCAGCGTGAGGATTTAAAGCTTATGATCAATCTTGTTAAGCCTAAATATCTAGTACCTATTCACGGAGAAATGTTTATGAGACAGGCTCATTCGGAAATTGGTCGCGAGCTTGGGCTTTCAGAAAAGCATACTATTATGATTGAAAATGGTGATGTGCTTGAAATTGGTGGTGGCGAAGTATTACATTCTCGCGAGAAAGTCAGCGCAAACTATGTAATGATAGATGGAAAAGGTATTGGCGACGTTGGCGCACAAATAATTATGGACAGGCAAGTTATGGCCGAAAATGGTGTGCTCGCAGTACTATTTACTGCCGATGCCAAGACCAAGAAGCTATTGCGAGACCCGGAAGTTGTTTCCCGCGGCTTTATATATATGCAGGAATCACAAGAAATAGTGAAAGAAACTATTGCGGTATCCAGGAAATCATATGAAGAAGCGGTCTCCAGGATGCCAGATGGCCGAAGAGGGGAGGTAAAAGCGTACATAAGAGGTGCATTAGATAGGTTTTCGCACAGAAAAATTGAACGAAATCCACTAATTCTTCCGATAATTGTTGAAATCTAGGAAATAGTTTTAGTACGACTGCAACGGTTCTCGCACCTTTTTAGGTGTTTTTTGCCGTAGTTTTACTCCTTAAAATTAAGTTGTACCCACTTTGTGCAAATGTTATGTACTTTTAGTGCACAAGTTTTGAACATATTACCGAACCTGTTAATACTAAATTTTTGTTCATCTAAAATCTCTTTATGTTGAGCTTTTGTCGGCTTTTGACTTTTTTTGCGTTTTATTTTCGCCTCAAAGACTAAACGTTTTTCTAAATATTTACGTTTTAAGGTTATATATCGGATACATTTTTTGTATTGAAATGGGGGAAGATGGTTTGTTTATGCCTTGTTTTCGGTGTTCTTTTTGTTATAATCGAATAGACAATAAGACTCTAGTTTACGCAACGCCTATCAACAACAAACGTATATAAATATATATATTTTCTTATTGTTTTAGAGAAAGGGTTGAGTATAATAACTTTTGAACTACGCACGAGCTAAAAGAAATGGTTGTGAATAATACACACGACCGCGTATTGTATTAAGCGGATGAGGCAATCTAGATATAAACGTAATCTAATTAATTCAAATTAATTTATGAAACTTACTTGTTTAAAAAAAGATCTACATTTCGCATTAAACATTGTTGGTTTGGCGGTGAGTTCTTCCGGCACGTTACCGGTTCTTAATAATATTCTTTTGAAAGCTACGACCGGTAGGCTTTATTTTTCCGCGACGAATTTGGAGATTGCTATTAATTACTCTATTCCGGTTGATTTGAAAAACGAGGGAAGCATTACTATTCCGGCAAAGCTGCTTACGAATTACATAACTCTTTTGGAAGACACCGATGTTGAACTTAGGGTTGATGATGGCACTACTCTTCACTTGAAATCCAAGTCTTCACAGACAAAGATTAAGGGCATTTCTCCGGATGAATTCCCGTTAATTCCAAAAGTTGAGAAAGAAACGAGCATTCAAATTAAGGCGAAAGATCTGTCGGAAGCTATTGATTCAACTATATTTTCTGCCGCGGTTGGTGGCACTCGCCCAATTTTGGCCGGTGTATTTATGCAGGTTGAAAAAGATATTTTGAAAATGGTGGCAACGGACAGCTTTAGGCTCGCAGAAAAGAAAACGAAGCTTTCACATAAATCAGAGAAAAATATTGAATGCATTGTGCCGGTAAAAACGTTACTTGAACTTGGCAGAATCCTTGGTTCAAAATATGAAGAAGAGATGGTGGATATAAGCATTTCTAAGAATCAGGTTTTGTTTTCAATTGATGGAATTGAATTGATTTCTCGTTTAATTGAAGGCAAGTTCCCGGATTATGAGAAAATTATTCCAAAGGCCACACGAACAAAACTAGAAACTTCCGTGGAGCACCTTTCTGTTGCTGCAAAGCGCGTAAGCCTTTTTGCAAAGGAAAACAATAACAGCATAAAACTTACGGCCACAAACGATGGCAAGCTGCAAATTTCCACAGAAGAAACGAGCGTCGGTGAGGAAAAAGCCGAACTTGATATTAAAATTGAAGGTGAAAATAATAAGATCGCACTCAATTCACAATATCTTTTGGACGTACTGTCTCGCATGAAAGACGACGTCAAAATAGAATTGGATGAAAAACTTACTCCGGTGGTGGTAAGGCCGGCAAAGAAAGAGGACTATTTATACATAATAATGCCTTTGAAGGTCTAACAGTCAAAGGGCTGATTAAAAATTTTCAGCGGGCCTAAGCCGCAATGCGGTGCGTGGCCTTATATCTTTATTCTTTAATATTTTTGTTCCTGTGCCGCAAATAAGGGGGCTTATCAAGCTTTTTCCTAAGCTCCAAAATACGACCGTCTTTGACCTCTATCAAAAATTCCCAAATTTAAGCATTTCCGGAGCTGGGAATTTTTCATCGAAGGCTTTTATTTTGGCAGACATTTTTAGGGAGAGCCAAAACTGGCCGATTGTGTGGGTGGTAAACGACAAGGCTGAGCAGGAAAGTGTTGGGCGTTCGTGTGAAGAATGGTTTAAAGATAAGCCGGAGGTTTTAAAAATTGATCCGTCTTTGGATTCCGAAAAGGAGGCCAAGTTGCATTTTTTGTTTGCGCTAAAGAGTTTGATAAATAAAGAAAATAAAATAATTATAGGTTGCTATGCGGATTTGATGAGAAAAATGCCGAACAGAAAAGAGCTTGAAGCCAGGACTATAAAAATAACAAAGGGGCAAAAAGTTTCGGCGGTGGAGGTGTTTGAAAAGCTTATTGCGCAGGGGTATGAGGTTTCGGCGGATGAATATTTGGAAAGGGGGACGTATTTGGGCAAGGGAGGGGTTTTGAATGTTTTTCCGGTAAATTCCGAATCTCCGGTGCGTGTGGAATTTGAATTTGATGAAGTGTCGGATGTTTTTGAATATTCGCAGGATAGCGGAGAGATAAGTAAGCACTTAAAAGAAGTGGAAGTTTACCCTGTGGATATTGAGTTTGATGGAGAATATTTCTTTGAATATTTGCAGAAAGACTCGCTGGTAATTGACGATGAGTTGGAAATTACGGATGAGTTTTTTGAAGATTGGGAGGGGATTTTTGGAAAGAGAAATGCGGGAGCAAAGCTTTTAACTTTTACTTCTTTCCCGGAGGATGCGCCAAATCATAAAAATTTAAGATACTTGTCGGTTTTGAAATATCAGGATTTGCTTGAGCTTTCTCGCGATATAAAAGAAAAATCGCTGACTCATTGGCAGGTTGTATATTTCACAAAGCACGGCGAGGCCGTTCGCGAAATTTTAAAAGAAGAGAATGTTAGAATTTCCAACGGGCTGGAGGCTTTTGGCCAAGGAGAAGCCAATATTCGAGTGGTGGACGTGGAGAAGGAAGATTTTTTGCCGCACGCTTTTCAGTCCGGAGACATGCGGTTTATTACAATTTCGGATAAGGAGATTGCGAATCTGCATCAAGAAAAACATAAGAAAATTTCCGAACGTGTTTTTTGGGAATTTTTGACAACGCTAAAACCGAACGACTTGGTGGTTCATGTAAATCACGGAATTGCTCGATTTGAAGGCTTGGACAAGAGGATGGTGGATGGAATTACGCGTGAATATATGAAGTTGGGATATGCCGAAAATGATAAACTTTTTGTGCCAATTGATCAGGCGGATAAAGTTAATAAATTTATTGGGGCGGAAGAAGATGCTCCGCATTTAACGCGTCTTGGTTCTGCTGAATGGCAAACAATTACAAAGCGTGTGCGCAAGGAAACCGAAGAAATTGCAAAAGAACTTTTGGAACTTTATGCGCAAAGAAAGCAGTCGCAAAGAGGAGTGTTTAAAGACAGCAGCCCGGAACAAAAGGCCTTTGAAGAGTCTTTCCCTTACGAAGAAACGCCGGGCCAAATTAAAGCGATCAATGATGTTATTGGGGACATGGAAAGGTCCGATCCGATGGATCGTTTGATTTGTGGAGATGTGGGTTTTGGAAAAACTGAAGTTGCGATGCGCGCGGCTTTTAAGGCCGTGGCCAATAAAAAGCAGGTGGCGCTAATTTCTCCGATTACGATTTTGGCAGACCAGCACTACAGATCTTTTATGAAGCGCATGGAGCCGTTCCACATTCGAATTGAGATGTTGTCCCGCTTTAAGACACACAGAGAGCAAATGGATACCTTGGAACGCGCAGCAAAGGGTGAGGTGGATATAGTTATTGGTACGCACAGGCTTTTGCAAAAAGATGTTAAATTTAAAGATCTTGGACTTGTGGTGGTGGATGAAGAGCAGAGGTTTGGCGTAAAGCAAAAGGAAGCGTTTAAAAAGATGCGTGCGGAAGTGGACATTTTGACGCTTACCGCAACTCCAATTCCGCGTACATTAAATATTTGTTTAAATAAATTGCGAGACATTTCCACAATTACAACCGCTCCGCCTGGACGTTTGCCGGTGGTTACGGAAGTTCGCAAATATTCTCACGAACTTATTCGTGAAGCAATTTTGCGCGAAATAAAACGCGGCGGGCAAATATATTTCTTGCACAATCGCGTGCAGACAATTAATGCGGTCGCGGAGCGCCTAAGGGCGCTTGTGCCGGAAGCCAGATTTTGCGTTGCTCATGGCAAACTTTTGAGCAAGGATTTGGAAGAAAGAATCGTGGATTTTAAAGACCATAAATTTGATGTGCTCGTGAGTTCAACAATTATTGAAAATGGAATTGACCTTGCGAATGCAAATACATTGATTGTAAATAATGCGGAAAAGTTTGGACTTGCGCAGCTTTATCAGTTGCGTGGACGTGTTGGTAGAAGCAAAACTCAGGCATATGCGTATTTCTTATATCACTCGCAAAGGCTGAGGCTGGATGCCAAAAAGAGGCTGCGTGCAATAGTGGAAGCTTCGGAGCTTGGTTCCGGATTCCAAATTGCAATGAAGGATTTGGAAATTCGCGGAGCCGGAGATATTTTGGGCGTTAATCAGCATGGGGTTATAAATGTGGTTGGTGTAAGCCATTTTATCCGCATGTTGAATAAGGCGGTGGAAGATTTGAAAGCCGGAAAAGTTATGACGGAGGTGCAAGAAGAGCAAGAAGTTGCAATTGAATTGCCGCTCACCGCATATATTCCGGATGACTACATTGTTAATTCAAAAGAGAAAATTAATATTTATCAGCGCATGGCTGCGGCCGACAGCGCGGAATATTTGGATGAATTAAAAGATGATGTTGTGGAAGATTTTGGAAAACTCCCGCGTGAAGTTGCAAATTTATTTAGAGTTATTGAAATGAAAATGTTGGCCAAGAAGGCCGGACTTACTGTAGTTAAAGCCGAAAACGTTCACATGAAAGTCGGCAAGCAAATTATTGTGTACATGGGCAAACACGTTAAGCCGGAAAATATTATTTACATGCTCGGGCATAATCCAAAATGGCAAATTAGCGGAAATAAATTGCGAATAAGGCTCGAAAATCTTGGCATGAGTTGGTTTGATGAACTGTTGGCATGTATAAAAATGCTTGGCGAGAATGTGGATAAAGAAAAAATTAAAGCGGCAAATGTTGTTAGCGGGACGGTTGTTGCTGCGGCCGGGCAAAAACCAACTGTTCCGATGCAGCCGCAAAAAACCGGTGCTGCGCCAGTGCAAGGTGCGCCACACACTCGCATGCAAAATGCGCCAATGCAGCAGCCTCAAGGCCAAAGGCCGGCTCAGCAAAACGGCAAGCAAAAGCAAAAGCGCAAAGAGCACCATTTTTATTCTCCAGCTCCGTCTGCGCCAAGAAGATCTGATCAAAAACCTGTACAGAGAACTATTTTGCAGATGCCAAAGATGGACAATGAGTAGTATGAGGGGGCGGCATTTTACGCTGTAAAGGAGGGATCTTTTGTGGTATAATTAAAAGATTAATTTTATGACACCTGCAAAAGAAACTCCCGAAGGAAATGTGGCGGATAAGCCAATTGGTGCGGGCCGTATATTAGAAAATCCTGCCGAGCCCAAAGCAAAGCTGCAGGCACAGGAAGAATTGCGCCAAAAAATTGGAGCAAAGGCGGCGGAGGTTAAGGCCGAAAACGCCGGAAAATTGGCTGCGCTAAAAGGGCAAATGGATATTGCTCCGGAGGACGCCGCAGTTGCTGAAACTACGGATTCTTGGAAAACGCTGGGCGAAAGTGGCGGCATGGATCAGCTTGGTAAAAATATGGATAATTTTTCGGAGAGGATTACCAAAATGATCGAAAAAATATCCGACATGTTAAATAAAATTTTTGGAGGTGATGCTGTGGCAAAGGGCCTCGCTGCAAAAACCGTTTTTGGCGATGCGCTTGATGACAAGCCGAGATCCATAGATGGAAAGGAAGTGATTACCAAAGAAAAAGAAAAAATAAAAGCTCGCCAATTTGAGAGAAAGGCAAGGGGAGAAGTAGTTACGGCGGATGCGGATAAAATGACGGATTACGGCGCAAAAATTCACACGCTGTGGTCTCCGGAAGATCCAAAAAATGTGATGAATTGGTTTTGTTCCATAAAAAAAGTTCGAGATCCGAAAACCGGAAATGTTTATTTGGCGGACAGTAATGGAGTGCAGTCTTATGGTCGCTTCCAGTTTAATAATGGCTATTTGAAGCAGTTTGTTGGGTATATAAGAAGTTCCAGTCCGGAATATTTGGATCAACTTAGCCCGACCACCAAGTCGAAAGTTTTATCCATTGCGGACAAAGGTCAGCACAAAGGGGACTACAGCAATTTTTTAACAAATGCGGAGGGTGTGGAATTTTTGGAGAAAGTTTTGAAGCCGCATGCAGAGCTGGAATATAATTTTAGAGGCGAAGGCTTTTTTGAAAAACAGTTGCCATATATTTTAAAATTTCAAAGTGAATTTCCAAAGCACGCGGATTTTATAAAACAAATGGGTACGGACCAAAGATATTTGGCAGTGATTTTGGATATTTCAAATCAGTGTGGGCCCGGCGGTGCGCGAAAAGTAATTAAATATGTGCTGTCGCATTTGGGCGAAAATACACATCCAAGTCCTGCGCATGCGCTGCAACTTTTCTTGGATGGAGGCAACGGGTCGGTAAATTCCGGGCACGAAAATGCGCGAAAGATAAGAACAATTTATTGTTTTGTGAGTGGCAGTGGGCGAGAAACGGGGTTCCCTTTCCAGTTTGCAAAAAGCTTACTCCGGGATTTTCAAAGTGCGACCGGGGCGCAAAAAGAAGCGGTGCTAAAAGGGGGCGCAGAGGTGGCACAGAAAAAGGTTTAGCTTTAATCAGTTGAGCCTGAGGCGAGCCACTTGACGAAACTGCAATGTATGTGCTACTGTAATAGAGGAGGTATATAATTCATAATCCATATATATATGAACACGCCACAAGAGGAACCGAAAATTTCTCACGCCGGAGCAGTTGCTGATGCAAAGCAGCTTATTCATAGGCTCTATGGAGAATCGACGGGTCAGGCAGAATTAACAACCAATAAAAGCCGGGCGAAGAGCCAGGAGCTTTTTAAAGATCTTGCAAAACCGGCAGAGGAAGCGCCAAAAGATGCTAGCGCAATAGAAATGTTATACCGTGAAGCTGGAGCTTTTTTGTCGAAATTTAACGGTGATCCAGACGCATTGGGATTTGCAGAAATGAGGAGCCTAGAGAGTAGCGGAAAGCGAGTTTTGTCTGAGCTTAAAGGGTTGGTACAATCAGAGCAAATAGATAAGGCCGAGGCTCACAGACTAGGGGTAGTATTGACTAGGTTTTATAACTTAGCGAGAAGGGGAGCTCAGAGTAAAGAGTGGCAAAAAAATATGAGCGGATCCACCAATGCGCAAGTTGCAGCGGCTTTGGGTGGCGGCGGAGGCAGTCTCCTTAGACCTGGAGAAAGAGGTTTCGAGCCAGATGAGTATCAGAGACAGGTTATAAAAGAAAATCCTGGTGGCTTTTTGGCTCAGTTTGCCAAGTATGGCAAAAGGCGTTAATGAGTTAATTTGTCTCTCAAGTGAAGTGATATTTGGCGCGGGCTGTATATTGATACTTGTATATGGCAGATTTCAATAAAAATGAGCTGAAAATATTGCAATCGCTGGATACACCGGCAAAAATACAGGATTTTGTTAATTCGCTAGAAGTAAATTTTGACGATAGTTTATATCTGTCTCCTAAAATGGTGCTCAAGACAAAAAAAGCACAATGCTTTGAAGGTGCAGTTTTTGCTGCAGCTGCGCTAAGAATGCACGGCTTTACCCCCTACATTATGATGCTGGTATCTGAATATCCGGATGAGAATCACGCGCTGGCTGTTTTTAAAAAAGATGATTTTTGGGGAGCTATAACAAAGACCAATCATGCTGTATTGCGCTATCGTGAGCCGGTTTATGCCAATATCCGGGAATTAGTGATGTCATATTTTCATGAATATTTTACGGATGATGGGAAAAAACGCCTTCGTGGCTATAGCGACCTAGTAGACCTTTCGCTTTTTGATTATTTGGGATGGATGACAACAGAAAAGCCGCTTGTAAAAATTGCCGACGTCGTAACAGAAACGCGTCACTATGCCATTCTTAATGATGCTCAAATAAAGGATTTACGAAAAGCCGATATGATAGAAATTGAAGCTGGAAAGCTCGTGGATAAGCAAAAAAAGTAGAAACTTATTTTTTGTTCAAATCAGCAGACAGTTAGTTGTTGCGGGGGTTGACAAGAAGGGCTTAGTGGTTTATTTTGCTGTGCCATGCTTACGCAATTAAGACCGCATCATGTGGCGGTAATGATGGAAAACAGGTTCGATCTTGACTCGTTAGGCCCACACTTTCAAAAAGAAGGTCATTCCGTGGAGGTCGCGGGAAAAATAATAGCGCTTTTTCGACAAGTGGTAGCTGAGGTAACAAATCAAATACAAATAGCAGAACTGGATATTCCCGGGAAAGATGCTGTTTGCGCGACGTGTGAGCCTGAGCGCAAGAAAGAGTGTGACGCTTTATCTATTCCCGCCAGAAATAGTTCTGATCGATTGGCGGTGCACAAATATAAATTGATAGTTGGAGAAGTTTATAGCGTGCAGGAGCTAATTAGAATGCATGCGCTCACGGTGAGGTTTTAGGGGGAAATGAATTTACTCGGTATGGATTTTTTTCGTCGGGATCCATTACGCTTTATCAACCACTCTGTTAATAATTTCAGTTAGATTTATTGGATTTGGATTACCATCGCCATCAAGATAGCCAGTGGTCCCTGGTTCAAAAATTGCTTTGGCGGCTTGTACGACAATTGCGTTTGATTGTTCTTGGTTATTCGTTGCGTTAGTCATGAATGGATAGACGGAAAAAGTAAGTTGTCGGTGTTTATTTAACACGTATAAATGCTTGTTGATTTTATAGTTTTTAAGTGATTGGTAAACCAAAAGGTAAGCGATGGACAATAAAACTAATTTAAATACCACAATTTGAATTATCAACGGATACGTAGTTCCTTCCCGTGCCAGATTTAGTGAAGGGAAAATACCAATAAAGAGCAATATAACCAAAATGGCTGTTGCAGCAATTGAGGAGACGGATCCCCAAAACCATTTTGTTGCTAAACTTTTATGCTCCTCGGCCTGTTTGCCAAAATCGGTAACAGAAATTAACGCACCTTCTTTCCCGAAAGAGTCCCTCATATCCTTGAGCGCGCGTTCGGCAGCTTCTTTCATTTTGCTAGATTCGTTCTTGATCTTTTCAATTTCTTTAATCGATTGCTGGGCACCCGCAATCTGGTCTTGAAATTCAGACGGTTTGAGCTTAAGCAGGCTTATTCTCTCAATGAGTATGGGCAGTAAATTGAGGTCTTGCTGGTTCAAGCTTTCTACATCGCTGCTTATTTGTTTATGCTGATTTGACGCGTTTGCTTCGTTTCCCTGAAAGGTAAATTCACGAATTCGCTGTGCGGTCTTCAGGAGGTTGTTTGCTAAACTTGTTATTTGTTGTTCCTGATTTGAAGGTAGCCGGAGCAGTTCTGCATTTTCGAAAACTTGTACCAGATCATCGTAAATTGTTTTAATTAGATCAACGGGCTGCTTGAAACTTAAAGCACGGCCAAGCTCTTCCGTTCGCTCGAGATCCTTGAAATTAATTGCTTTAAGGGCATCCATAGCCTGTTGAAATGCGGCGGATATTTGCATAATTGTTATTTTTTATCGCCCAATTAATTAAATTTAGTTCCAAACTTTTTAGTGGCTTAATTTGCTCTATAATGGGCTTTATAGGTATTTTAGCCACACAACATGTTAGCACTTGCTAAGGCCGAGCGCTAGACGATTACAACGAAATTGACTTGAGGTCAAACTAGATTTGATGCGTTGTATGTGTATAGTCTGTTGATAAAGTATCTATTGTAAGTGTGCCTAGATCGTCAGAAGAATAGGGGAGTCGGTCACACATCAAATTTGCCTTAACAAAAACGCGCGCGACCCCGCCTCGCCAAAATTTCGCTTAAATTTTGTCTGCGGCATTCGACTCCCGATTTTACATAATTAAAGCCGCCCGGCCTTATCGGCCAGTCGTATTTAATGGTGGAGATGGGGGATGAGAGGTGGAACCGACTAATTGAAACCTTATGCAGCTGGGGCGAACAAATCCGCCACCTCAAGGCAATGGGCTTGTTGGCGCGGGTTTTAACCAGCAGCCGGTAGTAAAACCGGTAACGGGAGGGTACAATGCAACGCTGAATGTTCAATGTTTTTCAACGGCTAGCGATTTTTTATTGGAGATGGATATATAAATTTCTATGGTGGATTTTTATAATAGGCGCGATCGTTATCGCACTTATCTATCTTTACATGCCGGATGTACTAAACCTCTACCGTAATAAAGACGCGAGTATTTTTGTTGCTTTATTGTCCATAATTGCCTCGGTACTTGGTTTTGGTGCAGCCTTTGTTGGCAGTTTGAATATTCAGTATTCTTTTATGAAAATAATGGTTCGTTATAAATATTTCCAGATATTCACCGTTAATGCCACCCTGATGCTCGTAAATTTCTTCGTAGCCAATTTGGGCGATTTACAAATATTGTTTTACGGACTGAGTACGTGGTCATTGGTATGGTTATACCTACATACGTTTGCCCTCATAGACAAGGTATATGAGCCAGAAGAGTTGATTGTAGAGGTTATTGCGCCAATGATTTTAGAGTACGCAAATAGTCCATTGGGGAATGTTGACATATATGGTTATTTTTCAAAGAACAGTTCTTTATGTATCGGTTTTAATCCGACTTTTCCGTTCATAAATTCTAATCCGGAATTCGAGAATTTCGGAAAAGCAATTTTTCGTTTGGCAAAAGCTCATAGTTTAAAATTGAGATATCTTTTAGCTCACCTATTTACATTCGGAACAGATAGAAAGCTAGATACCAACGAGATTAATAAATTTTTCAAAAAAGAATTTACTGATCCCGCGGATCTAAAAAAGTGCGTCGATGCCGAACATTATTATATGTTCCTATTTGAATACGCCGTCTATCAAATTTCTGCACTGGCACGAAATAGCGAAGAATACGATGTACTTTATTCTCAACTATTGATTATAGTTATATCTACCCTTCTTTCCGAGGGAGATAATCCCAAGTTTAAATACGGTAAATTAAGCGACGGAAATATAGTAAAAATGTTTATTGATTTAAGAGACAAGCATACTGTACTTGCTATCTTAGGGCACACGGTGTCCCTAAACCTAAGTAATCCAGCTAAGTATCACGAGAACAAGAATGAACAAATTCTAAACGTTGCAGTTGAGGTCATATACGATTTTGTTGAAAAAAACAGTCCGGCTATTCTTCGAAACGAAGCTCCGATTAAACACGAGGCGCTCAACTTAATAGGTTTGGCAGACTTAAGTAACGAACTGATAGACGTATTAATTAAAAACATAAACAGCGCTATTTGTGAGCATTTCATTAATTTATATCTGGAATTGGTAATCTATTTGCATAAAAAGATGGAGGCCATTAAGTTTGTCCCGTCAAAGGTTCATATTCGCTACATAGATAATATTTTTAATAAACACTGGATCACCCTAAAGCGTTTTTTGACCCAAAAAATCAAAGAGCCTAAATTTATGACGGTCAGAGAGGATTGGTATTATGCGAAGTTCAAGAAAGTTATTAGTGAGCTTGAAATCGCCAACCAATGGGGATTACCCGAAGCGAAAAAGAACCTAATGGAATTCAAGGAAGAGAACGGAACAGCTTTACGATAAATTATAGATGAACGGAGGGGAGTCGGTCACACATCAAATTTGCCTTAACAAATTTGTGCGCGACCCCGCCTCGCCGCACTGCCGCTAGCAGATGCGGCTCCGGCATTCGACTCCCGATTTTGCATAATTAAAAAATTCCTTTACTTCGCCTGTTGGCTCAGCAAGAGAATTTTTTAATGGTGGAGATGGGGGGAGTCGAACCCCCGTCCAAGGATAAAAATAGATTCCTTCTACAATCATAGCCGGTTTTGTGTTGTTGGGCTTTGCGAATAAAAAAGAGGCAAAAAGCTCGCAAAGCTTAGGCCCTAAGTTTCGGGCGCCCGCGGGCAGGTGGCGACCCTAGGCCTCATAAGTTACGCCTGACCACTTCTATGAGACATCAAAGCGGTAGACGTCCTCCGAAAAAATCAGAGGATTTAAGGAACTAAGCAGCCATAGCAAAAGCTGGAGCAAATGGCTTCAACTTCAAGCTTGCTACTACTTCGTTCTCTTCTGTATTTTCTACAGTTGTTTTGCGCTGGACGGATATACCGGGGGACAGCGCGACCCCGTGATTGCAAAAATCTATTTTTCAAGGATCCTTGTCGAATGCCGGTGCATCCCCACGTTTTTCCATTATACTACGCAACGCCGACATTGAAAAGGAGTCCTATAGCAAAAGATCCGGCTGCGGCAAGGGTGCCAACGCCCAGAGTTTCCAGCGCACTAATCGCAATATTCTTGCCTGTAAATTTAGTTTTGAAAGCCCCAACAAAAAGCAGCCCAATAATAGACAAACCCAGTGAAATCCAAAAACCAGTTGGCATATTTAACCATTTTGCGGCTCCGCCCGAACGAAAAAAGTAGGGGAGAGTTGGCATAACAGAGCCCCGGGTAAACGCGATAGACATCACAATTCCGTCGAGCCACGGCGTTGGCGGAGACTGCGCAAAACCCAATTCTTCTTGCATCATAGTTTGCAGCCAAACTTCGCGGTTGGAAGTGATTTTTGCCACAGCTTTTTCCAAAAGTTCGCCTTTAAATCCTTTCGCTTCAAAAATTTCGCGCACTTCTTGCGTCTCAATTTCCGGCATATATTTCATTTCATAAATTTCACGCTTGCGCTCTTTTTCATATAAATCTTTTTCTGATTTTGAGCCGAGATATGTGCCAAGACCCATAGAAAAAGCGCCGGCAATAAGAGTGGCCAAAGCGCCAAGCAAAACCGTTTTTTGCTCCACGAGGCCGCCGGTTAATCCTGCTATTACCGCAAAAGTGGAAACTACGCCATCGTTAAATCCAAAAACAGCTTCTTTTAAAGATCCTCCGATTGATGAGTGTTTTTCTTTGTGGGCCGGGTCTGTCATACATCTTCAATCTTAATTGAAGAGTTGGAATCAATCAAATGCCCGGGGAAAGAAAAGCCCGCGGCCTTCTCGTGCCCGCCACCACCAAAAACCTTGGCGAGTTTTGCAAGATTCACATTTGAATCGCGCGTGCGGAAAGATCCCTTTATCGTCCCGCGGCGATCTTCGTATAACAAACAGCAAAAACTGCCCTCCGGAATTGAATTTAAATAATCGATTGAGCCGGTTGTGTCGTCCGGAGATGCTCCAATTTCATCCAAATCTTGAGTTGTAACCGTGGACACCGCAATTTTTTTTGAATTAACTCTCGCACGTTCCAGAATTTTTCCATAAACTTTTAATTGTCTCACCGGCATTGTGTGAAATTGTTTTTTTGCGATTGTTTTAAAGTCCGCGCCTTTCCAAAGCAGCTCGGAAGCAGTTTCCAGTACGGCTGAGGAGGTATTGGAATGCATAAAAGAACCGGTGTCATAATAAAGGCCGTTTAATAGGCAGGTTGCGATTTGTCGGTCGATTTTAAATCCACATCTTTTTAAAAAATGATAAATAATATGAGTGGCAGAAGCGGCTTCGGCATCAACAAGATTAACTGTGCCAAAGAAATCGTTGCTTGCATGATGGTCTATGTTTAATACCGGCGGTTTCCCTGCGAAAATCTCAGGTTTTGTCTCGTGGAATCGCGTCATGTAATGCGCGCCGGCATCCACCACAATAATTAAATCCGGCCAATTTAAGTCAAAATCATTCACATATTCAGAAACTTCCGGCAAAAAATCACAGTTGGCAGGAGGCGTATCTACGCATGCAGAAATTACTTGCCGTCCCCACTGTTCTTTTAAAGCTCTTCGCAAAGCCAAATTCGCGCCAACGGTGTCGCCGTCCGGCCCGCGATGCGAAATAATCACAATTTTTTGTGCGCCGGATATTATATTTTTCGCTGCGATGAAATCGGAATCAGAAATGCACATTAAACGTTTTTATTTAGATTTATTTGAGCCTTTTTGAGGAAGTTATTTTAGCAAAAAAGCGGCAATGGCGTTGCCACAATGTATTGCAAGAAAAAATATTGATGTGCAAATCAAAAGATGAACGAAGTTTACCGTTCAGTCAGTTCGAATTTACTAAGCCTTAGGTGCGTGAGCTTTTTTCCATGCGACCGTGAATGCTAATTGATGATCGCCAACGCCACCCTGTATAGCAGTTGTAGGCCTACTTACCGGCGCGTCTCCTTTTACATTCTGTATTACCACCTGAGATCCATCGGCGCTCTGTGAAAGTACTGCAAAATAATTTTCTCCAACTTTTGTGTATAGGATAGCCTTAGGTGGCTGTAGGGCGGCTTCGGCCTCTGTAATTCTTTGCCCTGCTTCCACTCCTTGCCTCTTTTGATCAGATAATTTTTTACTTACAAATTCTTTTTGAGCTGGTTTTAAAGCTTTATATGTATCTGGTCCAAAAATACCATCGGCTTTGACACCCAATTCTTTTTGGAATCGTTTTACCTCCTTAATAAATTTATCTGGATCGCTGATTTGTGCTCCTACTAAATCTTCTATTCTTCCAATCATCACTACATCTTTTTTCATTTCGCCGCGTTCCAGAAGGCGAATAGTTAAGTCTACCATTTGTTTTGGTGTCGTTGCCGCCTGTTCTTTTCCTGTTTCCTGTTTGCCTCCAGTTGCCGCAGGAGATTGAGTCTCCTTCTGATAAGCATCTACGGCCTGTTTAACTTCCGCTACATACACCGTAAGAAGATTTACCAGCTTTGCTCGATCCAAGGTTTTGCTGTTGAATTCAGCTTCAATTTTTCCTTTAACTGCAGCGCTTGCCACTTGAACCGCCGGAATTTTATTATATAATTGTCCAATGTTGTGTAGGTATATCGTTCCCTGAACTTTTAAAGCCTCCGGTGTTGGATTTGGGCCGTTAACTGTTCTTTCCAAGCCTCCTCCCTGATCATATCCTCTCAACATATTCCATTGAACATCATTTAGTTTTCCGACTACTTCTTTGGCTCCGGCACCTATCTTTTGCAATGCGCGTTTCCCAAAATCAATAAACCCCGAACCTTTCTTTACCGCTTCCGGTTCAACGCTCATATTTGGTTCCTCTGGCGGCTCAACGGACATTTTCGGCTCTTCGTCCGGAGGACAAGATTGTGTCTCGGGATCACATTCCCCGCCTCCAGCATAAACCAATCTTTCGACAGGTTTTAGAAAATCACAACCGAATACTTTGAACATTTTTTCTTTTCTCATATTTGTTTTGGTTATTTTGTTTTAAATATTATTGTACAATTATAACATATATCAAAGAGGCCCGCAAGGCCGCGAGAGGTTAAAATTTAGTTGCTTGACGGGTTTAGTCCGCCAGTTCCACCAGTATGTTTTCTCCCGGAAATTCTTCGTCGATCATGTGCTGGACGCCGTATTGAAGGGTCACGGAAGCGCAGGCGCAGCCATCACAGGCACCTTTTAGGCGAACTTTTAGGACTTTTTTAGGGGTAAGTTCGACGATTTCAATATCTCCGCCATCCATCTGTAAAAGTGGGCGAATTTCGTTTCTTACCAGGGCACTTAGGCGCTCTTCCAGGTTGCCTTTTTTAGGTGCACTTTTCTTTGTGGATTTTGCAGGCACTTTTTTTGCCAATTTTGCCTTTTTTGAATCTTTTTTAATCATAGATGCATTATACTATGTCAGTGAAAAGAATAAATGTATTAATTTTTGGGCTGATTCTTGCGGTGGAGGTTTTTGCGCTGGCAAATCGCGGTGGTGGGCCACTACTTTCGCATGCCTGGCTTACCGGGATTACTTTTTTGATTGTTTGCGCCACCGCGTTCTTGGTTTTTAAACATCGTGCGCAAATTTCTTTTAAATTGCCTCAGATTTTTTATGTCGGTTTTTTGCTTTTCTTTTTTATTTCATTTTATTTTTCTTGGGTGCCGGAATTTGGGCTAAATGAGATTTTATTATTTTCATGTGCCGGAATTTTATTGATTTTGATTGGCAGTTTTGACTTTAAACAAAAGGAAATCGAGGCTTTTAGTGTTGCCTTGATTGCGCTCGCTGTGGCGGATACTATTTTTGGTTTTTTTATTTATACGCGCACGGCTTTCCCTAGGCTCGCAGGAACTTTTATAGATTTAAATCAGCCATATGTTTCTACCGGCAATGATTTTGCGAATTTTATGTTGCTCGTTTTGCCGCTCGCATTTTGGCAGATTTTTAAAAAGAGAGAGCGCATTACCACGGTTATTTTGAGCGTTTTATTTACGGGAATTTTGATTTCCGGACTTTTGTTGAGCTTTTCTCGCGCCGCATGGTTTAGCTTTATTGGCGTTATTGTAGTCTTTGTTATTTGGCTTGCACTAAGGCGAAAACAGCTTTTGCAGGGTTGTGATTTTGCGAATTTAAAACAGATTTTAGTGAGGGTCGCAGCTGCGATAATAATTTCTGCGTTGATTATTGGTGCGGTTCAGGCGGCGCGTCAAAACGCAGGATTCGAAACAACTTCTTTGACTAAAAAACTTTTGTTTCAGGCCGATGAAGGTGCAGCTTCTGTGTCCGAAAGGGGAGAATATTGGCAAGCAGCGCCCAAAATTCTCTTTAATAGGTGCAATCCGTTTTTGGGCTGTGGAGTTTTTAGTTTTAAATATTTATTTCCGGAATATCAACAAACTTTTGGTGTAAATATTGAACATCCGCATAATATTTTCTTGAAAATTGCGCTGGAAAATGGGTTAATTGCGGTTTTGTTTTTTTTATTATTTTTAATTGCGGCGGCCTGGAAGATTTTAAGATTTTTGTGGAAAAACCCACTGCACCCTGCGTTGTTTTTGGCTTTTGCTGGCCTTGGGGCGCTCGCCCAGAATTTGTTGGATTTTAATTTTGTCGTCGCGAATTTTGTCGTTTTTATTATTTTGATTGCGGTTGCGCTTGGTTTTTCTCGCGAAGAAGAAGACAAAAAACTCAGTTTAAATTCTCTCGCTGAAAAATTTGGGTTTTTAAAAACGCACAAATCTCAATTTGTAAAAATTGTTGCGATTTTTATTTTTAGCGCAGCGCTTTTGGGTCTCGCGGCGTACGAATCTTATTATAATGTTGATTTTAAGCGGGGGCGCGCAGCGCTAGATCAAGGCCAAATCGACGTGGCCATAGAAAAGCTTGAGCGCGCGCAAGGAATGATTTTTCAAAGGGATCTGGTGCACAGTCTTGCGCGCGCATATTCGGAAAAATACACGGCGACGAAAGATAAATCTTGGCGCGAAAAAGAAAAAGAGCTCTTAATATCTCAAAATATGGATTGGGTGGCCGGCAGTCCGGACGCGGCTTTGCGCTCACGTTTTATTGAGATTAGCGAAGATGAAAAAGTGAAGATTTCGGAAGAGCTCCTTTATTCTCCAATTGGCTGGGATCCGGAAAATAACTTGGAATACTATTTTCAATATTGGGATTATAAAATTCGAGTGGAACACAAGAAAATTCCGCAAGATTCTCGCCAAAAACTCGTCGACCTTCTGGCGGAATATAAAAAAATACTGGAAGGGAATGAGCACTTTACAATCATGACGGAAAATCCAAAATACGCCTCAAAACTTTATGAATTACTTGGTATGAAAAAAGATGCGGATGAAATAGACCGGCTTTGGTTCGATGAATTAATAAAGTTTACATCCAAATATGGGGCTTTAACTACGCAAAAATCAGAATGAAGCTTTTAATAGCCACAAAAAATGCAGGAAAATTCGCAGAAATATCCGAGGTGCTCGGCGCGCTTCCACTTGAGTTAATTTCACTGTCGGATTTGGGATTAAAAGACGAAGTTAATGAAACCGGCGAGACCCATGAGCAAAATGCAATTTTAAAGGCGGAATATTTTTTCGAAAAAACACATTTGCCAACGCTCGGCGAAGATTCCGGCATTTATGTAGATGCTTTCCCAAATGCGCTTGGGGTGCAGACGCGTCGTTGGGGAGGGCTTGCACAGGCCACGGATGAGGAGTGGATAGAATATTTTCTAAAACAAATGGAACCAATGCCCGAGAAAAATAGGGGAGCGAAGTTTGTGTGTTTTGGAGCGTTAATTTTGGACGAGAAAAATAGAAAATCTCCCCAAATTTTTTCCGGAGAAACTCGCGGCACGATTACCCACTCACTTGAGGCGCCACTAAAGCGCGGAATTCCGATTTCTTCATGCTTTAAACCGGAAGGTTTCAGCAAAGTTTATGCTGCTCTTACTCCTGCCGAAAAGAACCGCGTGAGCCACAGAGGCAAGGCAATGCATGCGCTTGCGGATTTTTTGAAGAGAGGCGTCTTATGATATGATGATGGCCTGTTAAAGGGAATATCGGGGTGTAGCGCAGTTGGCTAGCGCGCGTCGTTCGGGACGACGAGGTCCCGGGTTCAAGTCCCGGCACCCCGACCATTAACTCTATCTAAGCGGATGAAGGCCTCCTTCCGGAGTACCCCATTGTTTTTTACGCGCTGCTTCGTTGCTACGACTAACAAGTGCTGCTGCAAGTGCTACTCTTATGTTATGAAGTCTTACTGTAACTGCAGCGACTTTTTTTGCACAAACTTTATCGGAAGGTCTTTCTTTGTTTGATTCAGCTGGCTCTCTACCTTTTAAATAGGCATCAACACTCGGCTTAAATCCTACATTAACGCAGCTTGAGAAACTTCTGTCGCTTGGAGACACTCTCTGGGCACACGCAAGTACTGTCCTCCTTAACTCGTTGGCATAAGGACCGGCGGCATCGCGGTGGGCGGCTGCTCTCTCGGGATCTGTAACGCTTTTTACGGTCATTTCTTGAATTTCACTAACAGCGCCGTCTATGTCACCATCCCCCTCTAAGCAGGCCTCCGCAGATACTACACCGCGAGGTTTTTCCAGTTCACCCGATTTTCTTGAGACTTCCTTACCGCTACCGCAACCTGTTAAAAATATAGAAGCTGCAGCAGCCAAAGCTAAATACGATTGAGATCTTTCTGATGACATATTATTAAGGTTTAAAATGTAAAAGCTCCTTAATATAGTCACATAATGGCTAGATGTCAAGGGGTTTATAGAGTGGGCATATCGGATGTTTTCCCTCTTGGAAGAAGCGTCGAAACGAGTATCATCATTAATATGAAAGTCGTCATTCTAACTTCAAATTATTACCTCGCCGCGAATATTGCCCTAAAAACTTTTTTGGAGCATAGGCTTTTGCGTAGGCACAAAATAGAAGTTGCCGGAGTTGTCGCGATCGCAAATGCTGAAGCAAACGCAAAAACTCTGCAAACCGGCTATCGCTTTTTAAAACGTTCCGGTCCATGGTTTTTCTTAAATGTTGTGCTCTTAACTATATGGCAAAAATGGATCTTGCGGCTTGCTCGCTACTTCATCCCGAATCGCATGAGGCATGATTTTGAACTCGAGGAGCTTGCGGCGCGCCACAATGTTCCGTACCTACAGGTTTCTGATATTAATTCGCAAGAAGCCCACGATTTTATTTCTAGCAAAACGCCGGATTATCTTGTTTCCAGTCTCCTTTTGCAAATTCTCAAACCCAATATTTTGGCTTTGCCATCAAAAGGTTCAATAAATTTTCACCCGGCACTTTTTCAGCGACATAGAGGTATTTTTGCAAACTTTTGGACTCTAATAAAAAATTGGAAACAGGGCGGCGCAACAGTTCATTTTATGACAAATAAAATTGATGGCGGAAAAGTCATAATTCAAAAACGCTTTTTGGTGAAAAAATCCGACACGATGTTTGATGTAAATATTAAAAGCGCAAAACTCGGCGGAAAACTTTTGGCAAAAGCTTTGGCCAAACTTAATCAAAATGAAGCCGCTGGATTTTCACTTAAAAAACTAAGCAAAATATTTACCACCCCGGCTTGGAGTGAAGTGAAAGAATTTATAAAAAGGAAAAAATCATTTATTAAATTAAAGGATATTTTTAGAATATAACCTTGGCCGGCCACCCCTGCCCGTGGAGGATGGTAATTTCCTTAGCTTGCCTCTTAGCCTTGGTTAATTTTAGTAAATGTGTTATAATATACGGAGATAAGGTGATAAATAACATTCGTTTTATGCAAACCATTCCTCATCCAAAAATTCTGCTTATCGATGATGATCCGGTTTTGATAAAAGCTCTTGGTGCTGAGCTTATTGATGAGGGGTTTGAGTTTATATCGGCTCTCGATGGAGAAGTGGGGCTGACTCTTGTAAAGACCAACGTGCCAGATATGATTCTGCTCGATTTGATTATGCCCCAGATGGGCGGATTTGAAGTTTTGAAGGAGCTTAAAAGTGCAGAGCATACTAAAAATATTCCGGTTATCTTGCTCACAAATCTTGGGCCGGATGAGAATGTTAGAAAAGGGATGGCTCTTGGCGCGGTGGATTATTGCGTAAAGTCATCTGTAAATCTAGAAAAAATAGTTAATAAAATAAATACATTTTTGGCAAAATAATTTTACCGAAAAGAAAACAAAAATAAATAATTATGGTGGCATCTGTACAAAAATCGCGCATAAATCAAACGTTACTTGTTTTAATTTCCTTTGCCACAATAGTAATTGGATTTGGTTTTACCGCGTGGACATGGCAAACGGAAGAGGCTCGTTTGGAAGCCGAATTGTTGACTCAGGCACGCATGGTGGTAAGGACTATTGATCCTCGACTTATAACCGTTTTAACGGGAACCGAGGCGGATTTATCTTTGCCGAGTTATATTGGATTAAAAGAAAGATTGGCATCTATATGTTCAGTAAAAGAGAATTGCCGTTTTGCATATTTCACCGGGATTAGAGACGGTAAAATATTTTTCTATGCAGATTCCGAGCCGGCAGATTCGTCGGAGGCTTCGCCGGCTGGTCAAATTTACGATGAAGCCCCTGATTCATTAAGGTGGGCATTTGAGGAATCAACAAGATCGATAGCGACATATGAAGATCGTTGGGGCAATTGGGTTAGCGCCTTTGTTCCCTTGGTTAATAAACAAACGGGCAAGGTTGTTGCGGTTTTTGGGATGGATGTCAGTCAAAAAGAATGGACCGGCCATCTAATTATGATGTGCGCTTTCCCTCTTACGGTTACCTCCCTTCTTGTATTGTTCTTTGTAGGATTTTATATTTTTTATCGACGTATATCTAAGGTGCAGGCAGATATACAGAAAAGCGAAGAAAAATTTAGGCTATTGGTTGAAAATTCAAGAGATGTAATCGTGCTTACTCATCCAGATGGAATAATTGAATATTTGAGTCCGGCTTGCCAAGATGTTTTTGGATGGGATTCCGTGGAGGTTGTTGGTAAATCAACCGATGAAGTAATGGGATTTATGATTTACAAAGAAGATATTCTTAAGTTTAAAAAAATATTTGAAATGGCTTCGAGTGGGCAAAAAGGAACTGATTTTGAATATCGCGTTATTACCAAAAAAGGCGAGGTTAAATGGGTTTTGCATTCATGGGCGCCCGCCCTTGAGAATGGAAAATTAAAAACAATAGTTAGCGTAATACGCGACATTAACCGAAGAAAATTGGCGGAAGATAAGTTGCGCCAGGAGGTGAATAAAGTAAATGCCCTGGTGCTAGGAATTGGTGATGCCGTGTTGGTGGTGGATAAAGAGAGGAGGATAATTTTGTTTAACAGGGCGGCGGAAGAAATTTCTGGATTTTCGGCGCAAGAAGTTACTGGCAGAAAATATGATGAGGTTCTTCGTTTTATTTTTGAAAAAGACGGGAAGGTTAATAATATATTTATTGATTACACCCTTTCTTCCGGAGAAAAACAAAAAATAGATAAATTAATGCTCATTAGAAAAGATGGCAAGAGTGTGTCTATTGCAGATAGCGTTGCGCCGATTAGAAATGCGGAAGGGGATATTGTGAGCTGTGCAGTTGTCTTTCGCGATGTTTCGAAAGAACGAGAAGTAGACAAAATGAAATCGGAATTCGTGTCTTTGGCCTCACATCAATTGCGTACTCCTCTTACTGGCATCAAGTGGCTCGCTGAGCTCTTGTTGAAGCCAAAAACCGGACCGCTTAATAACGAGCAGAAGAATTTTGTGGAGCTTATTTATTCCAGCAATGAGCGTTTAATTAAATTGGTAAGCGACTTGTTGGATGTTTCTCATATAGAAACCGGGCGCAAATTTACTTTGGAAAAAACTAATTTTGACATGACGGAATTGATAGACGATTTAATAAAAGAAGAGGTTGGGCAGACGGCCAAGCGAAAAATTACATTGCAGAGAAGCAGTGGATTCCCTCCTGCAGCCGTTGTATTGGCGGATAGGGAAAAAATATCTCAGGTGCTTCTAAATCTTTTTGATAATGCAATTAGATATTCTCCGGAAGGCAGCACGGTTGAAGTTGGATTGCAGCTAAAGTTGGACGAATTGATTGTTTCTGTATGTGATAAAGGTATTGGCGTGCCGGGACGTCAGCAAGATAGGATTTTTCAGAAATTTTTCCGCGCAGATAATGCGGCCCTGGTAAATGCTAGCGGCAATGGTTTGGGTCTATATATCGCAAAAGCGATGATTGAGGTTCACGGTGGCAAAATGTGGCTTGAATCAGAGGAAAACAAGGGTGCGACTTTTTATTTCTCGCTGCCGATTATACTGTGAAACTGATCGATGGTTGTTGATCCGTGGATTCTTATTACTGGCAATTCGTATGCGTCGGATTCTTTTGTTGCCTTGCCGCTTTTTGTGGTGCGTGCGCCAATATATCCCGCAAGTTTTAATTGTTCGATTGTGGATAAATTGTATTTACCAGAGGGATAAACTAAGAAATTCCTTGAATAAACTTGATGCGCTTCCATATCGGCTCGCGATTTTTCAAGTTCGCTTTTTACAGTAGCGACGGAAGCCGTACTTAAATCCGGATGGGAAACAGTATGGGATACAATTTCCATATTTGCCTGTTGCATTTGTTTAACTTGCTCCCAAGTTAGGTATCCGGGGGTGCCTATTTTCCCCGTTATGACGGCAAAAGATCCGTACATCCCATATTTTTGAAGAAGAGGAAGCGCATTTGTGTAGGCATCTTCGTAGCCGTCATCAAATGTTAATATAATTGGTTTTTGCGG
>Ga0172379_10003076_pt1 | contig 27500 bp, 30 predicted proteins | sample GrowelOW334metaG_FD_119756 | JGI IMG/M metagenome (GOLD analysis project Ga0172379, IMG submission 119756) | Groundwater microbial communities from an aquifer near a municipal landfill in Southern Ontario, Canada - Groundwater well OW334 metaG | ecosystem: Environmental > Aquatic > Deep...
CGCTTTCGCTCGCCACTACTCACGGAATTATGCTGACAACATATCTCCGTCCCATTAAAGTAAATGGGAGAAGATATGGAGTCAGCGTCGTTTTTTTCTTTTCCTCTGGGTACTGAGATGTTTCACTTCCCCAGGTGCCTTTCTCAACGCCTATGTATTCGGCGCTGGATAACGCGACTTCATCGCGTTGGGTTACCCCATTCGGAGATTCTCGGATCACAGGTTGCTTGCCACCTTCCCGAGACTTTTCGCAGGCTGCTACGTCCTTCATCAGCTCCTCGCTACCAAGCCATCCACCGTACGCCCTTACGTGCTTCGGCCGTCCAATGCCACGAACCTGATTGTTCAGGCTCATGCGGACGACACTTGTATGTATGGTGTACATCTTACGATTGATTTCGTGACCAATCGTTTTAAATTGCTTACTTGTTGTTGAATTTATGCCTTGTACGTATTATCTTCAATCATCTCCTGCCACTGATCATGGCAAGAGTGAAAGTATTTGATTGTCAAAGTCACAGCCCGTAGATGTAGAACTTGATCTCGCGGACACAGGTAGAGTCTCTCGAGAGAGTCTGCCTTCATCCGTAGATCGACTGGGTTTTAAAAAGCTTGGCCGGGGCCAAGCAACTATATCTCACAATAGAGATCCTTAGAGGCTTAGCCGTTGATCGAGCTCAGCTCGACTGTTTGGGGGTTAGACATGTTTGGGATTCTCCATTGCTCACCTAGAAGGGTGAGTTGGTAGTAATTTTTTCGTGCCCGTATCATAATGCAATGCATAAACCCTGTCAAGTGCGATTACTGAGCCAAAAATATGAAAATCAAAGCCCAAATCCGGTGCATAGGTCGACTGCCAGAGACTTGGCAACGCGAAGCTATCCACATGTATGCCACAAGATGCTCGGCTTTTGGGGCTTTTGAGGTCCTAGAATACAAGGAGGGGCATGATAAATCAACCAAGCCAGACATTGAAAAAACGACTCAAAAAGAGGCGGCCGAGCTCTTGAAAAACCTGCCCTCTGACGCCCTGGTCATTGCCCTGGACGAGCAGGGCAAGCAACTGGCCTCGACTGAGTTTTCCAAGCTCTTGAGTCTCAATTCCGACAAGCAAATAGTCTTTTTGATCGGCGGATCCTGGGGTCTGCACCAGTCCGTACTAGACCGGGCAAACGTCAAACTCTCGCTCGGCAAGATGACTTTGCCCCATGCTTTGGCGCGCATTATTCTATTGGAACAGATATATAGAGGGCTCATGATAGAAAGAGGGAGCGAGTACCATAAATAGAGACGCAGAGAGCAAGAGAATTAGAGATACAGAGAACGAAAGAAGGTCCGACGACTGAATCTCTTGATCGTTTGATCTCTTAATCTCTAGTTTAAAAAAGACCCCCTCTTGCTCCCCCTTAGGCAAGGGGGAGATTTGAAGGGGGATAGGTCGAGGTAGGTTCACTTCTTGTTGTCGAACGGTGCGCAGTAGGACACTGTCTGGTTCATGATGTCGCCGTCCGATTCGCCGCCACATTTGTTGAACTCATCGCCTTCAGCGAACGGGGTGTCGTATTCCAAGGTGCGCTCTTTGCGAACCGCTGGCAGAGTTGCGACCAGATGATGGCACAGGAAATCGCGAGCCGACTTAACATTTCCCTTTCCGCGCATCCAGGTGTCGAGCAAGATTTCAATTATCTGATGTACGCAGGGGAAACGCACATCACTTATGCATTGGCATGTAACACTCGACCTAACGGTTTCCTGAGGATGCAACAGCATGAAGTTGTCCAGCCGTCTCTGACCAGTGAGCACTAGCGGAGTCCCAATCGCACCAAAGACCCGCGCCTGGTGGAATTTGCCGAATATGTCCATGAGAATGCCCCAGGCTTGGTGCTCATTGCCCCAAGCTGCCAGCGCATCAAAATCCATGGGTTCTGAGTGCTCAAGAGCCTGAAGCAAAGCTGAGCGCAGCTCTACGCTTGTGGCGACCTGCATGAACAGGATTGAGCGGCTAGCGCGACGCCAGCCATCCAAATCCGGCTTCTCGGCTTGGCACTGCTGCTCGAGCCATTCTTCTTCGTGCCCTTGATCAAGAAAGATTGGGCGGTTAACGAATGCCGCTTTGAGGGCTTTCTTCTCATCAATCAAAGGTGCTATTTGAGTCGTCTCATCTACCATGTGCAACCTCCTTTTGTGCCTGGATTTAAGCAGATTCAAATGTCCGCGTCAATCTCTTGATCGTTTGATCTCTATATCTCTCTGCATCGTTGTATCTCTTGCTCTCTCAATGTAAAATGGTCTAATTATGCCAGAAGCATTCAAATGGCCGCGCCCTACTCCAAAACCCGAAGCAGTAGAGCTTAGCGACGAAGACATCATTTCCATTGAGAATCCAAAAGAAAATATTTTTGAGACTCTCAGAGGCAAGCCCGAAAATACGAACGAAGAGATTCCTGTGGCCTTTGAGGAGGAAAAGGAACCGGGCAAATTCCAGGAAGCGAATGTACATGAGGCTTTTTCGATTTTGGGTTTTGAAAAACGAGGTTTGGAAGTTTCGGCCACAATAGAAAAAAAGCCTGATCGTCTTAAAGACAAGAGTAGAAACGAAGACAATATCATCGCTGATTCTGAAACCGGCTTGATTGGGGTACTGGATGGCTTGGGCGGCATGGGGCATGGAGACTTGGCCAGCAAAATGGCTGAGGAAACAATACCTGAAGCTTATAAAGAGACTCTAGCTGCGAACAAAGGCAAAGGCCAGGCCGAGTTGATTAAAAACTTGGTTGAAAGCCAGCTGAACCGCGTCTCAATCAGTTCTCCAGAGGCGGCCGTGCAAAAACGAAAAGACATGACTGAAAAAATTGAGGGTATAGCGGGTGTGGATACGGAGATGGCACGCAAAGCACTGTCGTTGGTGGAGGCATTCACGAAAGTCAGTGCAGATATCAAAGGCACAAAAGGCATGACCACGGCTTGCACAGGCTTTGTGCATACTGGGCCGGACGGCAAACGTTGGGCAGTGGTAGCTAATACAGGAGACAGCGGCGCATTCATCAAACGTGCAAATGGGAGCGCTGAAAAGCTGACTCAAGAAGATTCCATGTCTAGTTTGCTTTTGGAATCAGGCGCAACTGACCAAGCGACTTTGGATCAAATGAAAAAGGAACCAGATAAATTTTTTGAGATTCCCCTGACCTATGAAATCGTCAAAGCCGGAGGAGGAACCAAAGCAGATTATGAAAAATTCAAAGCGCGCAATCAAATCTTGCCCATCACCTATAAAAAACTAAAAAAGATGATGCCAGCCGCGCTGGGCGGAGCTATTCCTGAGCCATCTCTGGAATATGTTGAGCTCAAGCCAGGCGATGAACTCATCTTAGGGACCGATGGCTTATTAGATATGTTTGAGAATCCAGATACGGATGATCTGGACACGAAAGAATTGGGGGCTGCGGCCGATGGAGGATCTTTTAATCAGCAGCTTGATAAATTAAGGTCTGAAGCAAAAAAGCGAGAGACGAACTATAAAACGGATGATGACATCGCGATCCTGGGCGTCAAAATAAAATGAAATAAATTAGGCTCCCGAGAGGGAGTCTTTAGTCTGCGTGAATGTAAGGGTTTGCCCGATAAAACGGGTTGGGTTGGATATATTCTTCACCACCCAGTTCAAAGAGCATTCCCGAAACATTGCACCACTGGACCAGGTCTTCTGAGAAGTACAGATCCTTGAGTTGTGTCGGATCGTCTGCCTGGAACTCGAACGAGTAAACCAGACTGCGCGCTACTTCGCTCTGCACGACCCTGATCACGCCCGCGATCACAGCCCCAGGCAGAATCAGCTTCATTCGACACTCATCGAAAACCGAGGGAGCAAACAGTCCATAGACCTTGAACCGTAGAATGATCTTCCCTGTTTCCTTGCTTTTGCGCACTCTGACATCACGGACAGAGTGTGTACTGAGGTCGGCAAGCACCGGCCTCAAATCAACAACATTGGATACCATGCCAAACCTCCTTTTGGGGATTAATCTTTTTAGCGCATTTTTAGCTTTTTGTCAAGGTTTTAATCCCCCTCGATCCCCCTTTAACTAAAGGGGGCTTCTAGTACGTTAAAGTCTCCTTTACCTGCCACCCGTAGCTTTAGCGAAGGATGGATAAAGGAGAAGCGAAGAGGATTAAAAAAAACCCGCTTAGGATAGCGGGGGGTGGAGAGGGGCCACATGGGCAGCTACGAAACGCAATCGGAGGGGAGGGACGACGCGTGACGGCCATGTGGCAGATTGCGGGGTACGGGCGTCCTGACAGACAGAGCAACCAAAGGAGGGAGGAGGGAGTGACGCACAGTGCACATTGACGCTCGCACCCCTATCTTTAGAACATCCTTATAAGCCGAGGCTTTAGGATGATTCTTACAATGGTTGAAACAACAGCACTATTCAACTCCACTTTCGCTAAGTTGTCAATAAAAAGAGGGGTCGGTTTTTAGCCAAAAAAGCTAGGTTGAGCCTAAAAATGCTCTTGAGAGGGTTGACAAAACCCCTTTTTTGTGCTATATTAATACGTTCTAACAATCAGAACCGTGCCAGATTGCTGGTGCGTACCAAGGCTAAAACAAGGAGGACGACATGAACTTTTCAGAGATCGCCAAGAAGGCTAGCGAATCAGGTTGCGACCTCATCACAATCAAGCCCGAAGGTTGCAAGACACTCGTAATCTGCGAGCGGCGCATGAGCAGCCAGGACGCTCTGACCCTAGAGCTCGACAGATCATTCTGCGACCTCGAGTTCAGCGCTCTGGACGAACTCAAGTCCGTTGGGTGGGATGCACGGCCGACCAGTATCGGCATCCGCGCCTTTGGCCAGCAGGCAGCGAACCAGATCGACCGAGTCTGCACTGCGCCGACAATGCCCAAGCATGTCCTAGACAGCATGCCGAGCACGTTCGCGCCTTCAGGCATCCATCGCGATGGCTTCAACGCTCCCCCGGATCCGCCCAAGCAGCCCAAGCACCGGTACTACCCCATCTACTGAGTGCACCTGCTCCTTCACATCTGTCTTGATTCCCATCAAGGCAACTCAGCCCGGACAATTCAAGTCCGGGCGCTGATCCGAAAACACGACTAGCTCGCGCTTTCAGACCAGCTCCTTCCATAACAATTCAACGCGCGACCTTGTGTCGCACTGGAGATTTCAGGTGAAAAACATCAGTAATGCGATTCGCAATCTTCATGTGTGGGACGTTGCCATCTGCGGCGCCGTGATCGTTGCCGGGTTCGCAGTCGCCTGCAAAGCGATTGCGGACATCAACCCGTTCTGGGGCATGCTAGCCATGGTGCTCGGAGCATCCATGCTCTTCTGTGTTATTGCTGAGGAGATCGACCATCAGAAGCCGGCCAAGGCCAGAAGCATTCTGGATCTGCCGCGCAACAGGAGGATGTCATGAGCGTGAAAAATTTCAAGGAAGCAGGGATTCGGTTCAGCTATTGCATCGACTGCGGCGTTCGGGAAATCCCGAGCGTGCAGGACGTGCTGTACGCGCTCCACTTCTCTGACAGGCAGGAGTACTACAGCTTCAGCCTCGGGAACCACACTCCATACGTCGAAAACGTACACCTCGTGGCTGCGTCACTCGATGTGGGTGCCCTACTCCCCTACGATGGCTTTACGGCCCGCGAGTTCATTGCTCGCGCGATCCTCGAGCTCTGCCCCGAGGAAGCCAAGTGCGTGGATTATCCGGTCTATTCAGTACTCCTGCGCCAGGCTGATCTGCCCGTGCCCAAGCACGACCCGGCCACGTGCCCACATTGCAACGAGCGCCATAAGCGCGACAATGCACCCACCGACGACTTCGACTGGGAAGAAGGATCTGACGACTTCTTGGACTGAACCTTCCACCACTCCCTCGCTCCGAACCCATTTTCTCCACGGGTTCGGAGACGAAAGCGATTTCATGATTAAATCGTGAACTCACTTTCGGAAGATTCCAGGAACAACCAACAAGGAGCTCGGCCATGCCGAAAGTTTCCGTGATCATTCGCACTCTCAATGAAAAAGAACACCTCGCAGAGCTGCTCGCAGCCTTGCGAGCACAAGATTTCCAGGACTTTGAGGTCGTGGTCGTGGACAACGAATCCACGGACGGGACAGCAGAGCTCGCGGAAACGAGCGGCTGTACGGTCGTGACCATCAAGCGCGAAAGGTTCAGCTTCCCCAAGTCCATGAACTTCGGCGCCTTGTATGCCACGGGCGAAATCCTGATCTTCACGGTCGGGCACGCCCTCCCTGTTCGCAAGGACTGGATCAGCTGTGCCGTGGAGCATCTGGCTGACCCCAAAGTGGCAGGAGTGTATTCGCCAGTCATCCCCAGCAAGGGATGCAGCCTGGTCGAGCGCTTCTACTACTACCCCGGATACCTTCTTGCTCAGTACCGCGGACCCCACAAGGCCGCGCATACAGGCATGGGCATCTTTGGCGGCACGAACATCGCGATTCGCCGCGCCTTGTGGCTGGAGCATGGGTTTGACCATCGCTTTGGCGCTGGCGGCGATGATGGCGAATGGGCTGGCTGGGCACTCGGCCTGGGCTATGACCTGATTTGCGACCATCGCTTCGCAGTTCACCACTCGCACAACCTGGGCATCAGCGGCCTGTACAAGCAACTGAAGTACTGGAGCAAGCTCGGCCAACCGCACGAGTTCCAGCGAAGCGACCTCGCTTTCCGCACTGACCTGAAGTTTTGAGCATGACATTCCGGGCCCAAGCAACACATGACTAGCATGCGCGGACATCCGCGATGCAACCCGGAGAAAAGTCATGGCAACAAAACATCGTCGTTTGTCAGAACTCACAGATGAAGAAGTGCGTATTGAGGTCGAAGCGTTACGCGAGGCCTACGACGAGGCCGATCGCGATGATGCGCCCCTCCTCGCCCTCTGCTGGGCCGAAGAGGATGACGACCTCAACAGCCCAGTACCCATCAATTCACCAGGTGGCGACAGCTAGCCACCTCCCGCCCCTTCTCTTCTCGCTCACCCACCGTGAGCATTCCCCCAAAGTTGATAACTCGTTTATCTGCTTTGAGAGAATATTCCCAATCGTCGCTTGATCCCAACCCTCACACGGAGGATGTCATGAGCGAAATCAAGTCGTGCCACATGAGTGATGAAGAGCTCAGCGAGTTCTTGGCCAAGGCTCCGTTGCCCAGGCCCGAGTACGTGCCCCCGCTGCAGCGCGTGGTCATCACGGGCTCGCCGGCCGCGCAGAGCGACAAGCGCTACTTCCGCGGCGGTTTCGGCCGGCGCTCGCGCAAGCAGATGCACCGCATCGCTGCGTGACACCACTTCCCGCCCCTTCCATCTACCCTCGCTCCGAACCCATTTTCTCCACGGGTTCGGAGACGAAAGCGAGATTATCTGCCCAAAGCAGACAATTTCACTTCCGTTTTCAAAGCAAAGAGCAAAAATCCCTCTATTTAAGAGGGTTTTTTGTTTCCGAAAAGTAGAGACGCCCTGCCAGGGCGTCTCTACCAGAAACACCACCCCCACCCTCTTGACAAAATCTGCAAAATATAGTATATTGCTGAGCATCGAATGGCGCATATGCCATCGAAGAACGCAGTACCATAGACATACGCGACAACGAACAACGACGAACCAAGGAGGCCGTGATGCAGATGAAGCTCGGGATCTGAGCTCGCCCCACGCCCAAAAGCGCGGGGCCAGTCGGCTGGCAACAGACCGACGATAAACAGACCGAACAAGAAAGAAGCACCACAGGACGCCACCAAGGCCAAACGGCCAACACCACCGCGAGGAAAGCATGGTCCACTGCGGCTTCTCGTAGCTGTACTAACACTGCCAACGGAACGCCGACCAGCAGACACGCTCTTCTGATGGAGCGGCACGCTGACGCGGCACAAATGAGTCACAATCCGACGAAGGAGCAACGACGATGAGATACATCCGAGCTGTGATGTAAGCGTCTCAGCGGCAGAAACGTGCAAACGTACCCTTTGGCAAGGTTAGTACGTCGCTGAGATGAGGGGGAGAAATCCCCGTTCATAGCCCGGAGGCAGGCCCGACAACCTGCGCTCCATAAATCTCGTTGCGGGCAGAGCTTTGCCCGCTGGCTCGGCGGGTCCTATCCTGCTCACAGCCGCGCGGCTCGGGGAGGCTGACCGCGAAGGACCTCCATGTGCGACCTCGTGCGGGTGACCCGCTTCTCTGGATGCGCGCCGCCGTCCGACAAGAAGTTGCCGGAACGACGCTACCGGCGACGAACACAGACAAATCGTTTGTTACCCACCCCTTCTGAATCAGCGACTCTAATGGCGCCTTTTGCGCCCATTCGTTCGCGGTTCAGACCCCCTTCGTTCCTCACATGCTGTCCATTGCTTGCTTGTACGCGGATTGATCATCCGCAGACCGCGCAAATGGAGACAGCACCCACCTCTACTTCTTGCCCACCTCTGGGCAAATCTCTTAGCCCACAAAACATTGTGTTCTGAGAAATACTTGAAAGCACCGAAAGGTGCTTTTTAGTTTGTCTCTCTCTGTCATTCCGAGGGAAGTCGGATGCGACGAGGAATCTTATGCAAAAAGTGCTGTCGAGAACCTGAGTCACTCGAAGATCCCTCCAATCGCCTCGGGGATGGCCGAGGCTCCGTCGGGATGACATCGGGGGTTTGACTATCCACGTTCGTTATGCTTATCTATTGCACAAAGGAGGAGACATGAAATCAATCGCGTTCCTTGGATTCCTGATTTGCTTGACCCTGGGTTGCGCCTACCCCAAGACATATGTGATTCCTGCGCAGACCGCGCGAAACTGCGATGAGATAGAGCATGTCATCAGCGTGCGTTTGCCCATGATCACAGCGCCGACTGGCACAAAGATCTTCTGCGCCAATGCAACGCAGATGGTCTATGCCGAAAAGCTGGACCGTTCGCGCATCAAGGTCCGGTACAGCGACGGCAAAGAAATGGAGCTTGATTTGCCGAGCGGCGATGAGTTCCCGATCGGCATGGTGACCTATTGGCTGCCCGAGGGGAAAGCCCTGGGCTGCGGCCTGTTCCCATCCTCCCCCATCGGGGCGAACGGCTACATCATGTGGGGCGAGTTCACACTTTTCTTCAAGCGCGTGGAACAGCGAAAGATGTCTTACGTCATCCGCGAAGAAGAGTTCATCCTGAATTACCCGCTGATTCCGGCTGACCGCCAGCTGCTGCGCGAAAAAAGCGTGCCCCTGGAAATAGCCAACCTACTCTACTGACGCATTCTGCGTCTTTTTTTAAAAAACACCCAGAAAAACCATGTTTGCACCCAATTCACGATTCACGTATTATGCAAATAATAACACTTAGTGCCAACTGCAATATCTAAACGATATGACCACAGAAAACAAGTTCGTAACATCAGAGGCGCCTGATAATACGGGGACAAAAAATACAACTGAGGCTTCAAAAGAAACTGAACAGCAATTGGATCCGCTGAAAAAAGAATCCGTAGAGAACGATCTCAATCAGATTTTAATGTGGGCGGAATTATTTCAAGATGTTAATCGAATCATAGAAGAGGCTACGATACATGCATTGGATTTGAGGTTTACTCAATCCGTTTCGATAGATGAGTTCAACCGCAACTATGAAGCTTACGCAAAAACCCAGGAACCAGCTAAGATGCAGGATCCTATTTTTTTGAAAGGCATCGAACGAATCAGAGAGGTCTTGACGACTGATAATGCGGAATTGGTGAAGCAATATCAAGCGCGAGCGCGCAAATTAAGCATCCAAGTGGTAGGCGACCATGCCATCAATGTGATTGTCCCTTACCTCATAATGTTGCAGATGAATGCGCAGGAGCCTGAGCTGGCCGATTCAAAGGAGTTCCCTGAAGAATTACAAAATTTGGTAAAGAATGCTCAACGGCGCAAAATCACTCCAGAAGAATTCGAAATAATCGCGAAACGGATGTCAGATCAAAAGACAAACTTCGAGTCTGAAAAAAACAAGCTGATTGAGGCTTTCAGGAAAATGGTATTTGAAGGATTTTCTGAGGGCGTTGTTGCACCGAAGCTCTAACTATCTACACATAAACCACTGCCACGTAAAAGACTTACTTAGTGGTGTGGTTTGAGTTTTTTACTCAAAACATGTAAGTTATGACCGCGCGCGACTCTGCAGAGAATATATGATGCGCAAGTGGCGGAACTGGTATACGCGCTAGCCTTAGGAGCTAGTGCCCGAAAGGGCTTGTGGGTTCAAGTCCCACCTTGCGCACCACACAAAAAAATCCCTTAGGGGATTTTTTTGAAACACTAAATATTTAAAGTCTCCCTTACTAAGGGAGAAGCGAAGAGGATTAAAGCTTCACCACGCTATCGCAGTTGTTGATGATCTCCTCGCGGTTCTCAGCCACCAGGACTGTATTGTTTTTATCAATGATGATCTGCAGAACTTTCAGCAAAGCCGGCAAGTTGCTTAAGTGCAAACCGCGAGATGGGGTGTCCAAAATATAAATACAGCGATCGCCTAATTTTTTGGATAAAATCTTGGCCAAACGCACGCGCTGAGCCTCTCCCCCGCTTAAAGTGCCAGACCTTTGCCCAAGCGTTAAATATCCAAGACCGACTTCTTGAAGCAAACCCAGCTTTCTTTTCACTAGCGGAGTATTTTTATACATTTCAGCAACCTCATCAACAGTCTTATCCATCAACTTCTCAATCTTCACGCCTTTGATACGTTTCAATGAATCTAAAATACCCAAATAAGTTGCGGGCGTACTTGTTTTGATGGAACTCAGCTGAGCCTGATCAACAAAATACGAACGCCGCACGTTTTCTTTGCCTTTAATGGATTTGAAACCCTGCCTGAGTTTCCATGCGTCCCTGCCTTTGAACAGTGCACCGTAAACCACGGACAATAAAGTCGATTTGCCGGTTCCCATCCTGCCGGAGACGCAGACCAAGCTGCCCAAAGGAAAAGTAAAATTGTAATTCTTCAGATTATTGGCCGTGATGCCATTGATGGACAGGCTTTTTTTCTGCATTCTTTTGGATTTGTCGTTCGGCTGCCTCTTATAATCCACTTGGCCGGCCTTGTCCGAAAAAGCATAGATGGATGTGGGGGTTTTTGCTTTCTTGAATTTTTGGATCAAACCTTGAAAAATAACTCGCCCGCCGTCGCGGCCGGATTCAGGGCCAAACTCAATCACATAATCCGCATTCGCGATTATATCCTTGCTGTGTTCAACTGCGATGATGGATATGCCGGCTTTGACCGCAGACTTCAGCATCTTCAAAATCATTTTCCTGTCCTCGCTGGCCATGCCCGCACAAGGCTCATCAACAATCAGGAGTTCACCTTTCTTTATTTCGCTTAAGATCTTTTTCAGCTTATGGAAATTCGTTTGCCCTAAGCTCAACTTATGGTCTGGCTTGATCTTTTGTTCAATCACATAAACTTTGGGCAATTTGCTGACGATCGCGTCTACTTTTTTGCCTTGCGAAGCTTGGTACAAAACATCGTAGACCAGGGACGATTTGCCGCTGCCGCTTTTTCCGACGACAACCACGAGCTTTTTGAGCGGTATGCTCAAGCTCACGTTCTTGAGGTTGTTGGCGCGGGCTTGGCTGATTTTTATAGAGTCCATAACAGCCAAAGCATACAGTATTCGCGCTGATCTGGGGAGATTCGCTGATCCCGCGGCCTTTACAATATCAGATTTTTTTGCCATACTTGGTGCGCGTTTTTGTGCCACGTCCGCAGAAAGAAGAGGGTACCCCAATGATTGCGTCTGGCAGAGATTCCGCGCCGCACCATCCGCCCAAGCCGAAGAAGCGCTTCAACCCGCGGATTGAAATCTTCTCAGCCTTCCACTCCCCATTCGCCCACGCCGACGACAAGGTCATCGACATCGGCCTGGTCGACAAGGCAGCTGCCTGTTGCGCATGCACTGCCTGCACAGCGTGCCGCTGACCCTACTTTGCCCCGCAGCTCACGAACCTGATGGTTGAGCGCGGGGTTTTTTATTTTTTTGAGATCAGTCAGCCCTTTTTCCGTGCTATAATGTATTGATGCAGAACGGAGGAGAAACAGACAAAAGTCCAGTCCTGAAATTTACGCTGAAAGAAAAACTTTCGGCTTATTGGCGCTTCTTAAAGATCCTCTGGAGCGCAAATAAAAAACTTACAATCTTCAGATTCATACTTTTGGTGTTCAGTACTTTTCTCCAGCCCGTAGAAATCTATGCTTTCTCGCTTTTTATCGCGGCCATCGCAACGGGGCAGACCGATCGTGCGCCGCTTTTGCTCAGTATCGTGCTTGGTTGCTACCTGTTGAGAAGCCTGGTGAACGAACTGACTTATTCCAAGCTGAATGACTGGTTCGAAAAAGTCTGCTGGTTCTCTACGCAGGAATATATTTATTCGCACATCTCAAAGCTCGGGCCAGGGGCGCTTAACCAGCCGGATGTACGCCGCAGTTTAGATTTCGTGCGCGAAGATCTATGGCGTTTGAACAGGATGACTGACCAGACTGAATGGTTTTTGCGTTCAATCTTCAAATTCATCGGCACTTTGGGCCTAGCCCTGACAGCCCCTTGGTGGGTCTGCATGTTGGCCGTGACTGATGCGCTCTTCAGCTCATTCAACTTATGGCATGAGTCGGCCAAGGATATTTGGGTCGCTACCTGGAACTCCCTGGACGGACGGCGGATAGAATATACGAAACTCTTGTTTTTAAACACTAAATTTTTTAGGGACATCAAACTGCTTGGCGCCGAGGCCATGGTGATGAAAAAATTCCGGCAAGCCGGAGCCAATGTGCTCTTACGCTTCAAAAAAATATCTTTGACCAGCGCGCGCAACCGCACGCTGCTTGCCTTGGTCCATGGGCTTACTTACGGCATTGTTCTGCTGATTCTTGGAAAACAGGCGTTTGAAGGCCCGGCCATGCTTGCCGTCCTTTATGTTTCCATCAACCTCTTCGGCATGATGGGCGATGCTCTTTCTGGAATCTCCGGCTCGTTGAGTACCATCCGCACGGACATGGAAATCATGGCTTACATAAACAGACTGCTCAAAACTCCGGTTGAACCTACGAGCGGTTTGCGGCTCCCGAAAAACAAAATGGAGATAAGGTTCGAACATGTCTGCTTCCGCTATCCGAATGCCAAACAAAATGCGCTTGACGATCTAAGCATAACCTTCAAGGAAGGAGAGCATCTGGCGATCGTCGGTGAGAACGGAGCAGGCAAAACCACTTTCATGCGGTTGCTTTCGGGCTTGGAACAGCCGACCAGCGGACAGATCCTGATAAACGACAAGCCTCTCAAAGATTACCATCCCCTTGAATGGCGGGATGCCTTCCATTCCATGCTGCAGGATTCTGACCTTTACCAGGATTTCGTAGAAGACAATCTGAATTATGGGAAACCTGCAACCAAATCGCGTTCCGGCTTCAATTTGCTTTCTGCAGTCAAGATCGCAGGCTCGGATACGGTGATCGACTCCCTGCCCCAAGGCTATAAGACTTTTTTGGGCGACTGGGCTGCACCTCCGGGCATAGTTCCACATCAGGTTTCCGGCGGCCAGGCACAAAGGCTCATCATCTCGCGTTCCTTGATCCATGGCGGGCGTATCCTGGCTTTTGACGAACCGACATCAGCCATGGATGCCAATGCTGAAATGGGATTTTTCGAACGCTTGCTTGAGGCTTCGGGCAAACGCGGTTTGATTTTCATTTCCCACCGCTTTTCAACTGTGCGCCGCGCAGACAGAATCATTGTTTTTCACAATGGCATACTCCAAGAACAAGGCTCGCACCAAGAGCTTGTTAAGAAAGGCGGCAAATATGCTGAGCTCTACAACCAGCAAGCTCAGTGGTACTCTTAGTTATTTTGCCCTCTCCACGTACTCGCCTGTTTCAGTATTAATTACGACTGTATCGCCTTGGTTGATGAAAAGCGGAACCTGGACCTCAAAGCCATTATCAGTCTTGGCCTCTTTTGTGACATTGCCGCTGGCTGTATCGCCTTTGACTGCGGGCATTGTCTCTGCAATTACAAAATTCATTTTGCGCGGCACTTGCAAAGCCACGGCTAAATTATCATGGATGGAAATATTGACTTCCAAGCCTTCTCGCAAATATTTGGCCTGATCTCCGACGTCTTCGTCTGACATCGTGACCTGCTCATAGGACTTGGAGTCCATAAAAGTATAGCCAGTCGCATCATGATAAAGATATGACATGGTGTGATATTCCAAATCTGCCATCTCAATGTTTTCGGAAGTTTTGAATGTCGTTTCCAAAGTCTTGCCGGTCTTGGCATTCTTTATGCGCGTGCGCACAAAAGCTGCACCCTTGCCCGGGTTTACGTGCTGGAACTCTGTCACGATCCAAAGCTCTCCGTTCTGGATAATTACCACGCCTTTTTTGATTTCGCTTGTTGATGCCATACGAATTACGAATCTGTATACGAATATACGAATTGGTTTATAAAGTGGCTGTATTATTCAATATTCGTGCCATTTCGTCAATCCCTGGATTTTATCAAAATCCCCCGTGAGGGGGATTTGTTTTTACATACCTTGGACCTGATTGCTTTGGTCTGCATTGTCTTGAGCTGGCGGCTCAACAGGAGTCGAGCTCGGCTCGACTGGAGCAGGTGTTGGCTCGGACATAGGCTCCGTGACAACAGGCGCCTGTATCGGCTCGGCAGGGGCTGCTGGCGTTGAGTTAAGCTCGACTGGCGCTTCAGACTCAATTGGGGTCGAGTCTGGCTCAACCGGAGCCGTTGCTTGGGTTGAAGAGGCTTTATCTCCTCCAAATAACCATGAGAAAAACGACATACTCGTATAAAAATAAATTAACCTTGTTTGAAAATTAACACTTGCCCAGGTTTTAAGCAAGTTAATCAACCTTTACCTGGCTTAATAGACTATCAAGCCGGCCATTTAGGCTGATTGGCTTCATACCCAGGATTTCCTCCTTGCTCTGGAGCTCAGGCACTGAAAATAACAGATAAATCGGCTTTCTGAGGTGGAAGGCCAAGCCCATTTCCAGCAAAGTGTTTGTCCCAATGTAGTTCTCAATATCATTCTTTGGATAGTTTAAAATCAAAACAGCATCTGACCGTTCAATCTTATTGAAATGATCACGCATGCATTCTTCTTTGCGGTCCCAAATCCAACTAATGTCTTCACCGCAAGATTTCCTGAGCTCATAATATTCTTTAACCAGAATGGCATTCCCCTGTTCGTCTTTGACTACTGTCGGAGGCAAATCAACCTTATGCCCTGCGGCTTCAAGTTGATTCTTAACTTCCAGCATTTTGTCGTGGAAAGCAATGCTGCCGCAAAGGGTGAGTTTCATAAATAACAGGATAAACGTCCAGTTAAAACGCGTCTAGACACCCCGACCGCCCTTGTCTATACTAATCTCTGGTATTGATTATTGATAAATGAAGATTGAAGAATGTTGATGCGGGTATCGTATAGTGGCTATTATGAGTGCTTCCCAAGCATTAGAGGGGGGTTCAATTCCCCCTACCCGCTCCAATAAAAAATCCGGCTTGTCCGGGTTTTTTGTTTTGAGTATTTGAGTAGTTGACTCTGGCAAACACACCGGATAAACTGACCGCACAATCTAAGTGTGTTTGAGGAAGTGAGGTTAAATCCCTCCACTGTGCCGCAACGGTAATGCCCCAATGGGGGACGAGTCCGGCCATCAAATATGCATTTTCCCGAGCAGGACCCATTCAGACAGGGGTTTGTCTGAATTAATAATTATTTCTGCTCGAACAGAATTTTTTTATGTTCAAAAAAAGCTTATTCCTCCTTCTGTTCATCGTCACAATGACAGGTGCAGGATGCTCGACCCAATCTCGCCAAGTTTCTCCTCTCCCGCAGTCATCAAATAAGACTGCTCAAGAGCAAGTGACTTTAAAAATTTTAGATAAGACCTATACCCAAGCATACACAAAAGGCCAAAGCGCTTATGAATTCATGTGGGCTCTTGAACAAACCTCGGATTTTAAATTTGATGGCAAGGATTATGGTCCGGAAATGGGCTTTTTTATACAAAGCATCAATGGCCAAGCAAATGATAATGACAAGAAACTCTACTGGATATTTTATTTGAATGATAAAAAATCAGACAAGGGGATCTCATCCGTCAAACTTAATCCAAACGACGTAATCACTTGGAGATATGAGCCTCTTGAATTCTAAAACGACAAGCAACGCCTTACTCATCGCACCCATTCTCATTATCTTCGGCGTGCTGATGCGCCTTTTGCCTCACTCCCCCAACTTCGTTCCCATTGGCGGTTTAGCTTTTTGGAGCGGATTGTATCTCCCAAAGAAGTATTCCTTCCTCGTGCTGATGCTTACTTTGATATTAAGTGATTTTATTATTGGTTTTTACAGTATCGGCATAATGGTATCCGTATATCTTGGCTGGATGCTCATGGCCTATCTGGGATCAACATCAAACAAAAAAATATTTTCCGTTGTCAGCTTGGCTCTTGTCGGCTCAGTCGCATTTTTCTTGATTACAAACTTATCAGTCTGGTGTTTTGGGTCTTTATATCCCAAGACAGTGCTCGGATTTTGGGATTGTTATGTAAATGCCATCCCTTTTTTCCGCAATAGCCTATCCAGCGATCTGTTCTATACGGTTTTATTCGTGACAGCAACAGAGTTTTCACCGGTAATCCTGCAGATATCTCCTTGGATAAAAAGGCGAGCCCAGGCTTGACATTATTCTCAAATAGGCCTAAGTTTTTGCCAACCTAGGAGGACGTACCATGAACGTATCAACAATCTTTACTGTCTGCTTCTCTCTTGCACTGATGGCCTGCGGCCCTGAGAACTTTGTCACACGCATGCCGTCCGGATCTACCCGGGCAGCAGCCAGCGACAATGGCAATAAGCCCGTGGCCTGCTTCGTCGGCGAGACAACCTGCATCAAAGGAATCTTCTACGAGTGTTACAATGTGACCGGCGAATGCGCTTGCAAGAACAAGGCCGCAACCGAGTGCGGTATCGTGGCTCCCAAGGTCACTTCCAACGGTGGCGCGGTTGACTCCAAGTCCGTGGACATCACTGCCATTGAGGACACGCTCCAGTGCTCTGCGAACTGGAAATCTACGCCAGGCGAAAAGTCCGGCGCCCTGTGGCACCGCGTTGCTGAAAAAGAGGCCGTGTGTTCCTTCTCCAGTTCCAACTGACGTGCACCATCCCGCCGCCAAGATTCTCAAGGCGGCTATTTTATTTCCCAAATCTCTCCCCTGCCGAAAACGGCAGAATTTCATTGATTGATTTTGAGTTGGTCAGCAACATCACGAGACGCTCCACGCCAAAAGCGATTCCAGCTGCATTGCCCATGCCAGGCAAAGCTTTGATAAAGTCTTCATCAATAGGCCAAGTTTTTTTTCCTTTAGACTTTCTTAGATTCTGTTCTTCCACGAAGCGCTGGCGCTGTTCCTCTGGATCGCAGAGTTCGGCAAAACCATTAGCGAGTTCAAAGCTTGTCCCGTGCTCCGACACGGGATTTCCCATATAAAACTCAACGCGCTCTGCCCAGCGCGGGTCATTAGCTGACTTGCGCGCCAAGGATGCCTGACTCACAGGATAGCGATATAAGAACACGCCGTCCAACGTACATCGTACATCGTACATCGTACCACGTGATTGAGTTAGTTTTGGTTCGATTTGCGAAAGAAATATCTTAAAATAAATATCATCCCAATCATCATCCGGAGTTATCGGCTGATTGAATTTTTCCGTGGCGACTTTCGCGATAGCCTCTCGATTGCCCAACAACGGAGCGAGCTCAACGCCAGCGTATTCGCGCCAAGCCTGCTCGACTGTGAGTCGACGGAAGCTTGAAGACGGCAGACGGCAGACGGCAGACGATAACTGTTCCAATTGTCCATCACGCTCTATTGTCTGTTGTCTGTTGTCTGTTGTCTGACCGACGACATAGCGAATCATGCTCTCAGTATCATCCATCAGCTCGTTGACGCCTGCGTCGCGCCTGTACCACTCAAGCATCAAAAACTCCGGGTCATGCGAGCCGTCCCAGGGCTCATTGTTCCTAAAACATGGGCCAAGGTCATAAATCTTATCCATGCCAGCACCAAGCAGCTTTTTCATGGAATACTCGGGGGAAGTGATCAACGCGAAGGGAATCTCCCTTGGTCCCTCTTTGTCAAGAGGGGGTTGAGTAACATCGGTCCAAAAGGGCTCCAAATAGGGCTCTTGGCCAGGCAAACCCACCAAACGCGGGGTATGCATCTCTAAAAAGCCCTGGTTATCGAACCATTGGCGTATAAGGTGTATGATTTTAGAGCGCTCTTTAAGCTTTTCTATGTCCATGGGCACATCTTGACAAAAACCCGGATTTCTGCCAAGGTATGCAATCGTTCGAGCTTGGCTCGAGCTTCGCTCCCCCAATTACAGAAAGGATTACACCATGGGTTACCTTCGCCCAAACATGTCCGCGCAAAGCGGATGCCTCGACGACCTAACAGACAGGCCCCTCATGACTTCGCTCCAAGTGAAAGAGCTCTTGTGTGAAGTGGTCGGCATCTTGGGCAAGTATCCCAACATCTGCGCCTCCGTGGAGCCGCTCATGACTCTGCACCAGGACTACACGCCGGCTATGACCTTCAGAATCTGTCTGACCATGGCTATTCTTGCCCCGACGCATGCCCCAAGGACAACTTGGGATGAAATTCAGAGATACGCCACGAATCTGTATTTGGACGACTGGCCCACACTCATACAAACAGCCATGGAGCTGTTGGACATGAGTCCAAGCGACTACATTGAACTAGTTCAAGCCTTCCACGGGCTGGAACAACTCTCAAGCTCTAGCAACTAGATCCGCAAGGATCCTTTTTTAATTAAAAAAGTAGAGGCGTTGCAATGCAACGCCTCTACTTTTTTCGTTTTACTGGTTGGCGTATTGCTCAACTTCCGGAGTGACGACCACGAGCTCAACTCCTGCCAGTTTGAACAGATCCCTGGATTCGCTGGCCGCATGATATTGCCTTTCGCAGACCACACGTTTGATCCCGCAATTCACAATGGCTTTGGCGCAAGCGTAGCAAGGCTCGAATTTTCCATAAATCGTGGCACCGTCAATCGCGACTCCATAGCGGGCCGCATTGCAGATGGCGTTTATCTCGCCATGGGACGTGCGGATGCAATGTTGGGTCACGCTCCCGTCTTCATGAATAATTTTATTCATTTGGTGACCCGCATCATCGCAATGCGGCATGCCGATTGGCGAACCCACATAACCGGTCGCAAGGATGCGCTTGTCTTTGACGAGCACCACGCCGATGCGTCCACGGTCGCAAGTGCCGCGCTTGCCGACTGTGCGTGCAATCTCCAAAAAATATTCATCAGTCGTCGGCCGGATATGCTTCTGTTCGTCTGTCATATTTCAATTAGCAATTAGCAGTTAGTAATTAGCAATTTGTCCGATACTGGAATGCGTGAATTCCTAATCGCTAATTCCTAATTCCTAATTTTGTTTTACCTAACAATATAGGGCAAGAGTGCCATGAAACGTCCGCGTTTGATAGCCGTGGCTAACTTGCGCTGGTGCCACATGCACACTCCGCTCCTTTTGCGCGGCACAATCTTACCGAATGAGGAAAGATAGCGGCGCAAAGTGTTTGTATCCTTGTAATTGATGGCTTGGACGTTTGCGTGGCAAAACGAGCAAGCGCGTTCACTTTTTTGCATAATAGTTTAAAAGGGTATGTCTTCAATCCTGATCTCCTGTTCTCCCATGCCTTGGTCTACTGGGGGAAGCGTATCTGAGGAAGAGGCGGGGGTTGGAGTTTTAGGCGCAGGGTTGCTCCCACCGGCTGGCGGGCGGTCAAGAATAATCATGTTCTCGGCCACAATCTCTGTGCGCTGGCGCTTTTGGCCATCCTGGGTTTCCCATTCGCGCGTCTGCAACCTGCCTTCCACATAGACCTTGCGGCCTTTAGCTAAATACTGTGAGCAAATCTCTGCCAGCTTGCCCCAGGCGACAACAGGATGGAATTCGCTCCGCTCCTGCTTTTGTCCGTTCTGGTCATTCCACTGGGAAGAAGTTGCAACAGTAAAGTTGGTTACGCTTTGGCCATTGGTCGTATTGCGCAGCTCCGGATCCCGGGTGAGGTTCCCGATAATCTGGGCGCGGTTCAGGCTCATTGACATACCTTAATTTAATTATAAATTAAAAATTCATAATTCAAAATTCAGGTGTCGCTTTCGCGATTTATCTGAATGCCGTGAGGCCTCTGAAACTTTGGATTTTGAATTTTGCATTTTGAATTAATTAGTTAGTGTCTTCCTTGAGCGCGGCGTCAATCTTGCGATCCAATTCGTCTGTGCTCAGGCTAATCAACTCGGGTTCACTCTTCACAACTGCCTCTGGCTTAACAGGCTCTTCATCCTTTTTCTCAAGCTCGGCAGCAGCCTTGGCATCATCAGATAATTTTCCTTTTTCCAGCGCGCGCTTGCGCTTGGCGCGATCGTCCTTGGAAGAACCCTCGACGACCACTTCTTGGAATTGTACCAGATTGAATTCAGATCCGCCTGCTTCCTCGGCCAGCAAGATCAAATGCCTGGTCACGCTCTCGTGGATCCTCAAAGCCTCGTTGATCTTGGCGATTGCCAAAGGATCAGCTTCAAAGTTCACCAGCACGTAATGGCCGTGGCGCACTTTCTTTATTAAATACGTCAACTTGAATTTTCCCAACTTACGGCTTTCCTTTGGTATGGCGCCGTACTTCTGGAGCAGAGATTGAATCTCGCTTTCAATTTTTCCGACTTCCTCATCCGTGAGGGTGGCCGAAATTATATAGAGAAGTTCGTATGTTCTCATAATTTGGTAGCATGTCTCCTTATTTAGGAGATGCCCCTTAGCTTTAGCGACGGGGCATTGGCCAGCTAGCCTTAATTTATTAGGCCTATACATTAAGTAAATTAGCGATTTTAGTCAAGGGTACAGCTAGAGAACACCAAACAAAAAAGACCCCGAGGTTGGGGTCTGAGATTTTGACTAGGTTCAGCCGCCGATGCCAGGCATGGCTGCTGTCTTGGTCATGGGGCTTTGAGGTTTCTTGCACTCAAGGCCTTGGCAGTCGATCAAGAGCCTGGGCGAACCAAACTCATGTTGCATTTTCTGATCGTTGATAGACCAGATGAGAGGCGCGTTGATTGCCTCATGAATACGGTAGATATCATCACGACCCGTGACTTCGAAGGTGAAACACCTCATCCCGTTCAAGCGGCGCAATCCCACTTGCATGAGCGAACTCCTGAATATTCCATTCAGGATCTCGTCAGGCATGGTGTCAAAGTCCACGGGCGGCGGACTGCTCGGCCGCGGCGGAATCGTGTCAGTCACATCCTTGGAGAGGGGCGGCAGTACTGCCATGCGGGGATGGGTCAGTTGCTCGTCCACTGGCAATGCCTCGCTCAAGGTTGGGAAAGGATCTCTGCTTTGCGGCCGATCGCTTGCCACATAATCCCTAAGAGCGTTTTCTTTTGCAGGACTCAGTAGCCCCTTGCTGTCTTGGATGTCAGGGCTTTGGTCCGCGAAAGGACCCAGAGATTGTTCGACCATCCGAGCAAGACCAGGAACATCAGATTCATGTGCAGCACGTTTCGCTTGAGGGTCAGAACCCTCAGGCGTGGATTTTCCATCTTGGGTACTGTCAGATGCTTCGGCAAGTTTCACTGTGGAAATAGGATCTCCAGTTGGAGGATCCTGGGCAAGTTTCACTGTGGAAATAGCTTGTTGCTCAGCGAGTCGTTCCCTAAGGGTCCTCAGCTCGCTGACAAGCGAAGCATTGGCTTCACCGACCAGCGCCAAATCTTCCTCAGTCTTCTTGAGCTCGCACTTTTTCTCAGCCAGACTCAAATCCTTTGCCTTCACATCGGACTGGGACTGTTCGAGTTGAGCTTTGAGATCAGCGACCGCTGTGTTTACCTCGGCGAGTTCATTCACCTGGGTTTTAATCTCCTCCCCCAGGCGGCGAATGGTATTCTCATAGCCTTGAACTGAGACGACCGCGAACTGGGGCATTGCCCCGTTCTGCGCGATCCTTGCCTCAAGCTCAGCGATCTTCGCATCCTTCTCTTCCTTCTCTGCGACCAAGGCCTTGCACTTTTCCTCGGCCTGAGTAGCTCGCAGGTTGGCCGCAATGACTTCAGCGCCATCAAGGCCAGGCGTGGTAGTCGCGGGTTTGCGCTTCAGCTCATCGAGCTCAATCTGTACTGCAGTGAGTCGATCTTCAACCGAGGTCTGATTGGCCTTGGCTTGTTCAGCTCTGGCATTGGATGCGGTTCGGCTTTGAATGACTTGCCCGATTTCCTTTTCCAAGTCTTCGAGCTTCCCTTGAGCTTGATTGCGTTCGCCAGTGACAGTGTCCAGGCTCTTCTTGAGCTGATCGATCCTGCTCCCCAAGGTCTCGATTTCTCCGGCCTTGGCGCAGACATCGAACTCAAGGTTCTGGATGCGCTCTTCAACCGCAGTTACATCCCCTGTCGGCACGATCGTGCTGGCTTGCGCGAGCTTGGCTTCGAGATCAGTGACCTTGGCGTTGAGATTAGCAACCTCAGCATTTGCCGCAACAAGCTTGTTGGCCAGCTTCTCGTTGTCCTTGGCCAACTGGCCGCTCGGCGGCTGAGTAGGCTGTGACCTCTGCTCATTGAGCTTGGCCGTGAGCCTTTCGTTCTCCCTGGCACACTTGTCCAAGCCAGCCTGAAGGCCCGCGCACTTCGTGGTCAGAGCCACGTTCGTGTGGTCATACGCGGCCTCGAACTCTTTCCGCGCCTTCTCGGACGCGGCCTGGATCTCAACAACCTTCTTCTCGAAGCCAGCCTTGATTGGAGCCATGTTCCTGTCGCGCTCGCGCCAGAACAGCCAGCCCAGGACGATGATGCCGATGCTCAGAAGAATCAGGCTTACAGCCATGATATTGAGCCACGTATCATCCTTGGATAGTTGCACGTCTTTCGCATCAGATTTGACATCAGCTTTGGGTGCGGAAGAAGCACTAGCCGCAGGAGCTGACGTAGATGCGCTGGCAGAAGCAGCCGTCTGTGTTGCCGAAGACTGGGTCTGCGGAGGCGTAGACTGAGGCTGTTCATCCGCGACAACCGGCGCAACTTGCGCGAGCGTCTGGATTCCCAGCTTGTGACAATTCGCGAGCACGCCGCGTACGAGAATGTCCGGATTCGGAGCAGTCTCAAGTACTTTGCAGGCAGTCGCGCTCAACTTCTCCAGCTTTTCCGTGTAGGTGAGCAGCTTGGAACGTGGAACTTCGATGATGGCAATGCTGTCGTTCGCTGGCGCGGCAAAGTAATTCACCAGGCCATTGGGGCAGTACTGCAACTCTTCTTGGTCGGCATTGGGCGAAGGCGCACCAGCCATGACGCAACCACGCATCACAGTGTGGCGAACCTTTGTGCCATCTACTTCGCGATCCTTGTTCGCTTCAAAGATATTGCGGAGCTGTTCTTGCATGGGCAAGGGCTTGCCAGCTTCGTTGAGGACCGGAAAGGTCCGTACCAGTTCGCGCAGATCGCAGTATGGATGGAATGCCACCCGATACATGGTGTCAGTCTGCGCCAGCTTGGTCACGCAAGGCTTGTCAGGATTGGGGTCGCTCTTGACCCGCTGTGCCCATGCCGCCCGCGGCAGCATGATCAGCACCAAAAACGTGGAGATCGTTGCGGCCGCTTTGAACCAGCGCGGCCATGAGAATGACGACGTCACCGGTCCGTTGGGTTTGCGCGACATGGGAAACTCCTTTCTAGAGTCTAGTGTGTCGAAGTGCCACACAAGATTACCCTGTGCGATAGCATTAGCCCACCATATTAATAGCCCAATGTCAACTGTTCTAGAGCTGAGATTACTGCTAAAATCAGGTTCATGAACCAATATTTTACTATCTTCGGAATACAGCCCGAACTCAGCTTGGCCGAATTATTGTCTGTTGAGCCAAATTTGAAGAATCTGCGCTTTGCTGGGTCAAAAGCAGTCGTATTTGAATCCGAGGCTTGGGACTCAAGTGCCATGATGGAGCGTTTGGGCGGCACAGTTAAGCTTGGCCAAATTGTTTTAGACACGACTTTGAATGCTTTAGACATTGAGCAGGTAACGAAATTGATTTCAGCACAATCAGACCAGAACAAAAAAATCCAATTCGGCTGGACAGTATTCGGTACTAAGCAGAACCAAAAACTGGAAAACTTTCCATTGAAAATAAAAAAAGTCCTCAAGAGCTTGGGCTTCCCTTCGCGCTGGGTCACGGGCGAAAACAGCCAAGAACTTTCTCCGGCCGCTGTCGCCAAATGCAAGCTTACGGAAAAACCAAATGCAGACGTTTGCGTTTTCGTGATCAAGGACCGCGTGCTCATCGGCTTCACTTCGAACGTGCAGGATGCTGATGCCTGGAGCTTGCGCGACTATGGCCGACCATGCCGCGATGATGCGAACGGCATGCTTCCGCCCAAGCTGGCGCGCATGATGGTGAATCTTTCGCAAGCAAAGGATAAGGCCGTAATCATTGATCCATTCTGCGGCTCGGGCACGATCCTGATGGAAGCTGGTTTGACTGTTGAGGCGAATAAGATCATAGGCAGCGACATCAGCGAAAAGCAGATCGAAGATACGAAAAAAAATCTGGCGTGGCTTGAAGAAAAAAATATTTTAAATGCAAAAGCCATTTCAAACATGGAAGTATTCACGGCTGATGCCAGAAAAATTTCTGAGACCATCAAGCCAGAGTCAGTTGATGCGATCGTAACCGAAGGCTGGCTTGGCCCGGCTTTGCACGGCCATGAATCGCCCGCGCAAATCAAAAAAAATACAGAGCAGATCCAAGCGCTTTGGGCAGACTCGCTTAAAGAACTGAAAAAGATACTGAAGCCGCAGGGCAAAGCAGTCATCATTGTGCCTGAATTCAAAACTGCCAGCTTGGCCACTAAAGTCGACATTACAAGAACTCTCCAAGAGCTGGGCTTTGAAGTCATAAAACCAGCGGAAGAATGGGGTGTTTCAAGCCTTTCTTACGCCCGCCCCAACCAATTTATTACTCGACATATCCTTGTTCTTGGGCTTAAATAGGCTTGACGAGAACTGAAATCTGAGGTTAGATGGACCGTTCAGTACTGGTCCGTCCTTTCCCAACTCACAATGGAGGTGCCTAATGGCATCGGATAAACCTAGCACAGCAACTCCGGGGCAGGTTCAAACCACCTCCGGGATTTGCCAGAGGATCTTCCCTGAAGGCCGAATCATCCAAATCGATCCTTCTTTGCGCGAGGCCATGATTGTACTCGAAGGCTACATTGCCGAGGAAGTCGAAGTTGTCACGGATAAAGGTGTCGGCTATTGTGAAGCCGGCAATATCGAGCCTGGTGAAGCCATCAACGAGCTCGCTCTGTTCGAGATCAGCCGTGATCCGGACGTCAAAGTACGGCTGCGTGCCAAGTGCAGGACCGTGGTCGCCGTTCTCCCAATCGAAAAGCTGCAAAGGCTTACTCAGAGAATGGCACCCGAAGATCAGCGCAAGCTTTACGAGATCTTGGGACAGATGTTTAGGGCTAATGCCGGGCGCAACTCGCGTCTGCACCGCATCAACGCCCACAATGGGCTACGTGCTACAACTGAAATTGCCAAGAGACAAGCTCTTGAGGCCATGCTCGAACAGTCCAAAGAGGACCTCGACGATGCTCTTCAGAAAAACATAGAAGCCCAGGCTGATGAAGCCCGCCTTAATCGCGACTCAAAAAAGCACAAAGACGAGCTTGACTCTGCCCTGGCTCGCGAAAGAGTCTTGCGGAACGAGGTCAGCGACTTCAAAAAGAGACTGAAGCGCGAAAAGGACCAAAGTTCAAAGACTGCGCAGGGCCTAGTCGACGAGGTGGAGCTGTTGCGCAAACAACTAACTGAGTACTCACGCTGGATCGAGCAGAACTTCCCGAGTTCGACAGCGGTCAGGGTTGGGCAAGCTGCCTTAACACCCGAGGTCTTGAATGCAGAGCTCGATGGGATGATTGAGAGCGTGTTCAGGCCTTTGGTCGCGCGTGCGCAAAGCAATGTCGATGTCGACAAAACCTTTGACGAAAACCCAAGCGAGGCTACGACAAAACCCAGCCACACCCTGATCCCACCGGAGTCTGGCGTGCCGAGCTCAACTCAAAATCCGCGCGCGCAAGATGGTTGGAAAAAGCAACAGCCGATCAACGCGCCTCCAACTTCTCAAAAACAGAGGCCACCGCCTCTGCCAAGAGAAGAAGATGATTTCGCAGAGGTTGATGACGACGAGTTGGCGTCGATTCGCCCGGCGCCGCGCTTGCCTTTGGTACATCCTGCCAATATTGGTCAACCCAAGATCTCATCCACTCAACCAACAGAGGACCTTCGGACCACCAAACCGCAATTCAGCGCGTTCAGTTTGGCAGACCTAAAAAAACGAGCGCAGATAATCAATCGACCTGGCTCGGTCCCGCAACAACAGGCAAAGCCAATCGACCAGCTGGACTCGGTTCCGCCTCCTCCGTCATCCTCGGCCCCTCTCTATCGTGCCCCGATTCAAAAAGGGCCGTTTCCTGTCACTCGGGCAATAGGCGTGAAGGCTTTGCTCGAAGAAGAAAACCAGCGGGCTGTTGAGCAAGCCAAACAACGGGCCACGACCAAGGATGCAGATCCGGACGACCCATTGTGGGCCGATCGCGATTCCATGGTCCATGACCAGCTGGATGATTGGAAAAAAAGAAAATAGCGGCAAGCCGCTCTCGCCCGTGAGACTCAATCACGGGCTTTTTTATTTACCCCCTCTTTGATTCTCCCCCTGCCACAGGGCGAGACTTAAGCTACTCAATTCCCCGCCTTTCGAAGGAGGGGAAACAAAGGGGTGGTAGATTAGACTTCTGGATAGACCTTCTTCCCATCCCTGTCGTACAAATAGATTGCCTGAACCGGGCAGGATTGGGCTGCAAGCAAAAGATCGTCATCAGATGCGCCAAGAGGGTCGACTACAATCGCCTTATTCTCTTCGTCCAGCTGAAACACTTTCGGGGCAACAGTCACGCACGGCGCTGCACCAATGCACAAATCGCGGTCAACTTCGATTTTTACGTATCTTTTGCTCATAATAACGACACTATAAACTGGCAACTCACAACTGACAAGAGTTATTTTAGCCAAGAATGTGGAACAAGTCTTGACAAAGCGGCTGATTTGCGCTTAAATGCGTCATTGGCTAGAAATGGTTTTGCACCTCTCACAAGGAGAAGTCTCATGGCAATGGTTTACACAACGATGAAAGGGCAACTCGTAAAAGCAAGTATTCGCTTTTGCTACAGCATCCATTCAATGATGCGCGAAATTCCGAGCGTGCAAGATGTACTCTATGCCCTGCGCCTCACGGACGTGCAGGACTGCTACAGTGCCTGCCGCGACGACAGCGGGATTTACAACATGA
>Ga0172379_10003077_pt1 | contig 27485 bp, 24 predicted proteins | sample GrowelOW334metaG_FD_119756 | JGI IMG/M metagenome (GOLD analysis project Ga0172379, IMG submission 119756) | Groundwater microbial communities from an aquifer near a municipal landfill in Southern Ontario, Canada - Groundwater well OW334 metaG | ecosystem: Environmental > Aquatic > Deep...
GGATTGGGGGCTGAAATTCGCCCCCATGAAGCCGGATTCGCTAGTAACGGCCGATCAGCAATGCGGCCGTGAATACGTTCTCGGGTCTTGTACTCACCGCCCGTCACGTCAAGAGAGTTGGCAATGCCCGAAGGCCCCGTTGAGGGGACGAAGGCAGGGTCAGCGATAGGGACGAAGTCGTAACAAGGCATCCGTAGCGGAAGCTGTGGATGGATCACCTCCTTTCTAGGGAGAAATTACCCCCGACGCCGTAAGGCTATGGGGGTCATCCCGAGGTCGATGATGTATCGATTTGCCTATGGCAGATAGTGACATCTTCATTTCGGCGTATTTCCTCCAGATGGTCACTATTCTGAAGTTCAAAATCTGAACCGCCCCAAAAGGGCGGTTTTGGATATAAAAAACGCACCTTAACAGATGCGAGAGATGCCTTTAAGTCAGAGAGATGCGGTAAACGATGAAGGAGCCTGTTGGGCGCAGCCAGTAGGTAGAAAAATGGACAAACACCTCTTCTTGCCTTTTTTTCTCATGTTCTTTCAGGATGTTTTGCCATTTTTCTTGAGCCTCCCTTATGGCCTCATCTTTTGATGTCGCATTCAGAGAAAGCTGATTTGGCTCCCACCCCGCGTCAGGGCTGAATTGTGGACTTGTTTGGCATTGGTATTCCAGAAACCATTTGCCGATCATGTTTTTCTCCTTTAGATTTTTGCGTTGATTGCAGTTTTGTTTACCATGAAATTGCTATTTCGTCAAGCTTGCCATGGCTCTTGTCGTCATTTTGTTTTTATGAGATAACTATCCCACTTCGGGCTATGGCGAAGTTGGCATCGCGCTTGCATGGGGTGCAAGAGGCCGTGGGTTCGAGTCCCACTAGCCCGACCAGACAAAAAAGACTCGTTGGAGTCTTTTTTGGTGTATGGTTTTTAACTAATGATGATGTTTGACAATAAGGCAAGATTGGAGTAATAAAACAGCATCAAGTTGTACCCCGGCGGCTGGGCGAGCCGTGTTTCGAAAAAGGAAAAAGATCATGAAACTCGTTGGGATTCTGGAGTCCGTTCACTTGACAGCTCTTCTCTTGACGGGTCTGACGCCTGTTCTTGTATTCCTGGCGTCGCTGGTCGGTCACCCTTTGATGACTTTTGAGTCGTCGATCATACTCATGCTCATGGCTTTTACGGGTGAGATCTTTCTCTGGCTTATTGCAATTGACGTATCCAATATCGTGAGGAGCCTCGAGAAGAAGGTCGTCCTGTCAACCTCAAATCGCGGATGAACAGGGCAAGAAGTGAGTGCCTACAAGGAGGTTGCCATGTTCAGAATCCTGATTTGTGCGTTCTTTCTAGGAATTTTGGGTTGTGCAGCAGCGCCTCAAAACATGCCGGCAAGTTCTCCTGCACCGCAGGCCCGCACCTACGGACAGGCAGACGGCGCCTGTACGAACGAGGAGGAGTTCAAGCTTTGCATCTTGATTGCGCGCGCCCAGGCACAGAGCGCCGAGGAATTGGCTGACTGCATCATAATGAAGAGCTACTCGCTCGACCAGCGCATGCAAAAATCCGGCGTTTACAAGTAGCCTCAAGCATCCATTTGGATGTATTTTTTATTTTTGAAAATGTTGATTTTATTGGGGTTATGCACAGGGCAGAGCCTCTGACCCTTGATTTTATTGGGTAAAACGCTTGCGTCAGTTTCGCAGTTGAATTATAATTGCTTGCATTGAGCAAAAACTCAAGATAATTCATTATTTATTTAAGACTTTTGTCCTATGGCAAGGTTAACAAAGTCCCAGATCTTGGCAGAACTTTCCAAGAAGACGGGCGTTTCAAAGAAGGATGTCGGTACCATGATTGATGCTATCGTAGGGTTGGCTTACGTACAGGTTAAGAAGAACGGTGAGTTTGTACTTCCTGGTTTGGGCAAGTTGGTCAAGGTAAAGCGTGCTGCTCGCATGGGCCGCAACCCAGCCACTGGCGCAACCATCAAGATTGCTGCCAAGACAGTAGTCAAATTCCGCGTGGCCAAGGCTGCCAAGGAAGCAGTGTTGTAAAGATAAAAAGATCAAAAGATAAAAAGTGAAATCCTCTGCGTATTGCGGGGGATTTTTTTAAACAAAAAAGCCGAGGATTAGTCGGCTGAGTCTTTACAGAAACCCAAGACATAGCACCTGTTGAGTTTCTTGATGGCAACGAAAGGAGCAAGATTGAACGCGACGATCGCCTTGGCCGTGCGGGCTGCGACATCTTCATCGTTAGCGCAAAGCGCACGCAGGTGCGTGGCAACCGCATCCCACAGGGTGGCGAGCAGGCTTTCGCCGATCAAGCCGCATCTGGTTTCCCAGGGAGAATTTTGGAGGCTTTCACCCAGCCAGTCAACAAAGGAGTTGTTGAGCTCAAGCCAAAGATGTTTGGCGAGCTCGTCTGCAACTAGGTCGTAGGTTCTTTTTCCCAAGACGCTCGCGAGGCGCTCTGAGTCATTATTCCAAGGCTTGATTTTTTCTCCGCCACGTACCACCTTGTCGAACCTTGTGGCTTCTTTTTTGGCCTGAGGCCCCTCCAGGCAGACCGTAATGAAGATGGCGTCGCGGAACAGTTTGCAGGCCTTGAGGTGCTGCTGCGCGATTCTCCGCGGGCTAAAAATCAGTGCTTTATCTTTCACGAATCGAAAGATGGGATCCATGACCTGATAATGTTCCTGACAGATTCCTCTGGCTGCAGGGTCTGAGTTTTTTGCGACCCAGGTGTACAACTGCTCTTTGCTTGCCATGTCTATCCTCCTTTTGGCAGGATCAATTTTGCATAAAAAGAATGTTTTGTCAATACGCACAACTGAGCAGCGACATATTTGCTATAATACTGGCATGGACGTCCAGACGCAGAGTTTGCCACATGCAGTCAAAGAGGCTGCTTCTTTGCCTGCCCGCCATGCTAGCGCAGGCGTTGCAGGTGGGCGTCCGCCAGCCAAGAACCTGAAAGATGCGTTGTCTGGTTTTGGTTTTTCTTTGGTCATGAAGGCATCGGATGAATGCCACGTTTTGCCACACATCCTGCACCTCATCGGCAAAGGCGGAGAGCATGTGGTGTTTGAAGACGTCAGGTTCCCCAATTATGTTTTTAAAGTTGATTTCATCGAGAGTCTGCCAGTCCTGTACGCCCAGCCCAAAGGTACGGATGCTGTTGACGAAGCAGTTGCTGCACTTAAGGAAAAAGCGGCTAAGCATCACGAGCGTCTTGTAAGGCTGCAAAAGTATTTTTTGCCAGGCACAGTGCCGCTCGAGATGGTAGCCGTAAAAAATGTGCCCTTGGACGAGGAAGTTGTCGTCACGTTGCTCAAAGATAGGCAGATTGAGGTGCCGAAAAATTTGTCTGTGCCAGCCGTGATGCCAGTGTTGTGTTCCATTCAACGCAAGATCAGTTTGCCGAAAGCGAAAGTAGATATCTACTCAAGTTACGCAGAGTTGAATCGGACGATTTTGCCTGAGTTTTATGGGGAAGGGCATAGGCTGTTATCAGGGTCAGAAGTCCTCGGACCGACAGATTATGAAAAAAGAAAACAGATAATTTCATACATCTACCCGTCGCTTAAAAAGATCGCGCAAAAGCTTGAAGAGGATGCGGACTTTAAATCCATGGTCACGGATTATATCCGTAGGGCCATGCGCTACTCGGCTGATACAGATGAGATAATTGATATGGCTGGTGGAGGCAATGTTGTCTTTTTTACAGACGAAGAAGGCAGATGGCAGTGTTTCTTGATGGATTCCTTGTCGCCGCCAGAACTGAAGTTTGATTTGATCAAAAAAGCCGCTTTGCTCATCAAACACGGCGAGCAGGTGGATGTGAGAATGCGCGCCAATACTTTGAATGTCATCAACTATGTCAGGTTCGCGAACGCGCTGGCCATGCTGTGCAACACACCAGAGAGATTGGATGTGGATGGCATGAAAGAAGTTACGGCCGAGCAATGGCGGCAGGGACTGATTATTGAAAAATATCTGGATGTTTATACGCCTAAACGATCGCCAAAGGCTCAAATTAACAATTAATAATTGTCATTGCGAGGGAAGCGGAGCGACGCGGCAATCTTCAGATAGGAACAGCTAGTGAGGCGTTATTTGGGTTGACAGTTAGGTATTTAAAAAGTAGGATAGTGCCTATTCATCCTCCTTCGCTGAAGCTTCGGCGGACAGGTAAAGGACGTTTAGCTCAGCTGGTTAGAGCGTTCGATTCACATTCGAAAGGTCGCAGGTTCGATTCCTGCAACGTCCACCACATGAAACGCCCGGCAAAACGCTGGGTGTTTTGTTTTAGCATTAATCTTTGACAAAATGCGGTTTTTCGGTTCTACTAAAGGTAAGGCCCAGTTTTATAAGGGCAAGCTCTCTGAAAACTAAAGATTCACATGAAGGAGGTGGGTCATGAAGTACAAGCTGCTGTTTCGGTTGCTTATGGTGTTGCTTGCAGTGGTGGTAGCGGGCTGCTCAACAAAGCCCAAATCCAATGGTTCTAGCTCGTTAGATAATTACGGAAAGCCAGATGCTGGCGGAGTTGACCCGGACACATGCGCCACGCAGCCTCGTCCAGGCTGTCCGTGCACTGATACCGGGGAAAAGATTTTGTGCGGCGCCGCGCAAGGCGATCCGGATCTGCCGGTAGTCTGCGGCCAAGGCCACGCTGCTTGCTTCCAAGGCAAGTGGGGCGATTGCGTGATTGAGACATCTGTCACTATCGTGCCCGATTCGCCCGGCCTTCAGCCAATGGACCTTGGTCAGCCTACGGACTGCCAGAACAACCCGTGCGACCCATTTTGCAACTATTTTCCAGATACGCCGGTTGGTTTGGAAAGCGATGCTGGCATCGCCGTTTCTGATGCTGGCCTTACGTTGGCCGGCGAAGGTGGCTCGACGTGCGTCGCAGTATCGTGTGCTAATCAGGGCAAGAACTGCGGCCCGGTCAGCGACAAGTGCGGTACCTTGCTTAACTGCGGTACCTGCGTTTCGCCGGCTACCTGCGGCGGCGGCGGTATGCCCAGCGTCTGCGGAATATCTGCGAACTGCACGAACCTGTGCCTACAACAGACAGTCTGCTCTAACCCCGCTGTGAAGACGACATTGACCGGCAAGGTCTATGCACCCAACGGCGTGGATCCTCTGCCCAATGCCGTGGTGTATGTGCCCAATGGCACTGTTGCAGCGTTCACGCCTGGCGTGGCCTGCGAGCAATGCGGCACGACATCTGGTTCGCCGCTCGTAAGTACCACGACTGACGTGACTGGCGCTTTCACACTGCAAAACGTACCGGCTACGAATATCGGCCCTGGGAACCCCATTCCATTGGTCATCCAGATTGGACGCTGGCGGCGTCAAGTCTCTCTTCCGAGCGTACCAGCTTGCCAGACTACGACGGTGGCCGCGAGTCTGACACGCCTGCCTAAAAATAAGGCTGAAGGGGACATCCCCAAGATGGCCTTCGTGACAGGGTGCGTGGACGCCATGGAATGCGTGTATCGCAAGATCGGCATCTCCGACAGCGAGTTCACCAACCCGAGCGGCACTGGGCGTGTCAATTTCTACGCCGGGAGCGGCTGCTACGGCACCTACATCACGACCATCAGCAACAGCTACACGCCGTGGGATGTCAATCTCTTGGGTAACCTGGCGACCATGAAGAAGTACGACATGATTTTGTTCCCATGTCAGGCTGCTCAATACATCTACAACTCGCAAGTGGCTCTTGAGACCAATATTGCCAACTACGTGAATGCGGGTGGACGCGTTTTCGCCACGCATTACAGCTATATCTGGTTCCTCACGAAGAACTACAGTGGATATCCTACTCCCACCTACTCCTCTCCGTTCAGTGCTGCGGTCAATTGGTCCATCAACCAGGGGACGCCGACGCCTGACCCCCAGCTCGCCTACATCGACACGGGGTTTGCCAAAGGCGCGCTCCTGTCGCAATGGCTGCTGAACGCCGGCCTGACGCCACAGTACGGACGCATGACTATCAACACCTTACGCCACGACTTCGAGGCGCTTGTACCGCCGACCCAGCGCTGGATCTATTTGGGCAACGGCCTAACTCAGCACTTCACTTTCAACGCGCCTCTGAATGTCGCACCGGCTCAGCAATGTGGCCGCGTTGCATTCAGCGATTGGCACGTGGAGAACTCAAACGACTCAGGGTACCCATTTCCGAGCGAGTGCGGCGGTGGGGCAATGAATCCTCAAGAGAAACTGCTTGAGTTCATGCTCTTTGACCTTGCATCCTGCATTCAGCCCGATCAGACGACCACGCCGTGCACTCCCATCACATGTGCGGCTCAAGGCCTCAACTGCGGGCAAGCGGGCGACGGGTGTGGCGCCACAATCAACTGCGGCACATGCACTTTACCAAACACATGCGGCGGAGGCGGAGTCCAAGGCGTTTGCGGTACAGCCAAGGTCTACACAGAGGCCTGGTTCGTGCGCGACTATGATGCGTCCAATGCCTGCGCCCCGAGTAAGTCGCCCGTCTGGGCCCTTTGGTCATGGAACGCGATAACGCCCACGGATACGCACCTTGATTTCAAGGTGCAGACAGCAGGCACGCTGGCAGAGCTCAATACTGCGCCAAGCGACCAAGTATTGTTCTCTGATCCGCCTGGCCCAGCGTCACTCATGACCACTACAAATTGGACCGGGTTGACTCCTGTCGGCGCTGCAGTCGCGCATGCCTTGGGTCTTCCTCTCTCCAGCATGCCTGATACGCAAGCTGGATCAGTGTCAATCGGTTACACGCTCAAGAAGTACAACCGACCGATAAATGCTCCTTTCTTGCGCATACTGGTCCACTTCGCGCCATCATCGGACAAGTTTAAGGCGCCGACGCTTTCAACTTGGAACATGACCTTTAGCTGTCAGGACTCGCTGTGATGGCGATGATCTGACGGATAGCGACGAATGTCGCAACTGCCCCCAAGAGGACTACCTCTGCGGGGCTTTTTTAATAGAGACACAGAGATACAACGATACAGAGACTCAGAGGCTAAAAATGCGGAGATTTCGGACACTTGATCTCTTGATCTCTGACCCTCTTGCACTCTTGTAATCTTGTGCTACTCTTGCATTAGTCGGGAACCCCAGAACCTTGGTTCTGGTTGATACGTCGGTCTTCGACGCTCGATTCCACCCGATGCTTGAAGGTGCACCATGACAACCTTTGATACAGAGCGGCGAATGAGGAATCTTTGGATTTTGGGCCTCTTGGCCTTGGGCGTTTACACTGCCTGTTCGAGCAGTGATAGCAAAGCGCCACCATCCCAGATTTGGAATGGCGAGGGCGGAACTGCGGGTAGCCACGCTGGCGGGACAGCCGGCAAAGCAGGTGCGAAACAAGACGCGGGCAAGGATACTGGCTCAGATTCGGATCCGGATTCTGATTCGGATGGAGCAGCTGGTACAGCAGGTTCAGGCGAAGATGCTGATACGGATACAGGGCCAGTGTTGTCCTGCACGACTGACATTGCCTTTGCCGCCAAGTCGCTGACATACTCATCTCCAACGCCAGATGCGCTCATTCCTAGGCTGGGCGAGTTGATATATGACAAAGCGACTCCATTCGTGCTCGTAGTGCACAATGATTCGGGCACGATGTACGGAGCAATTTCCGCCACACAGGATGCCGGGGGCATGCAAGTGTTTCCATTGACCGAGACGCCCTGCTTGCAGCTTCTGGTAACCCAGGACTGGAATGTCTTCACCACTCAGGGCCCTGTCCACTACGAAGCAGATCCGCAGCCACTCGCGTACCTGCATCTCACGGACACATTGGGGCCAGTCAGCATCAAACTAGAGCATGTACGTTGGGTCGCTACAACAACGGCGCAATGCTCTGACATGTTGGTCGACGTGCAAGCCTACATTCCTGACAGCGAACTGAGTCTTGTTTTGCACTTCACGAATGGCGACCACACTCTGGGCGAGTACTACAGCGGGGGCATGAAAAACCCTTTCCACTTCGTGTTTCAGGGTGAGCTGAAAACGTTTGACTACACCACTCTCACGCTTGACGCTGGTTGCACTGGCGCCGGAGGAAGTGGAGGCAGCGACCCGGACTCAGGCCCGATTCCCCTCGACGGCGGCTGAGATTGATCTCGAGCAGGAAAATATTCCTGCTTTTTTAATTGGATATTTTTTTTGAAATACCTATGTATGCTATAATATCAACAATACACACGATAATATGTCAATTACAAAAAAGATAATTTTGATCATTGTCACTTTCGTTGGCGTAATTATTTTGGGGTTTGTAGGCTTGGTCTTTTGGGCAATCATGACCCAACCTTCCCCGGTTACGGTGAATGACCCGCATATCATCACTGTAAGCCAGGGCACGTCAGCGCAATATTGGGGTTTGCACTTTGGCTGTGCGAGCGTTGACCAGGGCAAATATTTTGATGAGATGGGAATCCAGCGAGAGGGCAGGATAGCTATCCTTAAGTTCCATTACCCGGCTGATACGTCCAAGGACATTGGCGTTACGGTCTATGCGGGCAAGGATTTTAAGGTTGCCGGCTATAGCATCAAAACAGAGGAAATAAATCAAGACTGGCCTTTCGGCGGGTCAGTGCGTTTGCGCATCATGAGCCCAAGGGACCAGCGCCTGGCAGACCCTGGGTTATTGTATGCCTCCATCAACAGCTACAGCATGTGTAGCAATGACCAAGGCCAGGGTGGGGCCTGCACCTCGGAAACCTTCCTTTTTTCGTCGGGCAAGATGATTGGCGTGTCTACTTTTGACCGGGGCGGAGACAATGTCAGCAAAACAGAGACAACAAAAGATTTGGGCAAGGCAACAGCAGATAAGATCGCGAAGCAATTAATTGATTCAAAAGTACTGACTGATGATTGCAGCGGCATGCAGGTATACGATGCTTCCTGGTCATATCAGGTCAATCTCAATGGAGTCATGAAAGAGTTCGATAATCCACCGCAAACCTGCACAGCGAAGTTCGATAAAATAGATAAATTGATCAATCAAGTGGCCAAAGTCGTAAAAGAGACGCCCACGGCCAAAGCGCAAATGGATAATCTGGTGCGCCAGCTGGAAGGCTTTTCGGCCATGACACCGGATGCAGTCTCAAAAGCATTGGGAGTCGCTTTGACGTCCGATGAAAGCCAATCAAACGAATGGTATGCACAAAAAAACGGCATTGCGGGCGAAGGCTCCAAATTCGGAATGATTCTGGATTCGGCAGAGCTACGCATGCCAAAGGAGAGCGGCAAAGGCGGATTGTTGATTTTGAATATCAAAGATAATCTGGATATTCTTGAATCAGACATCATGAAAGAATATCCCAAAGCAATCCCGGAACTGGCCGAAGCTACGGCGCCGAGCAGCATGCCAATGTATTTAAAGGTTAATAAATCTTGGGGTAAAATGACTTTTGGCATCAGCCGGGAAAAGCCTAACCGGGTAGTGAACATTATCTTTGATTCAATAGACGAATAATCGAAATCTTATGTTCAAGAAAATCTTTCCCTTATTGCTGGTGTTGGTTTTTTTGGCTGTGGGATGCCAGGACAGAGTGGTTTCGCTGATAAAGAAAGATACGGCAAAAATCATTCCCATTGAGGAGAAAACCGAGCCCGCAGTCCAGGGAGATTTTACGGGCAGCATGGTAAAGGGCAATTATGTTTATGGCGCGGCCATGAACCTGGCCTGGAATGATATGGTCAGCAACATTATCCATGGGCCGGTCAAGCTGGACACGAAGGACAGCGCGGCTTTGCGGACTACTGCGGCTTTTAACAAGGCAATTTTTACGAAAAAAGATCTGGATTCAGCCAGCTATTATGTAAAGAGCGGCTTTGGCCAAAAGATAGTTGACCAAGTCAACCGCGAATCGCGCGCAAAATTCCCGCAAAAAAGTTTTTCCGACTTGAAAATCAATCTTAGAAATACCGATTTCCTGGCTTATGCGTATTTCTTAAAACAGGTGGAATATCCCAAAGAGTTTGCCGTAGACAAGCTTGATTTCAATGTCAGATCCAAGAAGCAAAAAGTAAAGAGCTTCTACGCACAGACCAACGTCCAAAAAGGCAATGTGCAGATATTGAAATATTGGAATGATGAAAAGTTCATCATTAGTTTGAGGCTAAAGGACGCGAACGATCGCATGCTGGTTGCCAAGGGTTTTGACATGACAGACCCCCAAACTGTGGTCAAGGAAGTGAATGCCATCAATCCGGCTGATATCACGTCCATGGAACGCGAAGATGTTTTTGAGATGCCCATGCTGCATCTTGACGCCCATCGCGAATATACTGAAATGATCGGCGAGAAATTCGCCAACCTCGGGTTCGAGAAGTATATCATCGGCCTCATGTTTGAAAATATAAAATTTGATATTGACCAGAAAGGCGCGCGCGTGGAGAATGAGGCCGTGATTGCCGGGTTGGCTACGGCTATGCAGCCCATGTTTCCGCCCAAGGACATGGTCTTGAACAAACCGTTTTGGATCGTAATGGAACGCAAAGACAGCAAGCATCCGTATTTTATCTTAGGTGTGAACAATGCTGAACTGATGGAAAAAGAATAGTGTGCTATAATCTTTAGCGTATGACAGTGCTTAAAACCAAAAAACGCGTGATTCCCGCCCGCCTCGCAAGCGAGAGCGTTGCGGGCAGGCGCGTACGCAAGGCAGGAAACAGCCCAGAGCCGACAGGCAATGCATCTTTTTCGACTTGCGGGCATTCGTTGTGCAAGGATAGATGCGTGGTAAGGCACGTAGGCCCGACCTCGCACATGCGCGATCATCACATCCTGCATGCAGGCAGGGGAGTGGCTCATGTCTGGACAGCAGTTGTCATCGCAGGTTTGGCCATTGTGATTACCGGTGCCGTTGCTTATTCATCAGCCAATGCGCAAAACCAAAAGCTGGATGACAAGCGGACAGAACAATCAACAGAAGCGATTGTGAATAAGATAGATAGCTTGCAGGAAAGGATAAGCGATTTAGAGACACAGGTGCATTCCGGGTCTCAGGTCACGCCAGAAGCGGTTTTCCCCAGCAGCCAGAAAAACTAGCTAAATTGGCTCTAAATAGCGTCCCTTTTCAAAAATTAGCGGATATTGTATTATTTTCCTTACGGAATGGGGGGCGAGTTCTACGAACGGGTTCTGGCGAGGATGCCGTTCGAGATCTCACCTTCCATTCTTTTTTATGGGCAGATCACACAATAACCAGCAGCGCATTAATCCAATGCCCGAAGACAGGGAAGAAAGGATAGATTTCATTAAGCGACAGCGCTGGCAAGATTTGGAATTGATCGTTGAACAAGTTGATGATCCGCACAATGTGGGCGCCATATTGCGCACATGCGATGCAGTCGGCATTCAGACAGTGCATTTGGTTTATGCGAAAGACAAGCAAGTCAGGCTAAGCGAGCTCAAGTCCACTTCTGCGGCGTCGGCCGTAAAATGGCTGACCTTGAAAAAGTGGGACAGCCTTGAGGAATGCTATAAGGATATTAAATCGCGCGGCCTGAAAATCTGCGTCACGGCTTTGGATCCAAAAGGCAAAGCCCATTTTGATTTGGATTTCAAAGCGCCGTGCGCGATCTTGATGGGCAATGAAAAAGACGGCGCAACCCAATACGCCATCCAAAACGCAGAAGAGATCATTGCGATCCCCATGCGCGGGTTTGTGCAGTCTTTGAATGTCTCAGTCGCGGCCGCTGTGGTGATGTACGAAGCGTTGCGGCAGAGGATTACACCATCTTGCTGAGTTTTTCGATCACGAATTCCTTAGTCTCCAAAAGCGATTTGGCGATGGCGCCGCTGGCTTTAAAACGCGTGCCATCCAAGCCGAACTGGCGGCCAAGAGCATTGGCTTCATATGGCGGCTGGGCAAACAAGGCCACGCGGCTTGTATTTTGGTCGTGCTCGACAAAGACGATAAAAAGTTTTGAGTCAGGCGAATAAGTGATCAGCTCCTGCATCAGTTCATCCAAACGCGCTTCATTCGTACCCGAATCCAGAATGTCCTGCTTGGAAAGCGTGGTCCAGATAATGCCTTTTTCTTTATTCTGTTCCAAACGGGTCAAGGCGCGGCCCCAAAGCTTGAGCGTGCTGATTTTGCGCGTGCGCCACAAGCCCAAGGCCACAGCTTCGCGATCTGCGCCCAATTCCAAAAGTTTGGCTGCTTTAGAAAGCGTCTGCGGCATCACGGTTGAAGAGCGGAAAGAATGCGTGTTCCACATCATGCCGGCAAGCAGGGCAGTCGCGATTTTGTTGTCCATGTTCGCAGGAGACCAATCCATGAGCCAATCGAATGCAACTTCAGTGATTGAACCTGCAGTCAAATCAACCAAGTTGATCGGCGCCCAGAATTCATTTTTAGCATCCTTGTCGATGTTGATTGTGGGTAAGCGATAGGCCATGTCTTGGTTTGCGCCAAAGCAAGCAGCCAAGCTGGCGCGTTCAGAATAGCCGATAGCGATTATCAAGTCATACCTGTCTTCGCCAGATTGGTATTTGATGTCTTTCGGCAGCCATTCGCCAGCCTTGGGCGTAAGCAAGATATCAAGCTTGCTGTCTTTTACATCATAGGAAAGCTCATGGATGGGCGTTTGGCTTACATCCAGCGTGATCTTCAGGTCGCGCAAGCCAGGGAGCTTGGACATGAGCTGGTCCTTGTTGGCAATAAAAGGGGGCACCTTGTCCTGATTCAGGTTGGGAATGATGGCATCAGCCATTTTCCCGGAATTGACCAGGTAGGCCAAAATTCCGGCCGCAGCCGAAAGCTGATCCGCGGTCGGATTTTCTGGAGCCACTATCAGAGTCCGTCTTGATCTTTTGACAGCTTCTGTGGCTTGGTTAACACCTATGATTGCCATATGAAATTGAGGAGAGAATCAATTAGAATACAGCCAAAATCAAAGTTTGTCAATGGTCTGACATACTATTTGTTTCTCTTTACAGTTAAGGCAATATTTGATGTCCGTCCCTCCTGACAACTTTAAGCCTGTTTAGTAAAAATGCTGTAAAATATGCGTTTGCTTAAGCTTAGAACAAAGCCAAAGCCCAGGCAAACGAGCAGGATTATGCTGGTTGTTTTTAGGTCAAGGGCCCCGAACTCCAGCCAGTCGCGCAAAGGAGTGAAAATGGTAGCAAAACAAATAATCATTGAAAGCGCGGAAATCGCAATCAAGGGCCAGTTCAGCGGCCGCGAGCGATTAGCATGCCGATTAATCAAAATGAAGATAATAAAGACTTCAGCTACCAGATTCTCAATAAACCAGGCAGACCTGAATTGGGGAGCAGCCGCATGATAAACAAAAATCATCAGAAGAAAAATCGCTAAATCAGCCAATGCGCCAATGCAGCCAAAATAGATCATGAATTTTGAAATACGATTCATGTCCCATTTGTGCGGCGTAGCAATATCCTCATCTTCTGGCTCGCGGTTGGAAATGCCGAGCATCGGCATGTCAGCCAAGATGTTCATGAACAAGACCTGGGCAGGCAAGAGCGGCACGAACGGCATGAAGAAAGAGGCGATGGCCAGCATTATCACATCGCTGAAAGTGGAACTGGCCGAGATGGTCAGATATTTTTGGATGTTGGCGAATGTGCGCCGGCCTTCCCTTATGCCATCAGCCAGCACAGCCAAACTTTTTTTCAGCAAGATCACATCAGACGCTTCTTTGGCCACGTCTATGGCGCTATCGAACGAGATGCCCACATCAGCCGCACGCAAAGCCGGAGCATCATTGATGCCGTCTCCCATGAATCCGACTACATGGCCGCCATGTTTGAGGGCTTGGATGATCCTGAGTTTTTGCCCGGGCGTAATGCCCGCGAAAACATTGGTCGTCTCCACGATTTTCTTGAGCTTGGCATCGCTCATCCGATCTATGTTTGAACCGCAAACGACATTCGTTATATGGAATCCGAGCTGGCTGGCCACGTGGCGCGTCACGAATTCATTGTCTCCGGTCAGGATGATGATCCTGGCATTCAGGGTCTTCAACATGGCCAAGGCAGCGCGGGCTGTTTGTTTTGGCGCATCGCTCAAGAGCACGAAGCCAATCAATTCCAAATCCTTTTCGTCTTTGGCCGAATATTTTTGTTTTTTATTTATCTGCGCACGAGCTACGGCAATCATCCGATAGCCGTTCTTTTCGTATGACTCGGCCATCTTCTGGATCTTGATCCTAGCCTGAGAATTCAGGGCTTGGGTTTTTCCGTCTTTGGATATTTTCGTGCATACCTGCAGGATTTCTTTGACCGCGCCCTTAACTACGATAAAAAGCCCGTCTTCCTTGGGCGAACTCATGATGCAGCTCATGCGCCTGCGCTCAAAATCAAAAGCAATGTCATCCACGATTTTAGTTTTGGGGATCAGGCTTGCGAGCTTGTTGGTCCAAGCCTCGAACAAAGCTTGGTCAATCGGATTGGTGGCTTGGCCTTTCAGATCCAGGGCCAAACACTTGCTCGCATAAGCCAAAGGCAATTGGTCTGCATTGCCGAAACAGTCTATGGAATCCCGGACGCGGATTTTGCCGACTGTGAGCGTGCCTGTCTTGTCCGTGCAAAAAACATCGGCATTGCCCAGGTCCTCTATGGACATGAGCTTTTTCACCAAAACCTGTTTGCGGCTCATGTTCAAGGCGCCGCGCGACAAGTTCAGGGTGATGATCATAGGCAAAAGCTCGGGCGAGAGGCCGACAGCCAGAGCCAAAGAGAACAAGAGCGCCTCAATCCAATCTCCGCGGATAACGCCGATGATGATGGTCACGAAAATAATCACGCCAATGGTCAGCTTCAGCAGAAAGTTGCCGAAACTGCGCACGCCTTTTTGGAAATCAGTCTCTTCCACTTTCTGCGTCAAGAGCAAAGCTGTCTTGCCCATTTCTGTTTCTTCGCCGATGGAAACAACAAGACCGCGGCCAGAACCTTGCACCACATGCGTGCCCATGAAAGCGATATTGTCTTGCTCCTGGGGCGTGGGCCTGGAAAGTTTTATGGGATTTATTGTTTTTGGCACGGCCACTGATTCGCCTGTAATGATCGACTCATCAATCTCCAAGCCGTTTGATTCAATGATTCTCAAGTCAGCCGAAATGACATTCCCAGGTTCAAGCTCAATCACATCGCCGACGACCAGTTGCCGCGCATCAATAGATTGGACTTTGCCATTGCGCACGACTGAGGCAAAACGAGTGAGTCTTTTGCGTAACAGCCTTAAAGATTTTTCGCTTCTGTATTCTTGGAAAAAAGCCATCAAGCTGCTCAAGAGCAACATGATGATGATCAAGAGTGTATCCAGCCTCTCGCCCAGCACGAGCGAGATGCCGCTGGCGAGAAACAGAATCAGCACCAAAGGGCTCTTGAATTGACGCGCCAAAATGCGCCAGGCCGGGACATTTTTTTCACCCTCAATGTCATTTGGCCCGTTTTTCTTTAGCCTTATTTCAGCTTCGTTTTTACTTAAACCCTTAGGCGAACTGTTGAAGTTCTTGAAAACATCATCTACTTCTAAAACCCAAGGGGCCCCTCTCTTGGTCATGAGGCTCATTATACAGCTTTTTTGGACTTCGTACCTGTGAATTATTGCTCAATTTAGGCAATTTTTGATTTTTTAGCTTAGTTGCATATCTTGACAAAAGGCCTATTTTGTGCTATCCTAAGCAGTTATTTAACGATAACGCTGTACCTACCATTGAGGAGATAGCCTGATGGCAACTGTGGAGATTCACAGAGCAGATGGTTCGATCAATGCCTATGAGATTGGGTATCACAAGTCCGCGTCTCGCAACTCCATGCCTCGCAAGACCAGGGTCTACAGGCAACCGCCCGCGCGGGTTCGGCCTGATATTACCGTGGTTGAGCAGGACACTGGCCCTGCCACTTGGAAGGACGTGAGTCCTTCGCGCTTCAATCGGCCCGACGAGGACATTTTCGTGGACAAGGAGTGGTGGGATCATGAGCACGACGACCTCGTCGCGGCTCATGATCAGCTTCTCGACGGACAAGAGATCAAGCGACTTCAGACTCGCGAAATGGCGCAGGAAGACGGCAAGCTTCTGTCCGGGAAGACCCGCCGCTCGATCTGCGACATCGTTCGTGACGAAGCTGGCGAGATCGTCCGATACTATGTCCACAAGGGGCACAAGAGGGGCCAGCCCTCGGGACGCAAGCGCCGCGACAAGTTCACGCGCCACACGATCCGTGATCTGCAGCCGACCGATCCCCAGACGTTCGAGTTTGAGCTCTGGCTCGGCGACGAGCTGCCTCTTCCGGACATGGGCATGATCTCGCAGCATGCTCTCGAGATCGAGGAAGCAATGATCTTCGCCGCGGAATACAACGACGACGACATGTATGTCCAAGAGATCATGCTACCGCTCGAAGAGCTGATCGCAGCCTGAACCTTCAATTTCTACTTTTCACTCACGTGCACTAAACACGTGAGCCCGCCCGAGCATCTAACACGTTAGATTCTCAGGTAGGCAATCAATCGGGGAGGACATCATGTCGAATCGATTTGAGCGAGAGGCCAACGAACCAAAACGCAGAGCACAGAAGGAGGCCAAGAGGCTGGCCAAGGTTGCAGCGAAAGCCGAAGCCAAGGTGATCAACCGGCCCGACCAGCCGCCGCGCGCCGAGGAGCCAAAAGCTGAAGAAGAAAAGGAGCCTCCATAATGGAGCTTCAACCTTGGGGCGCACAACGCGCCCCTCTACTCAGGGTCTCGGAACTTTCCGGGGCCCTTTGTCGTTTAGGACTAACTCATCCTGATTTGTCGTCCCACTAGGCTGCCTTTAGCCGTGGACGACAAATCTGTCCTTCCCTTACGACAAGGGAAGGACTTTAATTGATTAGCGATACCGTTCATCACGACAAGGGATAGACCTCGAGGAGAATCCCTCAAGTTTTTTGTGCTAAAATTGTATTAATATGTACATAACTGGCACAAGTCATCACCTTTTGAAAGACAGGCGCCAAGCTCTTCGACGCAATTCGACAGGTGTGGAAAAAATATTATGGCAAGAGCTAAGAGGTAGAAAAATGTTTGGTCTGCATTTTTTTCGCCAATATAGTCATGGGCCATATATTTTGGATTTTTATTGTCCGGCCATTAGGCTATCGATTGAATTGGATGGTGCCCATCATGCAGAAGATGCTCAGGTTGACTATGATAAGGAGAGAACAGGATATTTAAGGGGACAAGACATTCGTGAATTGAGATTTTGGAATCAAGAAGTGGATAATGAGCTAGAAAAAGTGCTTTCAAAGATTAGAGACGCGATTGGAGCTAAGATTAAGTGATTACAATTTTATAAAGATACGGCCAGAATCCTCCCTTGTCGTAAGGGAGGGCAGGGTGAGTTAGTCCTATACGCCAACTTGCCTCCCTGCAATTTCTGCCGTAATATTAGGCTCATTATGGCACCAAAAGAATTGCCCAAAGCCTATGATGCTTCGGCCGTGGAACTGGATATTTTTAAGCAATGGGAAAAATCCGGCGCATTTGACCCGGACAAACTGGTCAAACTTGATGCCCGCTACAAAGATGCGGCACCGTATTGCATTGTCCTCCCGCCGCCGAACCGTACCGGTACGCTGCATTTGGGCCATGCCAAGATGCTGGCCATTGAGGATCTGTTGATTCGGTTCCATCGCATGCTCGGCGATAAAACATATTGGATCCCTGGGACTGATCATGCCGCGTTGGCGACCCAGGTCAAAGTCGAGCAGGTTTTGATCAAAGAAGGAATCAAGGATCCGCGCCGCGAATTGGGGCGTGAGAAGTTTTTGGAAAAGGTCCGCGAATTTGCGGAAAAATCACGCGATACAATAGTCGCTCAATGCAAAGCCATGGGCTCCAGCATGGATTGGTCGCGCGAAAAATATACTTTGGACGAAGATCGCAATAAGGCAGTCAACAAAGTTTTTGAGATGATGTTCGAGGACGGATTGATTGAACGCGGCTTCCGCGTGGTCAACTGGGATCCGGTTTTCCAGACAACGTTATCAGACGACGAAGTTGAGCACAAAGATACCCAGGCCGAGCTGGTGACTTTTACATATGATAAGGATTTCCCGATCGCCATCTCAACTACTCGTCCTGAAACGAAATTCGGCGATACTGGAGTCGCAGTGCACCCGGATGACAAACGCTACAAAAAATTCGTGGGCAAGACTTTGACCGCTGTTTTTTGCGGCAAGCAGATCACGCTGAAGGTCATTGCTGACGCAGAGGTCGATCCCAAGTTCGGCACAGGTGCGCTTGGTGTCACCCCCGCACATTCACTCATTGATGCTGACCTCGCGGAACGTCACGGCCTGCCAATGGTCCAGGTGATTGGCCAAGACGGCAAAATGACTGCTGAGGCAGGAAAAGATTTTTCAGGGCTAACGACAATCGAAGCGCGCAAGAAAATCATCAAGACGCTTGAGGCACAGGGTTGTTTGCAGAAGAAAGAATCAGTTCCTCAAAGCTTGTTGATTGCACAGCGCGGCGAGTCTCCAGTCGAACAACTGCCCATGCGCCAGTGGTTCTTGCGCGTGAACAAAAAATTCAAGCTGCGCAATGATACGCTCGGAAAATGGAAGAAAGGGGACGAAACAACGCTCAAAGAATTGATGCGCTATGCAGTTGAATCAAAACAGACAAAAATCTTGCCTGAAAATTTTGAAAAGATTTATTTCCACTGGATAGATAATCTGCGTGACTGGTGCATTAGCCGCCAGATTTGGTTCGGCCATCAAATCCCTGTCTGGTACAAGAACGATGACATGAAAGTTGGTCCAGATTCTCCTGGCGCGGACTGGGTGCGCGACCCAGATACTTTAGACACCTGGTTCTCTTCCGGGCTGTGGACTTTTTCCACGCTGGGCTGGCCAGATGAGAAGGAGTGGAAGAAGAATCGCGCCTACCATCCCACAGCTGTTCTTGAAACCGGCTATGACATTTTATTTTTCTGGGTGGCGCGCATGATTTTGATGAGCACCTACGTACTCGGCGAAGTACCGTTTAAGGATGTTTATCTTCACGGTTTGGTGCGCGACGAAAAAGGCCGCAAAATGTCCAAGTCAATCGGCAATGTGCTTGATCCGCTTGATTTGATTCCAAAATACGGAACTGATGCCGTGCGCTTGTCGCTTGTCATGGGCACATCACCAGGCATGGATCAAAAGTTGTCTGAAGAAAAGATAAAAGATTACAGGAACTTCACGAATAAGTTGTGGAACATTTCGAGATACATACTCACGTCTACGCAGCTCGTAGCTCGTAGCTCGCAGCTCGTACCCAAAACAATGGCTGATAAGTGGATTCTTGGTAGATTGTCTGATGTGCAAACAAAAGTCACTAAATTGATCGGTGAATATCAATTCTCTCAGGCTGGTGATTTGTTGCGTGAGTTCACCTGGAACGATCTTGCGGACTGGTATTTGGAAATATCTAAGGTTGAAAAGGATAAAGATGCAATTTTGAATCATATCCTCACCAGGTTGATTAAGCTCTGGCATCCGTTCATGCCGTTTGTGACTGAGTATATCTGGAGCTTGATGGGTAACAATGACCTGATTGTTGCAAAATGGCCTGAGGTTGTTCCGCATAGCAAAAAGAACTATCGTAACTTTGAAACAATACGTTTATTAATCACTGACATCCGCCGTTTGCGCGCAGAGCAAGGCGTTGAGCCGTCTGCATTCATCAAAGTTGCAATGGTCGCAGACAAAGACGCAAAGAAATTAATTGAAGAGAATATCGCTATAGTCAAACAGCTTGCACGTCTAGAAGAGATTGAGTTTGTGAAAGCTGTTGAAAAGAATTGGCCAACTGCTGTTTCTGGAAAGGTCACGGTCGGCTTAAATCTCGCCAGCGGTATTGATGTTGAAAAAGAGCACGAGAAAATCCAGAAAGAAATTGAAGCGCTCAAGCCTTACATCAAATCCACAGAAGCGAAATTAAAAAACAAGGACTTCACGTCAAAAGCACCGGAGAAAGTCGTCAATGACATGAAAAATAAGTTGGACGAGGCAAAGGCGAAACTGAAGGCTTTGGAGAAAAGGCAAGGATAGGGCTATCATCTAATAGCTATTGTCTAAAAGCCGATATTTCGCTAATATTCGAGCATGGACAAAGTCAAAACAGACGATCAATTGATCGAGAATTTTCTTACGCGCGCCGTAGAAAACGCGTACCCAAGCAAAGACCAGTTTGCCAGTGCTTTGAAGAGCGGCAAAAAGCTCTCGGCTTATCTGGGCATTGACCCGACCGGGCCTTCTTTGCATTTGGGCCATGCCATTGCCATGAAGAAACTGCGCGAGCTCCAAGACATGGGGCATCGCGTCATCCTGCTCATCGGCGATTTTACGGCCATGATCGGCGACCCGACTGACAAGGCGGCCACGCGCAAACAGCTCACGCGCGAACAGGTTTTGGAAAACTGCAAAAATTACGCTGAGCAGGCCAAGAAGATTTTGGATATGGATGGGTCAAAGACTGGTAATCCAGTAGAAATGAAATTCAACAGCGAGTGGCTGGCCAAGATGAGTTTTGCGGACGTGGTTGAACTCGCATCGCACTTTACTGTCCAACAGATGAGTGAGCGCGACATGTTCAGGCGCCGCATGTCTTGGCGCTCCATTTGTCCCAAATGCAACAATGAGAATTACCGCGCATCCGAAGGGTCCAGCACTAGCTCTGATGATCACGGCGGCCAGATTTTGATTTCTACGTTTGATACCCAGGATTGGAAATGCAAAGAATGCGGCGAAGAATATACGCCTGAGGACGGGAATAATCTGCATTCGCCGCGCCCGGTCTATCTGCATGAGTTCTTGTATCCTTTGATGCAAGGCTATGATTCCGTGGCCATGGATGTTGATATTGAAATCGGCGGCAATGATCAAACTTTCAACATGCTGGCAGGCAGGACTTTGATGAAAGAAGGAATACTCGGACACAAAGCAAAGGAAAAATTTGTCTTGACCAACAAACTTTTGGCTGACACGACCGGCAAGAAAATGGGCAAGAGCGAAGGTAATATGATCACTTTGGCTGATACGCCCGAGGACATGTTCGGTAAAGTCATGAGCTGGACTGACGGCATGATCATCAGCGGATTTGAATTGTGCACGAACGTGCCTGAGAAAACCTACAAAGGCATTTACGAAGTCGCTATGGACCGCAAAGACAGCCGCGAGGGCAACCCCATGATCTACAAGCGCAAGCTGGCGCACGAGATCGTGGAAGAGTGGTACTCCAAAGAAGATGCAGACAAGGCAGAGGCGCATTTTGACCGCTTATTCAAAAATCACGAGGCGCCCGAGGACATGCCTGAGTTTACTGTCGCGACGCGCAACCATAAATTGACTGACCTTTTGGTCTTGGCTGAACTGGTTCCATCCAAGAGCGAGGCCCGCCGCCAAATAGAACAGGGTGCAGTCAAGGTCAATGACGAAGTGATCGAAGACCCGGATGCTGAGATAGAAATCGCAGACAAAGGCACAGTCATCCAAAAAGGAAAGCGGTTCTTTGCGAAAATCTTATGTACACGCTAGAAGCCATCAAATCCAACATAGCGCGCTTGATCAGCGAAAAAGTAGAGAGCAATGTCAAAGCAGAAGAAATAGTCATCCCACCCAGGCCGGAAATGGGGGATTTAGCATTCGGTTGTTTTAAGCTGGCCAAAGAAAAAGGCAAGAACCCGGCTGAAATCGCGAAAAAATTGGCCACGGAATTGGGCAAGGCTGACCAGAACCTGGCTGCAGTCAAAGCCGAAGGCCCGTATGTAAACTTTGAGCTCAAATCATCTCTGTTCGCTGACAGAGTCGTGCAAGAAGTGGAAAAGCTCGGGGAGAAGTACGGTGCGCAGGATGCGGGCAAGAAAAAGGAAGTCATGGTTGAATATGCGAACTTGAATTCGCATAAGGAGTTCCACGTCGGACATCTGCGCAATATCTTGTACGGGCTTTCCATCCAAAGGATGTTGGATGTCACCGGCTGGAAAACGATCCCGGTTTCATATATCAATGACATGGGCGCGCATGTGGCCAAGTGTTTGTGGCTTTTTGTGCGCAACGGCTCAACGACAATAAATCCAAAATCAAAAACGAAAAGTTCAAAATCTAAGTCCAAGGACAAGAAGGAAGATCCTTTTCAGGAGATTGGGGATTGGTCCAACCATGTTTTGCAGAACTTGACGCTGGATCAGGTCAAAGAAATGATTGCCGCAATTCCGCAAGCTGAACGCACGGGCAAATATCTGGGCACTATCTATGCGGAAGCGACCAAGTTGTTAGGAGAAAATGAAGCTTGGAAGACTGAAGTGTCTTTAGTCCAGAAAAAGTTGGAGGATCATGACAAGGCTTGGACTTTTTTGTGGCAAGAAACGCGGCGCTGGAGCTTGGGCGAGCTTTCGCAGTATTTACAAGACTTCGGCGTGAGCATGAAGCGCCAGTATCTGGAGAGCGAGCTGGTCGATCAAAGCAAAAAGATCGTGGATGAGTTGCTGGCCAAGGGCATTGCCATTGAATCGCGCGGGGCCATCATCGTGGATTTGGATGCTTATCCTGATCCGGAAATCCAAAAGCAAAAGCTCGGAGTCATGATTATCCGCAAGTCAGACGGCTCATTGATTTATGCTTCAAAAGATCTGCCTTTGGCTGAGCTGAAGTTTTCGGAATTCCCAAAACAAGAATTGAGTTTGATTGTGGTGGATGTGCGTCAATCTTTGTACTTCAAACAGCTTTTTGCCGTGCTCAAGCTCATGGGCTACACCAAGCCGCTCAAGCATCTCGGTTATGAATTCATTACTTTGCCTGAGGGCGCGATTTCCAGCCGCAAAGGCAATGCCCCGACTTTGCAGGATTTTTTGGCCAAGGTTCGCGAGACCGCAAAACAAGAAGTAATCAACCGCCACACGGATTGGAATGACGGCAAGATCGAGCACACGGCCTGGTGCGTGGCCATGGGCGGCATCAACTTCGCGATTTTGCGCCAGGATCCGGAAAAGATAATTATTTTTGATCTGAAAAAGGCTTTGTCTTTTGAAGGCGACACTGGGCCGTATGTGCAATATTCCGTGACGCGCTTAAACTCCATCCTGCAGAAAGCCGGCATCAAAGATAAGTTGCCCAAGGCTGATCTAAGTTTATTGGAAGAGTTGACCGAGAAGAAACTTGCTTTACAGCTCGCGAAATTGCCCGAAGTGAATCTCAAAGCCGCACAAGATTACAAACCATCTGTCATTGCGGCCTGGTTGCTGGATACTTCGTCGGCTGTAAATGCTTTTTATCGCGACGTGCCAGTCTTGGATGCAGATGCGAAAGTGCGCGATGCCAGGTTAAGATTGATTTCTGCGGCCAAACAGGCCATGACCAACGCCTTGTACACGCTCGGCATCCCAGTTCCTGATGCGATGTAACTTGTAAACACCAACAACTAAACACCAAAAACCAAACATCAAGATCCAAACAAGCACCAACTCTCAAACTCCAAAACACCAATTCCGTTTGTAATTTGGATATTTGGTATTTGTTTGGTGTTTGTATCTTGTTTCTTGGTGTTTGCGTCGCGTCAACGCCCCTGTTAATAACTCGCATTGACCCTGTTTTTACCGCGACGTAAGGTGTGCACACTATGCCAATTTTTGGTTCGTCGCCAAGCGACAATCACGAGGTTAGTTTGCCAACGCCTCCCACTTTTACTGCTTCAAAGAAGACGCCAGCCACGATAATCGCCAAAGGCGTAAAACTTGAGGGCGAATTCAAGAGCCAGGGTGATGTGCAGATCGAGGGAGAGGTCCATGGCACCATCCAGACCGAGGGTTTGCTCACTTTGGGCAACGAAGCTTTCCTGAAAGCCGGGGTCACTGCCTCAGACGCCATCATCGCGGGCAAGCTGGAAGGCAATATCAATATCAAACACAAGCTTGAGATCAAATCCACGGCCAAGATCCAGGGCGACATCACTTGCGAATCAATCACCGTAGAATCCGGCGCAGTCTTGCAAGGCTCGGTAAAATCCGGAGTCGTGGTCGCAACGCCAAAAGCCGATGAAAAAACATCTCAACCGGTTCCATCTCCAGCAACAAAATAGGCTCTTGTTACTTGTAACTTGTCGCTTGTAACTGAAAAGTATGAACGCATCGTATGCCTATATATACGATGACTTTCTGGCAGATCCGCGCTTCCAGGATGCATTGGCGACTTTGGAAACACGTTTGGCATCCTTAGGCTTAAGCGGCCACGTAGGTCGTCTTACTTTGTTCCGTTCAGCCAAAGAATTGGTTGAGGGTTTTGTGGCCCAGGGCGCGAAAACCATTGTCGCGGTCGGCAATGACAATACTGTCAATAAATTGATGTGGTTTTTGCCGGACTTGCCGGTCGTCTTAGGCTATCTGCCTTTGGCTGAGCCATCAGGCATGGCCAGGCTGTTGAACATCCCTCTTGGCCTGGAAGCTTGCTCGGCTTTGAGCGCCAGGCTGATAGAGACTTTGGACATGGGCAAGATCAATGATCGCTATTTTTTGACTGAAGCGGTTTTCGAAAATACGCGCGCCCAGCTGAACGTGGAAAATTCCTACAAACTTTCGCTTGCCTCTGGCGGCTCCATCATGATCCGCAACTTAGGCACCATGGACAGGTATAATTTCCAATCAGATGCCAGGGACGGTTTGCTGGAAGCAGTTTTGATCCCACAGCAAAAAGAAGATTTCGGAGCGCGTTTTTGGCGGCGCATGCAAAAAGAGCCTGAGCATACGCAGATAACTTTCAAACAAGGCGAGATCGTGTCAGACCAGCCCGTAGAAGCGCATGCAGACCGTTTTTCAGTCAGCGGGTTCAAGTTCCAGCTATCGGTTGAGCCGCGCAAGCTTAAAGTCATTACCGGCCGGATAATGTCGCTAATGTTGCCCAAACAGCAAACTGAGGGTGAAATCAAAAATCCCGCTTAACGGGATTTTTGGATGGTGGGCTATTTTTTGAAGAACCCGAATATGGATCGTCGCTTTTTCTTTCCGTAATACTTTTCTTTGTTCTGTCTATCTTCTATTCTACCAGTCTTAATCTGTTTTTTAGTCCATTTTGGAGCCCATTTAACTTCGTTGTGTGTAATCCAATAGTGCGATTGGCAAGGCAACCCCCAACTACCGATTGACGGGTACAAGCTCACACCGTCTCCATCGAATGTAAGCTCCCAATCGTGTGGAGACAGGGGCGTTGCAACCTCACTTCTACAACCGCATGGGCATAGATGTATAGCTGTTTTATATTCAACGGATATATACAAAGTATCAGGATCAATGTTGTCCGGAATAATTTCTACGAATTTGTATTTAAGCTTTTTCATCATTAGATAAACTATTACAATTAAACATATAAGTAGAGTGGTGTTCGTTTTCGTGATTATGATAAAAACCGAGCATTCTTTTCCATTTTATTACAGCCAATGTTGCGTTGAGTGCATTGAGTTCAGCAATCTGTATATTTGAAGTATACTCGTCCTCTTTCGAATTGTCACAATGAACACGTCTACCAATGTGGTCATTTTTTTCCGGCGTAAACGTAGTCAATCTAACCGTGCCATTGAGAGATCCTTCAACTTCGTCTACGGCGATACCACAGTCGATGAACGGAATACCTTTCTCGATTAACTTTAACAGCAACTCTTTTTTGTGGTCGTTTGCGTCAATACAGATGAAGATAAAGTTATATGTATCAAACTCCGTATCAACAACTTCGGAAGTTACGCGGTAATTATGAGACTTAACCCCTTTGTGTAAGTTTAAATAGATATCGTGAAGATAGGTGACTTTTTCAATAGCATTATCAAGCACTTCTTTGCTCGCAGCACCTGGAGCACGAAAGGCATTATGTGTGTGAAATATATCGTCATCGTAAATATGAATCTCAGCTACATGCGATTTAGATACCAAATCGAGTACGTAAGATCCTGTTCCACCGAGACCGATGATTGCAATTTTTTGACTCGTGAGTTTAGCATTTAAATGATTAATTCCAGCCCTACTTGAGTTTAGGTCTTGATACTGAAACGGCGTATCATCATTTTTTGAAGTATCGACCGGCCGGTACTTGCGAGCACTTACATCAGGTTTTACACCTTTAGCAGGCGACTCAATCACGTGAATGTAGTATGTAGCCTTGTCGAAATGGTCCGTATAGTCTACGTGCGACTTGCCGTCACTTTTTTTGAATGATAAATATGATTTCATGTCAAAACCATTCCACACGTTAATTTTTCCAGCAACGTGAAGTTCCTTGCCTTCTGTGGTGTGGGGTATTCCGCTAAACCTGAATGTGTGATCAGTTCGGGGGTAGGTATCAACAAGAATGCCATCTTCGTGGACAGCTCCAAATTCATCAAGATACGCGACGTCTCGAATAACTAGACAATTATTCTCAATAACTACGGAGTAGCCGTCGTTAATAAGCCGCTGTATGTCTTCACTAAGATTTGTCGGTTTTGTTGACATTGAATACCATTCTTTCTTTAACTTTAACGTTCTCACCTTTTGTCAGGGTACCATTTGCGTTGCCGTGAGCTTTTGAGTAGGCGACGGTGTATTCGGTGTTTTCATTCTCGATGTATTCACCAAAGGCAAGTACGACAACCTCTTGATATGAGATTTCCTTTTTATTCCATTCTTTTTCGCGTGCATTTACGATAATCGTGACGGATTTATCATGATCCTCTCCATGTCCATTTTTGTTAGGGTCTTCGTTCATAAGATTGTACTTAATGATTGTTAATGTGGATAACTTCTCTTGTTTAGGTTATCTTTAGGTATTATAATTTAGGTATGGAAATGAAGTCAAGCCTGTGGACAACTAGACCATCAAAAAGGCAAGCTGAGGTTTTGGGATTTATTGCAAAGTTTCAAAGAATCAAAGGATTCTCTCCCTCTCTCGCAGAAATAGCCAACCATTTCGAGGTTTCTATACCAACTGTCCATCAACATGTCTCATACTTAAAAGAGAAGAAGTTGCTTGTTACGCACAAGGGCAAAAAACGCTCGATTCAGTCGTTTAACGACCAAGAAAGGGATTTGGTAGAAGTCCCACTCATGGGTTTGATTGCTGCCGGAGGGCCAATCGAGGCCATTAGGAACCCCGAATCCATTGAAGTTCCCCGTAGTATGCTTTCAAAAGGAGCCAACCATTACGCCCTAAAAGTAATGGGAACAAGTATGATTGAAGAGGGGATTTCTGATGGGGACGTCGTCATCGTCCGCGAACAACCGTCTGTTGATGACGGTGAGAAAGCGGTTGCATATTTGCCTGATAAAGACGCGGTTACACTAAAAAAAATTTATAGAGAGAAAAGCCGCATAAGGCTTGTTCCGGCTAATAAATACATGAAGCCTTTTTATGAAACGAATGTTGAGATACAGGGTAAGGTCGTGGGGGTTCTTAGGAGGGAATCCTAACACATGCTAAAATAGGATTATTATTTATGAGCAACA
>Ga0172379_10003078_pt1 | contig 27474 bp, 46 predicted proteins | sample GrowelOW334metaG_FD_119756 | JGI IMG/M metagenome (GOLD analysis project Ga0172379, IMG submission 119756) | Groundwater microbial communities from an aquifer near a municipal landfill in Southern Ontario, Canada - Groundwater well OW334 metaG | ecosystem: Environmental > Aquatic > Deep...
TTGAATCATTATTATATAATGCAATTTACATGTTAATCATCCTTTTGTTCGGGAACTAAGGATTTTTATTTTCGGATTGGAATATTAGCCCCAATCTGGGGCATTTTTTTTGAGTTAAATTAACTATGTCAGTTTTCATTTTAGGAAAAAAATCAGCTTCGTCCCAACAATTTGATGCCACCGGAGATAGAATTCCAACAACTTTTATTGATACCTCATCTTGTCATCTTATAAGTGTTATTACCCCAGAAAAACGGGGATATTTTTCCGTTAAGCTTGGAATAGGTCAAACTAAAAATATTAAAAAACCAGCTAAAGGAGAGCTAGAAAAGGCGGGGATAAAGACCCCGCTTCGTTTTTTTAGGGAATTCCGACTCGAAGATTATAAAGAAAAAGTTAAATATATTGAGGAAGGTGAAAAAAAAGGAATTCAGATAGGGGAAGTAAAAATTTTTATTGGAGAAGTTATCAATCCAACACTTTTAATCAAAAGTGGTGATTTGGTTACTGTTTCAGGAACATCAAAAGGAAAAGGATTTCAAGGAGCAGTTAAACGCCATGGTTTTAAAGGAAGATCTCATACTCACGGAGCCTCTCGAGATGAACGAGCTCCTGGATCAATCGGAATGACAACCACCCCAGGTAGAGTTTTTAGAGGAAAGAGAATGGCCGGTCGGATGGGCAATGACCGCGTGACAATCAAGAATATTAAAGTAATTGAAGTTAAAGAAAATGGAATATTAATTAAAGGATTAGTTGCTGGCGCCAAGGGCGGGCTATTAGAAATAAGAAACTAATAAATATGGTTACAGTTAAAAAGTCAGAGATAAAAACAAAAACATCGGTTTCAAAGAAAAATAACCTATCTTTATCGATTTATGACATTGAAGGCAAAGAAATAAAATCGGTCGAATTACCAAAGGAAGTATTTGCCGTTACCGCTAATCCAAGCTTATTAGCTCAAGCAGTGAGAGTCTATTTAGTCAATCAAAGACAGGGTAATGTCAAAGTAAAAACTCGAGGAGAAGTTGTTGGGTCAACCAGAAAAATCTATCGTCAAAAAGGCACAGGAAAAGCCCGACACGGAGACATTAAAGCTCCTATTTTTGTCGGGGGAGGAATTGCCCACGGACCAAAACAAAAGGAATATAATTTGAAATTTAATAAAAAAGAAAGAAAAATAGCTTTATTTGGAGCATTGTCAGAAAAATTAAAAGAAAATAAAATCTTTGGGTTGGAAGAAAAAGCATTGACCATGAAACCAAAAACCAAAATAATTGTTGATTTTCTTAAGGAATTAAAATTAATAGGAAAAAATAATTTGATGATCATGAAAAAAATGGAGAAAAATAATTTAGTTCTGTCAATGAGAAACATCTCTAATATTACTTTTGTTGATGTAAATTCTTTAAATCCTTACTTAATTTTAAAAAGCAGCAGCTTAATTTTTGTCGAAAACGCCTTAGAAGTTTTTAATAAACCAAAAAATGCTGATAAATAAAATTTTAATTAGGCCAATCTTAACTGAAAAAGCCACTAACCTGGTTCAAACAAATGTTTATATGTTTGAAGTGGATTTAAAAGCTAATAAAAATCAAGTGAAGCAAACTTTGGAAAAACTTTACAAGATAAAGACCGGTGCAATAAAAATAATGGTCAGAAAAGGTAAAGAAAGAAGAGTTGGTAAAAAAGGATTGCTCAAAAAATCAGCCAGTAGGAAGATTGCATTTGTTAAATTAATTGAGGGTAAAATAGATTTATTTCCTCAAAAATAATTATGGATAAAAAAATATTATCAAAAAAAGTTAATCCGGTGAAAAGCCTGATGAGAATATTGAAAAAAAGATCGGGACGGGATAATAGTGGACAGATTTCAGTTCGTCATCAAGGTGGTAGACAAAAAAGATTTTATCGGGTTATAGATTTTAAACGCGATAAAAGGGATATGGAGGCTGAAGTTATAAGAATTGAAAGAGACCCAAATAGAAATGCGTTTATCGCCTTGGTAAAGTATAAAGATAATGAGTTAAGATACATACTTTACCCAAATAAACTTAAAATCGGTGATAAAATTGTTGCTAGCGAAAATGCCGAGATAAAGATTGGGAACGCTTTGCTTCTTAAAAATATCCCAATAGGAACTTTAGTTCACAATGTTGAGCTTTATATAGGAAAAGGCGGACAGATGATAAAAAGTGCCGGAGCCGCCGCATCGGTTATTGCTAAGGAAGACGAATATATTCATCTTAAATTACCGTCAGGTGCGGTACAAAGATTTTTTAAAGATTGTTGGGCAACGGTCGGACAAGTTGGAAACATAAATTTTAAAGATGAAATAATTGGAAGCGCCGGTAGGAAAAGGCTAATGGGAATCAGACCGACTGTTCGTGGTACGGCTCAAAACCCAAGAAGCCATCCACACGGTGGAGGAGAAGGAAGATCGGGAGAAGGAATGCATCCAAAAACTCCTTGGGGTAAATCAGCCCGGGGAACAAGGACAAGAAATAAAAATAAATGGAGCAAATCATTAGTTATAAAAAGACGCAAATAATTATGGAAACAAAAGCTTATTTTGTTAATCTGCCGGTTTCGCCAAAAAAAGCCCGTTTTTATTTACCGGCAATCAAGAAGTTAAGGCCGATCGATAGTCTTGACTTTTTAATGTATGAGAGAACCGATGCATCAGTTATTTTATACAAGGCTATTAAGTCAGCGATTAGCAGTGCCCGTCAAATGTTGAAAGTAGAAGATAATCTGTTAGAATTTAAACTTCTGTCAGTAGAACAGGGTCAAAAATTAAAACGTTATCGACCAGGATCAAGAGGAAATGCTAATCCCATCAACAGAAGAATGAGCCACATCAAAATTATTCTTGAGGCTAAAGAAGTGAAAAAAGTTGCACCTAAAGTTGAAACAAAAAAATTAGAAGTTAAGGCACCCGCCTCCGCTAAAGCTACGGCGGGCAAGAAAAAGTAAATGGGACAAAAAGTTCATCCAAGAGGTTTAAGACTTGGAATAGTATACAATTGGAATTCAAGATGGTTTTTTTCTAATAAAAGAACTTTTAAGGATTCACTTATCTCAGATCTAAAGATAAGGAAGATATTGATGCAAAAGTTGGCTTTTTCTTCGGTGACGCAGATTGATATTGAAAGAGCGATAAACAGAATCACATTGATTATTTACGCTGTTAAGGTAGGAATGATAATTGGTCGGGGTGGAAAAGGGTTGGAAGAGATTAAGCAATTTGTTCTTGATAACCTCAAAAAAGGTGAAAAAGTCAAAGAGCTTAAGATTGATATTAAAATTGAACCGGTAAAAAAGCCCTTCTTGAATTCTTATTATGTAGCTCAGATGGTTGCGGAAAAATTAGTGAAGAACTTTCCTCACCGCTCTACCGTTCATAACGCTATGAATAAAGTAATGGAAGCGGGAGCCAAAGGAGTGAAGATTCAACTTGGAGGAAGGGTCGGAGGAGCAGAGATTTCAAGACGAGAAAAATATTTCTTAGGTTCAGTTCCGACATCAACAATTAGAGAAGACGTTGACCTAGCCAGATATCCAGCTTTAACAAGATCAGGATATGTGGGAGTTAAGGTTTGGATATGTAAATAATTATGTTAGCACCTAAAAGACAAAAGTACCGAAAACAATTTAGAGGAACATTCCGAAAGATTGCTGTAAAAGGTGATCGGTTGAATTTCGGATTTTATGGTTTGAAAGCAATGAAAAGTGCCTGGATAAAAGACCGGGAAATTGAGGCGGTAAGAGTTATTTTTGCCCGGGGAACAAGAAAAAGTGGAAAATATTGGTTTAGAATATTTCCAGATAAACCATTTACTAAAAAGCCACCGGAAGTAACAATGGGTTCAGGAAAAGGTGACGTGGCATATTTTGTCGCCAGTGTTACGCCAGGCAGAATACTATTTGAATTAGACGGTTTATCAAAAGAAGAGTCAATTCACGTATTAAATAGTGTTGCATCGAAATTATCGGTGAAAACAAAAATTGTCAGCAAAGAAATATGAAAAAAACCACTAAAATTTATAGCGGAAAGACGGTTAAAGAATTAGAAAAAGATGCTAGCTTGATAAGAGAAGAAATTGCAAAATTACAGTTATCTTTTAAGAGTAACCCTCCAAAAGATACTAATAGTATTGTTAAAAAAAGAAAACAATTAGCAGTTTTGTTAACAGTATTATCAGAAAAAAAAGAAGTATGAAAAAAACACTGATTGGAAAAGTAGTCTCAACAAAAATGACAAAAACGGTCGTAGTAATGGTTGAAAGGAAATTTAGGCATGCTGTATATCATAAAGTCATAATCAGACACAAAAAATTTAAAGCTCATAATGAAAAACTTGATTTGCTAGTCGGTGACGTTGTTAAAATCGAGGAAACGAGGCCGATTTCAAAAGATAAACATTTTATTGTTATTGAAAAATTAAAGAAATAACCAAATATGTTGCAATTAAGAACAATTTTAGAAGTAGCAGATAATACAGGTGCCAAAAAGGTATCAATGATCGGTATGGCCAAAAAAGGTAATAGGAAATTTGCCTATTTGGGAGAAGTCATAAATATTACAGTTAAAGAAGCACAGCCTTTTGGTTTAGTAAAACAAGGCGAGGTTCATTCAGCGGTAATAGTCAGAACAAAAAAAGAAGTCAGGAGAAAAGACGGCAGCTATATAAGATTTGATGAAAATGCTTGTGTACTATTAGCTAGTAAAGAAGTAAAAGACCCTAAAGGTACAAGAATTTTTGGTCCCATTGCAAAAGAAGTTAAAGAAAATGGTTTTTCCAAAATTGCGAGTTTGGCAGAGGAGATATATTAATATGAAAATTAAAAAAGGCGACAAAATAAAAATTACGATAGGTAAAGATAAAGGCAAGGCTGGAGTAGTTGAAAAAGTGTACAAAAATTCTAATAAAGTTTTGGTAACGGGAATGAACCTGTATAAACGGCACGTAAAGAAGAATGAAAAAATGCCTCAAGGCGGAATTGTCGAAATTCCACGAGCCATAGACGTTTCAAAATTGGCAGCCGTTTGTCCGAAGTGTGGAAAAATGACAAGAATCGGATTCAAAATTGAAAAAAATAAAAAATTTAGAATTTGCAGAAAATGCGATAGCAAGATATAAAAATATGACATTTCAAGAATTCTATAATCAGGAGATTGCGGAAAAGCTGAAAAAAGAATTGAATCTTAAGAATATTATGGCTGTGCCTAAAATAATTAAGATTTCCATTAATGTTGGAGCCGGTGAAGCCGTCACCAACAAAAATGTCATTGAAAAAATTCAGGAACAGATGTCGACTATTGCCGGACAAAAATCGATCATTACCAAAGCCAGAACATCGGTTTCCGCTTTTAAGATCAGAAAAGGGCTGGCAATCGGAGTAAAAGTTACTTTAAGAGGAAAAAGAATGTATCAATTTTTGGAAAAAATGATTAAAATTGTCATCCCAAGATTAAAAGATTTCCGGGGAGTGTCAGAGAACAATATTGATCAGAACGGCAACCTTAACATAGGTTTTCCGGAACAAATTATTTTTCCTGAAATAGATTTTGATAAAATTGATAAAATAAGAGGTTTGCAAGTGACCGTAGTCACAAATGCAAAGAATAAAGAAAAAGGAAAGAAATTATTTGAAATGTTAGGAATTCCTTTCAAAAAATAATTATGGCAAAAACATCAGATGTAGTTAAATTTTTAAAAAAACAGAAATATCAAGTAAGATTCCACAACCGTTGCTCGATTTGCGGCAGGTCAAGAGGTTATATGAGACGTTTCGGGTTGTGCAGAATTTGTTTTAGAGAAAAAGCATTACAGGGAGATATTCCCGGAGTTAAAAAAATTTCACTATGAGCAGATCAAGAAAAAAGGGACCATATATAGATGACCGATTGCTAAAAAAAGTTTTGAAACAAAAAGAAACTAATGATAATAGCGCTATCAAGACATGGTCAAGGGCTTGTCAGATTCCGCCAGATTTTGTCGGACACAAGTTTGGGATTCACAATGGAAGAAAGTTCATAGAAGTTTCAGTAACCGAAAACATGGTTGGTCACCGGTTAGGTGAATTTTCGATTACCCGGACATTTAGAAGTCACGGAAAAGTTACCAAAAAAGTTGTTGAGGCAACATAAAAAAATATGGAAAATTCAATTATTGATCTAGTTATTAGAATTAAAAACGGATATATGGCGAGAAAACCGATTATTGAGTCGCCCCATTCAAAATATAAAGAAGCTGTTTTAAAGAAATTAGCCGGCTTAAAGTTTATAGAGAGTTACGTAATCGAGGGTGAGATCAAAAAGAATATTAAAATTAATTTGAGCTATGAGGAAGGTAAACCGGCAATAACCGATGTAAAGATTTATTCCAAGCCGGGAATGAGATTATATATTTCCTATAAAAATTTAAAACCTGTTTTGAGCGGTTTTGGTTACTCGGTTCTTTCAACCTCAAAAGGAATTATGACAGATAGAGAAGCAAAAAAAGCGAAGTTAGGTGGAGAATTATTATTTAGTTTTTGGTAATTTTATGTCTAAAATCGGCGAAAAACCAGTTGTTTTATCAAGTACGGTAAATGTAACTATTGATGATAATAAAATAAATATCAAAGGACCTCAAGGCGAAATGTTTTTTGACGTGCCAAAAGAGATATCTGTTGTCAAAGAAGAAAACAACTTGATTATTAAAAGAAAAAATAATGAAAAAAAAGTCAGATCACTGCATGGTTTGTATCGGCAGTTGATAAGCAATGCGATCACAGGAGTTGAAAAACCATGGGAAAAGAAACTGGAAGTGGTCGGAACAGGTTATACGGTAAAGTTACAGGGTGAAGATTTGGTTTTTAAAATAGGATATTCACACTTGGTAACTTTTAAAAAACAACCGGGCATTAAATATGCAGTTGAAGGAAATAACAAATTAACCGTCTTGGGTTTTGATAAACAGATGGTCGGCCAGATAGCATATCAAATAAAAATGATAAGAAAACCTGACGTTTATAAAGGAAAAGGAATACGATATTTAGGAGAAAAATTAAGAATTAAGCCAGGTAAAAAAGCCAAGGCTGCCGGAGCAACGGCTTAAAAAATATGACTAATGTAAATTTAGACAGAAAATTAAGAAGAAAAAGAAGAATAAGTTCTAATATCCATGGCACCATGGATAAGCCAAGGATATCTGTCTTTCGTTCGAGCCGCTATATTTATGCTCAGGCAATTGATGATAAATCTAGAAAAACAATACTATCTTTTTCTAATAGCGATCTTAAAAAAAGTGCTGATTTTAAAAAAGGTAAAAAAATCGAAGATTCTAAAAAAATTGGGATTGGAATGGCAAAGAAACTTATTGAGAAAAAAATATTAACGGGCGTATTTGACCGGGGCTGTTATGCTTACAATGGCCGAGTCAAAGCAATTGCAGAAGGATTAAGAGAAGGCGGATTAAAAATTTAATTTCCAAAATAAAATGTTCAATCAATATCGACAGGAAGATAAAGAATTTCAAGAAAAAGTTGTTAAAATAAGAAGAGTTTCTAAAAAAACAACCGGTGGTAATTATGTGACCTTTTCTGCGCTGGTTGTAGTAGGAAATAGAAAAGGCAAAGTTGGTATTGGTTTGGGACGCTCTATCGAGGTTCCTCCTGCGATTCAAAAAGCCATCAGTTATGCAAAAAAACATATGATCACTGTTCCTATGAGAAACAAAACCATTCCTCATGAAGTAAGAGTTAACTTTAAAGCAGCTTTAATTTTATTAAAACCGGCTCCGGAAGGAACAGGATTAAAGGTCGGTAGTGTTGCCCGCGTTATATTGGATTTAGCCGGTGTCGAAAATGCTTCAGGAAAAATTATCGGTTCAAGAAATCAAATTGTTAATACTTACGCAATTATGAAAGCCTTAAGCTTATTGCGGACAAAATTTTAATTATTTTATGAAAAATTTCTTATCTAATTTGCCAATAATAAATATTAAGAAGAAAAAACGACTAGGTCGAGGGCTTGGTAGTGGAAAAGGATCGAAGTCAGGACGGGGAACAACAAGACACCAAAAAGCGCGAGAAAGTGTTCCTCTTCAATTTGAAGGAGGGCAAGGAAGAATCGTTAAGAAATTTCCTTTATTGCGCGGTAAAGGAAAAAATAATTCTATAAAAGAAAAGGCCTTTATAATAAATTTGGAAAGCCTGAATAAATTAGGGGATGGCTCAATTGTCACCAGAGAAACATTAATAAAAGAGGATATAATCACCAACGGAAAAGAAAGTTCACCCATAAAAATTTTAGCCAATGGGAGTCTGAAAAAGAAGCTGACGATTAAACTACCGGTATCAAAAAAAGTTAAGGAAGCTGTCGAAAAACTCGGCGGTAAGATAGAACTTTAAAAATGATCAAAAAAATAGTTGAAAAAATCAATATCCTGCTTAAAGATCCCGAATTAAAAAGAAAGGTTTTATTTACTTTATTTATTTTTCTAGCTTTCAGATTTTTCGCCTTTTTGCCAGTACCGGCAATTAATTTAGTAAAGCTCCGGGCATTATTTTCACAAAATCAGTTTTTATCTCTCCTCGATATTTTTTCCGGGGGAACTTTAATTAATTTTTCTGTGATGGCATTGGGTTTAAACCCTTATATCAACGCTTCAATCGTTTTACAAATGCTGACAATGATGATTCCTCATCTGGAGAATCTATCAAAGGAAGGGGAATACGGCCGGGCCAAAATAAATCAATATACCAGGATGTTGACGGTTCCTTTAACAATCGCTCAGTCGATTGGCATATTTATGCTTTTGAGAAATCAAAAAGTTATAGGAATATTGAGCCCAATAGAATTTTTTTCTTTTATCGTAACCATGGTCGCTGGAACGTTTATTTTAGTTTGGTTTGGTGAATTGATCTCTGAATTCGGACTGGGGAATGGAATCTCACTTTTGATATTTGTTGGAATCGTCGGCCGTCTCCACGTTTTACTCGGACGAACAGCAACAATATTTAATCAGGAAATTATTTTTAATGTAATTATATTTTTAGCACTTTCTCTGTTTGTTATTGCCGCGATTGTCTTTATTAACGAAGCAACACGAAGAATTCCGGTCCTATATGCAAAAAGAATCAAAGGAAACAGAATGTATCAAGGCGCAACTAATTTTCTGCCGTTAAAACTCAACCAAGCAGGTGTAATTCCAATTATATTTGCGGTTTCATTTGTTCTATTTCCTCAATTAATTGGAAACTTTTTGAAATATGTAAAAAATCCGGCCTTAGCCAGCATTGGAAACTTTCTTTCAACGGTCTTTTCTCCAACAGGGTTTTTTTATAATTTTTTCTATTTTTTTCTTGTTGTCGGTTTTACCTATTTTTATACAATTATTGTTTTTAATCCGCAAAAAATTTCTGAAGAAATTCAAAAACAAGGCGGATTTATTCCTGGAATCCGACCAGGGGTGGCAACAAAAGAATATCTGCAAAGAATTTTATATAGAATTACAACCGTTGGGGCAATATTTTTAGGAGTGATTGCCGTAATGCCTGTTTTGGTTTCAAAAATTACAGGGATGACAAATTTGGTAATCGGTGGAACCGGTATTCTAATCGTTGTTTCCGTAATTTTGGAAACTTTTAAAACAGTCGAATCACAGCTTGTCATGAGGAATTATGATAAGTTTGTGAAATAAATTATAAATTAATAACTTTTATTACTATGGCTAAAAAAGGATCAAGAATTGATGTCGGTTTAGTTTGTGAAGTATGTCAATCCGTTAACTATGTGGTTGAAAAAAATAAAGTAAATACAACGGGAAGTTTAAAGCTGAATAAATACTGTTCAAAGTGCCGAAAACATACCGCTCATAAAGAAACTAAAAAATTAGATTAAAACAATATGAAATTAGTCCTTATAGGTATCCAAGGATCCGGTAAATCGACTCAAGGTAATTTATTATCGAAGCAGTTAAAGATACCTTATCTTTCAACCGGTCATATTTTCAGGGAAATTGCTAAAGAAAAGACCCAGTTAGGTCGTTATATTAAAGAAACTGTTAACGCAGGACTTCTTGTGCCGGACGTAAAAACAATTGAGATTGTTAATACTTATTTAGCTCGGCCAGAATACAAAAAAGGATATATCTTAGATGGATTTCCAAGAACACTGGAACAGGTAAAGGAATTTAGAAACAATGTTGATAAGGTAATCTATCTTGATATTTCTCAAAAGGAAGCTATTTGGAGATTGTTCCATCGGGATGACAGTGCCCGGAGCGACGAAACTCTTCCAGCATTAAAAAAAAGGATTAGTCTATTCTACAAATTTACTGAACCGGTAATCGAACATTACCGGAAAGAAGGTAAACTAATTGATATTGACGGAACAATAAAGATAGAAAATGTTAATGAGGAAATTCTGAAAGGTTTGGGAAAGCAATTAGTTAAAAATCAAGTTAAAAACTGGGAAAGAAAACAAAAAACTATTATTGCTATCGTTGGTTTGCCGGGAAGCGGAAAAACCGATGCGGCCGCTTTTTTTAAGAAAAAAAATTTTACGGTGATTCCATTCGGTAAAACCGTTAACGACTATATTGACCGCAAAAATTTACCTCACAGTGAAAAAGTTCATAAAAAAGTCAGAGAAGAATTGAGAGTAAAATACGGGAAAGCAGCTATTGCAGTTTTAAATATTGAGGAGATTAAAAAAACTTTGAAAAAGAATTCAATAATAATTATTGAGGGAATGCGATCTTGGGAAGAATATCTCTATTTAAAAAAGGAGCTTCCAAAGGTTAAATTAGTGATAGTTTGTATTTATTCCGAAAAGCATCTACGATATAAAAGAATTTCAAAAAGAAACAATTTATCGGAACATTACGGCGAAGAAAGAGATATTAATGAAATAGTCGGGATTAATATGGGACCAACTATCGCTTATGCAGATTTTGTCATCAAGAATAATTATTCGCGGGAAGAATTTCACGACAAACTAGAATTAACATATCGGACAATTTATTTTTCTTAAATGGTGCATTTGAAAACTGATAACGAGATTAGTGTTATGGCGGAAGGCGGTAAAAGATTAAAGATGGTGGTTAAGGATTTACTTCCATTAATTATACCGGGCATAAGTACTAAAGAAATTGATGACCGTGCAGAAAAACTTATACGCGCCCAAGGAGGTAAGTCGTCATTTAAGACCGTATCAGGGTACAATTTTAGTACCTGTACGCCAATTAACGAACAGATCGTTCATACAAAACCAAGTGGTCGAATTTTAAAGACAGGTGACGTTCTGACTTTAGATATCGGAATGTTGTATAAAGGTTGGCACACCGACTATGCAATCACAAAAGTAGTTGGCGGTCCAAGTAAAAATCCAAATATTAATAAATTTTTGAAAATTGGAGAAGAAACACTGTATTTAGCGATTAAAAAAGCTCAGGTTGGACAGAGGCTCGGATCAATTTCTGAAGTAATTGAAAGAGAAATCGCCGGAAATGGTTACTATATAATAAAAGAGCTGACCGGACATGGAATAGGAAAAAAATTACACGAAGATCCGTATGTGTTTGGCTTTGTGGATAAGCCGATTAATAAATCGCTTTTGATAAAAAAGGGGTTGGTGATAGCCATCGAAATTATATATGCGATGGGGACAGATTCCATGGTTTACGAAGATGATAATTGGTCGATAATTACAGAAGATCGAAGCATTTCAGCCTGCTTTGAGCATACGATAGCGGTTACGGATAAAGGACCGATAATTTTGACATGAATATATAATAATTTTATGTTAAAATATAGACTTTATGAAGGATGATGTGATTACGGTTGAGGGAGAGGTCGTCGAGAATCTTCCCAACACCTTATTTAAAGTCAAACTTTTAAATTCGGAAAAGGTGATTTTGTGCTATCTGTCAGGGAAGATGAGAAAAAATTATATTAAAATCCTTCCCGGAGATAAGGTTAAAATAGAGTTGACTCATTATGATTTAAATAGGGGAAGGATTACATATCGAAAATAATTATGAAAATTCATTCATCAGTAAAAAAAATTTGTCCGAAGTGCAAAATAGTTAAAAGAAAAGGAAATTTATATGTTGTTTGTTCTAACGTTAAACACAAACAAAAACAAGGCTAAAAAATATGGCAAGAATGCTTGGAGTAACATTACCGGATGAAAAAAGAATTGATTATGCTTTAACGACTTTATATGGAATAGGTTGGACCAATGTGAAAGTTGTATTATCCCAGACAGGGGTAGACGCTAGTAAAAAAGTTAAAGAAGTCACCGAAGAAGAGTTCAAGAAAATCCTTGAAATAATTGAAACAAACTATAAAGTAGAAGGTTATTTGAGAGAAGCCATTAATGAAAATATTAAACGATTAAGAGAAATAGGAAGTTACAGAGGGATAAGGCATATCCGGGGTTTGCCTGTTGACGGTCAGAGAACTAAATCAAATGCCCGGACAAAACGTGGAAAAAGGAAAACAGTCGGAGCCCTCAAAAAAGAGATGTGGGCAAAGCTTGAACAAAATAAAACAACTGAAGAAGTAAAAGCAAAAGCAGCTAAGTAAAATTATTTATAAATATGATTAAAAAACAAATTAAAAAAACGGTTATAAGAGGGAAGATATACATAACTTCCACTTTTAATAATACTTTGGTTACCATCACTGACGATCGGGGCAATCCTCTTGTCGTCGGATCAACAGGAATGCACGGATTTTCCGGTACCCGAAAATCAACCCCATATGCCGCAACGGTTACAACTGAAAATGCCATAAAAAAAGCTGAAGAAAAGTTTGATTTTCAGGTAGCCGATGTCTTGGTCAAAGGAATTGGTCCGGGTAGAGAAGCAGCGTTAAGAGCAATCAAAGCATCAAGAATTGACGTTAACAGAATTATTGATATTACACCGGTTCCTCACAACGGAGTGAGGCCACCGAAGATTAGAAGAGTTTAAAAAAATATGAGATACTTAGGTCCAAAAAATAGAATATCGAGGAGAGAGGGAGTTGATTTAGAATTAAAGACGGTCGGTTCTAAGTCTCATGCCCGTTTGTTAAAAAAACTTAACGTTCCTCCTGGTCAGCACGGGATTAGAAAAAGAAAAAAAGTATCAGAAAGAGGCACTCAACTGCGGGAAAAACAAAAGTTGAGATATATGTTTGGAATTACTGAAACTCAATTAAAAAATTATTTTAAAAAGGCGAGCCTTAAAAAAGGAAATACTGCTTCCTACTTGTCTCATTCTTTGGAAAGTAGACTTGATAATATAATTTTTCATTTGGGTTTTGCTCCAACCCGTGCTGCTGCTCGCCAGCTAATAACTCATGGGCATATAACCGTTAATAAAAAGAAACTTTCAATTCCTTCTTATCAGGTCAGGGTTGGGGAAGAAATAAGTTTTTTTAACGACAAGACAACAAAAATTCCATATATTGAAAGCTCTTTAAATGTTAAGGATATTATTTTACCTGCATGGTTGGAAAAAAAAGCAACCGTTGGAAAACTGATTGCAGAACCAACTCAAGAGGTAATTGAAAAACTGATAAATCTGAGATTAATCATTGAATATTATTCTCGATAATTAATAGTTCCCGACTAAGTCGGGATTATAAAAAATATGTATAGTCCAATTTTTTTCACCCAAAAAACAGAAGAGGGTAATTACGGAAAGTTTGTTATTGAACCATTGCCACAAGGTTTTGGTCAAAGTATGGGCCACGCCTTAAGAAGGACTCTTCTTTCTTCGTTAAAAGGGGCTGGAGTCACTTATATAAAATTTGATGGCGCTCCACATCTTTTTTCCACAATTCCAGGAGTAAAAGAGTCTGTTTTGGAAATTATGTTGAACTTGAAACAGTTGAAGTTCGATGTTAAAGATGGCGGACCATACAAAATAAGTTTTGAAGGAAAGGGATCGAAAAAAATATTAGCAAAAGATTTAGAGGGTGAAATCAAACCAATTAATGGAGATTTATATATCGCTGAAATGACCGATGATAAAGCAAAACTTTCTTTTGAAGTAATTGTTGAAGTTGGAACAGGTTATTCTACAGTTGAAGACCGGGAAGAAAAAAAGACAGGATATATTCCGGTAGATGCTTTTTTCTCACCAATTAAGAAAGTTAATGTGAAAGTTGAAGAAGCCAGAATTGGTAGAAAAGGCAATTCAGACAAGTTGGTTATCGAACTAGAAACTGACGGCAGTATCAAATCTGAAACAGCCATTAGAGAAGCGGCTAAATTGTTAACAGAATATTTCAGCTATCTACTTTCCGGAAAAGATGCCCCTGAATTAAAGAAACAAATAAGTGTTGCAGACGAGAAAAGAGATGCAATTGATAAAAAATTATTTGATATTATCATTGACGAATTGAATCTGCCTTCAAGAGTCATCAATGCATTGCTTCGGGAAAAAATCGAAACAGTTGCTGATTTAGTCAAGACCGGAAAAGAAAAATTAACCGGAATGAAGGGCGTTGGAAAAAAATCAATTGAATTGATAGAAGAAGAATTAAAGAAAATGGAAATACAATTGAGCTAATTAAATATGAGACATAGAGTAAAAAAAATAAAATTTAGTGATGGCGTTGATGCTAACCGGGCTTTGGTCCGAAAATTAGCGATTAATTTCTTTTTACAAGGAAAATTAACAACAACCCTGTCAAAAGCGAAAGCAATTAAACCTGTAATTGAAAGGTTAATCGAGAAGATGAAAGTCAAAACCGAATCAAATGTTAATTATTTAAAACATATATTAGATAGCAAAGAGGTTTTAGTGGTAGCCTATAGGGATATCAGTCCGGTTATCGCAAAAATTAATGGAGGATATATCAGGATTATTAAATTAGGCCAAAGAGAATCGGATGGAGCCGAAGTCGGCAGAATTGAATGGGTATATCCGATAATTAAACAAAAACAAATATGAACAAATTAACTCAGTCGACAAAATCTACTAAAGAAAAACAAGTTGTGAGAAAATGGCATTTGATCGATGCATCGAAAAAAATCTTGGGACGTTTAACTCCGCAAATAGTTCGATTAGTCCAAGGGAAACATAAAACAAGCTTTGTTCCAAATATGGACGTTGGGGATTATGTAGTTGTTATTAACGCATCAAAGGTTATAGTCACCGGGAAAAAAACCCTATCCAAAGAATACACAAACTATTCAGGATATCCGGGCGGTTTGAAAACAATCAACTTTGCCGATCTATTAAAAAAAGATTCAAGAGAAATTATTAAAAGAGCCGTTTCAGGAATGTTAGCTAAAAATAAATTCCGCAGTGACAGGTTAAATAGGGTCATTGTATTCCCGAATGCAGAACACAGTTATAAAGATAAATTTATAAATAAATAATATGGCTAAAAAAATAAAAAACTTAAGTTATTACGAAGCGGTTGGAAGAAGGAAACAGTCTATAGCCCGCGTAAGACTTTACTTAGTTAAAAAAGGTGCGGAAGTGTCAGTCGGCAAGTCAAAAATTAAAGAGGGAGAAATCTTTATTAACGGCAAATCAATTGATGAAACTTCTTTTAAAAACTATAAAAAAAATTTCTTGTCTTTTCCGTTGACCTTAACAAAAAATGAAAAACGATTTGGGGTTTCAATTGTCGTGAATGGCGGAGGAACAACCGGGCAGCTTGATGCAATGGTTCACGGGATATCACGGGCTCTGTTGATAGTTGATAATGATACATACAGGCCGATGCTAAAAGCTGAGGGATTATTAACGAGAGATTCAAGAAAGAAAGAAACAAGAAAAGTTGGTACGGGAGGAAAAGCAAGAAGAATGAAACAATCACCGAAGCGATAATTTACTTTTAATTTATGATTCCTCTTTCTATTATCATTGTTTCTTTTAATACAAAAGAAATAACCAGGAAATGTCTTCTTTCGTTAAAAAAAAACTTTGATAAATATCCGTTGGAACATGAGATAATCGTTGTTGACAATAATTCAAAAGACGGAACAGTAGATTTATTAAATGAACTTGAAAAAAAATCTTTAGGCAATCTTCATATATTTTTGAACAATAAAAATTTTGGGTTCGGCAAAGGGAATAATATTGGATTAAAGAAAAGCCATGGAAAATATGTACTTTATCTTAATTCTGATGCCATTGTCACTGACATAGACTTTCGCGATCTTATAAACCTAATGGAAACCCATAAGAATATCGGAGCTTTGACAGTCAAGGTGGTTTTGCCGTCAGGCGAGATTGATCCGGCTTCGCACCGAGGCTTTCCAACACTTTGGCGTTCATTTACTTATTTTTCCGGATTGGAAAGGATTTTTTTTAATGTTCCGTTTCTAAATCAGTTATTTGGAGGTTATCATTTGGTGAATTTTAATTTAAATAATATTCATGAAATTGATGTTCCAACAGGAGCCTTTTTATTTACCAAGCGGGAAATCGTTGATAAATTCGGAGGATTTGATCAGGACTATTTTGCCTACGGTGAAGATATTGAAATGGCTTTTCAGATAAAAGCGCTTGGATACAAAATTGTTTACTATCCATTATGGAAAGTTCTTCATTTAAAATCAGTATCGGGATTGAAGAAAAAAAGCAATAATATTATCAGAAAAAGAACCAATGATTATTTTTATGATTCTATGAAGATTTTTTATGACAAACATTATTCCAAGAACCATAATCGGCTGTTTAACAAGTTGGTCTATTTAGCTATAGATGCTAAAAAAGGTTTAAACAAATGAAAAAAATCGGTATTGATGCTAGATTATTTTCTCAAACGGGGGTCGGTACGTACATAAAAAACCTCATCTATTATTTAGAAAAAAAAGAATTTAAAAACGAACTTTTCCATATTTATTTAATGCCTGGAGATTATAATAGACTCACATTTAAAAATAAAAATATTATCAAACGGAAGGTTGATTACCGCTGGCATACTTTAGGTGAACAAATGGGTTTTGCCCTTGAGCTTTATAAAGATAATTTGGACTTAATGCATTTTACTTATTTTAGCTACCCAGTCTTATACTGGAAGAAATTTATTGCCACCGTTCACGATACGACTCCGTTGCTGTTTAAAACGGGCAAAGCTTCCACCAAAAATCAATTTGTTTACAATATTAAGCATTTATTTTTCAGAATTATTCTTTGGTGCCAGGTTCATCGGGCGGTAAAGATCATCACCCCAACCGAAACAGTAAAAAAACAACTGGAAGATATTTACGGAAACAAAATATCAGATAAAACATCGTCGATTTATGAAGGAGTCAACTATCAGATGTTAGAATCGAAAGAGAACAAAGAGCTTAGCAAAAAATTTAATAATTTTTTTATATACGTCGGGAATTTTTATCCCCACAAAAATGTTGAGAACCTAATAAAAGCATTTAGAAATGTTGACAAACAATTCAAGTTAATCCTTCTTGGTCCCGACGATTATTTTACCAGTAGAATACTTCGATGTATCAATACATCAAAGCTTAATAAAAACGTTATTTTATTAAAAAATCCTTCTCTTTCAGATTTAAAATATTTTTATAAAGATGCCCAAGCATTGATTCATCCTTCACTCTCAGAAGGATTTGGATTGCCTTTAATTGAAACCGCATACTTTAATACACCGATTATTGCGTCAAATATTACGGTTTTTAAAGAACTGCTTGGGAATAATTATTTGTCTTTTGATCCAAATAATGTAGATGATATTTCAAAAAAAATAAACAACTTTATTCAAAAAAAACCTGAATTTGATTATTCGAATATCATGAAAAAATATTCCTTTTCAAGAATGACTGATGATACTTTGAAGATATATCAAGCAGCGTTGGAAAGGAATTGATTGATGATTATCTTCTAAACTACTACTTTTGTAGGTTATAAGCGGTTGACAAACTTTATACCTAATAATATCTTCTTATCATGGCACAAATATCAAAAAGAAACATAGATAAAGCTTTACTTATTCGTATAAACGAAATATTTTATGACTTATTTTTAAACATGGCAGATAAGCAAGAAATAGAAAATGTTTTGAATGAACTATTAACCACTACGGAAAAAACAATGATTGCCAAAAGAGTAGCCTGTTTTTATTTATTAATTAAGAAAGTGCCGATTTATGAAATTGAAGATACATTAAAAATCTCAACCTCGACAGCAACATATTTTAAACATTTTCTTAATCGTTCGACAGTAATAAAAGATTACTTCTCAAATAAATTAAGAAACGAGAAATTTAAACATTTGCTTGAAGATATTTTTGTAGATGTATTTTATGGAACATTAAAAAAAGGTTCTAACTGGTCTGAAAATAAGAAGATTTATTATCAACATCAGCGTAAACGTCAACAACCCATGGATAGATAGTAATACTTCGATGTATCGATACATCGAAGTATTAAATTTACTTGCATTTTATTCTGAAGAAGTAGTATTCGCTGGTTTCGCTACCTAATGCTTCAATCTTATGCTTCGTATTAGCAGGTATAGTGATAATGTCACCAACATTGTAATCAACAATTTCGTTTTCACAATAAAACTTTCCGTTACCTCTTAAGACGATATATATTTCATCAATATCTGTATGTTGATGCCAGTCAAATATTTTTCCTACCTCTAAAAATCCTTTGGTAAATGCCTCAAAGTAAGGAGAGGTCAGTTTGTCAGGTGTTACCAATAACTGTCTTGAACCAGAACCACCGTGAGCAGCTTCAACGGGAATATCCTTAATATTTTGCTTCGTAAATTTCATTAATAAAATAATATCACATGGGAGATTGTTATAATAGAGACCTATGGTCAATCAGAAAAAAATAGCCATTGTTTATGATTGGATTGATAAATGGGGTGGAGTGGAAAGAATTTTATTGGACCTTCATGAAATGTTTCCGGAAGCAGTTTTTTATACCTCATATTTTGATCGAGATAAAGCCGGTTGGGCAAAAGACTTGAAAATAAAAACTTCGTTTCTGCAAAGTTTTCCCGATTTTATTAAAAAAAACAGAGTTCTATCTTTTATTTTTTACCCTTATGCCTTTGAATCTTTTAATTTTTCAGAATATGATCTGGCGATTTCGGTCACTTCTTCGTTTGCAAAATCTATCATCACCAAACCCGGGACCCAGCATATCTGTTATTTGCTAACACCGACGAGATATTTATGGAGCCATCAAAAAGAATATCTGGGAAGTCTCGGTAATAGTTTTTCAGGTATGTTTAAAAACTGGGATCTGGTTGCAAGCCAAAGGCCCGATAAAATAATTTCTATATCGGAAACGGTTCGAGGACGTTGTAAAAAATATTATAAGAGAGAGTCAGAGGTAGTATATCCGGGGTTTGATATTAATTACTGGGCTAAAATAAAATCACAAATAATAAATCACAAATTACAAATGAATTTTAAATTTCAAATTTCAAATTTCAAATTTTTTTTAATTGTGTCAAGATTGGAGCAATATAAGAAAGTTGATTTGGCGATAAAAGTTTTTAACAAATTAAATAAATTGTTAGTTATTGTCGGGGAGGGGAGTCAGGAAGATCGATTAAAGGAAATGGCTGGTAAAAACGTTACTTTCCTATCTAAACTATCCGATGCCGAGTTGGGAAGTCTTTACTCAAATGCTCAAGCGTTAATTATGTCTCAGGAAGAAGACTTTGGCTATGTTTCTTTGGAGGCTCAGTTTTTCGGTTGTCCGGTAATCTCTTTTAAAAAAGGAGGAGCTGTAGAGACGGTGGATGACGGAAAAACCGGAATATTTTTTCTTTCTCAAACGGAGCCGGGGCTGAGGAGAGCAATTGAAAGATTCGATAAAATTAAGTACAATTTAAGAAACAAACTTAAGCAGTTTGGTTACAAAAATATAGAAAGATTCAGTAAGGAAATATTTGAAAATAATTTCAAAAAAAATTTATGAAAGCAATAATTTTTGCGGGTGGAACAGGAATCAGACTTTGGCCGTTATCACGCCGGAAATCACCTAAACAATTTGAAAAAATAATCGGGAACAAATCAACTCTCCAATTGGCCGTTGAGAGATTAATTCCCGACTTTGATTATTCTGACATTTATATCTCAACTAATATTCTTTATGCCGATATTGTCAAGAAACAGCTTTCAAAAATTCCGGAAGCAAATTTTCTTTTTGAGCCGGAAAAAAAAGATGTAGCTCCGGCAATCGCATTGGCAATGGGTATTCTTTCAAAATTAAGTCCAAAAGAACCGGTGGCAATCCTCTGGAGCGACCACTTAGTCAAACAGGTTGCCCTTTTTAAGAAAATACTAAAAATAGCCGGATCCGAGATTAAAAATAATCCGGATAAAATTATTTTTATAGCCAATAAGCCCAGGTTTCCAAGTATCAATTTAGGATACATTCATGTTGGAGAACAGTTGAAAGAAAAAGAGGGAGTCAATATTTATAAATTTGAAGGTTTAAAATATAAGCCAAATGAAGAAATGGCGGAAAAGTTTTTTCAATCAAAAAAATATGGTTGGAACTTGGGATATTTTGTTTCCAGTGCCGATTTTATTTATAAATACTTTGAAAGATTAGCGCCAAATATTTATAATAATACCGAGGCGATATTAAAAAACTATGGCAAAGATAGTTACCAGTCGTTTTTAAAACAAACTTACGGAAAGGTAGAAAGTATTAATTTTGACAATGCCATCCTGGAAAATTTAGATAAAAAAGACGCCTATGTAATCGTCGAAGATATCGGTTGGAGCGACGTTGGCAGCTGGGAAGCGCTTAAGGAAGCTTTACAATTAAAAACAGAAGAAAATGTTATTAACGGAAAAGTTTATTTAGACAATGTTAAAGACTCCCTGATTTATAACTATGACGAAAAGAAGATGATTCTTGGGGTTGATTTGGAAGAACACATTATTATCAATACTCATGATGCGATATTAATAGCCAAAAAAAATTCAATGGGGAAAGTAAAAAAAATTATTGAAAGTTTTCCCGGGACGGAACACGAAAATCTCACTTAATTATTATATGAGTAATATTTCCAACGGTAAACGGTATCAAAAAGGTTTGAAAAGATTAGTTGACATTGTCGGGGCTATTTTTTTATTAATATTATTTTCTCCAATAGCATTAGTGATATCGTTTTTAATCAAAATGGATTCAAAAGGCCCCGTATTAGCTGATGTTCCGGAAAGAATCGGCGAAAAAGGAAAAAAATTTAAAATGTATAAGTTTAGATCTATGGTTAATAATGCTCATTATTTGCTTCGAACGGATCCCCGCTTTAAAAAATTATTTGATGAATATAAAAGAAGCAGTTATAAACTATTAAAGGATCCGAGGGTGACAAAAGTTGGAAAATTCATACGCCGTCATTCAATTGATGAAATTCCGCAGTTGCTAAACGTTTTAAAAGGGGAAATGAGTATCGTTGGTCCAAGAGCCTATTACCCGGATGAGTTGGAAAACCAATTGAGTAAGTATCCTCATACAAAAAAATTAGTCACTGACGTGCTTTCGGTAAAACCGGGAGTAACCGGACTTTGGCAGGTGACAGGTAGGTCAGAGATAAACTTTGATAAAAGAATAATGATTGATGCCAGCTATGTAAAGAACATGTCTCTATGGAATGATTTAAAAATTATGTTTTTAACCCCAGTTGTGATGGTAAGTGGAAAGGGAGCAGTGTAGAATAAAATTAGAAGTTAAAAAATTTGTTTAAAATATGAAAAATAAAAGCGGTTTGATTTTTTTGGTTATCTTGTTGGTTCTAGGGTATTTTTTTCTTGTTAGGCCGATTATCAATATTAAATCAAAAGCGAACATCGTCCTAGCTTCAGCCAAAGATATGAAAAAGGTTTTCGCTAAAAACGATATTGTCCTTTTGAAAACAAAACTGGATGATTTTTCCAATAAATACCAAAACCTTGAAAAAGCCGCCAAGCCAATTTACTGGGCTTCATTTATTCCTTATGTATCTGACCTTAAAAACGGACTGACCGCAGGAAATTATTTAATTAAAGCCGCTAAAGAAACGGTAACAACGATCGAACCTTATGCGGATTTAATTGGTTTCAAAAAAGGCGAACAATCATTTTCGGAAAAGTCGGCTGAAGACAGACTGCAAACAGCCGTTCTAACCTTAGATAAAATGGCGCAAAAGATCGACCCCATTGCCGAAGATTTAGATCAAGCCGGAAAAAGTATCGCAAAGATCGATCCGAACCGTTATCCAAAAAAGATTGGGAAAACGGTACTAAGAGAAAACATTGCTAATTTAAAAGATCAATTTGAAGGCATGACGGAACTTTTTGTTAATGCCAAGCCATTAATAAAAAAATTACCTCAGATTTTAGGAAGCAAGGAAGAAAGAGTTTACTTAGTTTTATATCAAAACGATAAAGAAAGAAGGGCGACCGGCGGGTTTTTGACATTTTATGCATTATTTAAAATAAATAAAGGTAAGATGACCATTTACAGATCTGACGATATCTATTCGCTAGACGCTGAAATCAGCAGTCATCCAACAGCACCGAGAGAGATATTGACCTATCATAAAGGGGTCAGTCAGTTTTATATACGTGACAGCAATCTGTCTCCGGATTTTGTTGAGTCAATTAAACTATTCGAAAGTCTCAATCAGAAAAGCGGTGCCAAGGTTGTCTATGATGGTGTTATTGCTTTAGATTCAAAGATATTAGTAGACCTGTTAACTATTTTTGGCGACGTTGAGGTTAACGGAATCCGTTTCAGCGCCAAACTTGATAAAAGATGTGACTGTCCTGAAGCGATCTATACCCTGTTTGATTTAGTTGACCGGCCGGTTAACTATGTCAAGGTAAACAGAAAGGGAATATTGGGCGACTTAATGTACAGGCTATTTTATAACGCCCTCGGTTTTTCCCCATCAAAGTATTGGGGGACCTTGATCCAGACAATGTTTAAGAACCTTGATGAAAAACATATTCTTGTATATTTTAAAGATGCTGCAACTCAAAAGTCACTTGAGCAGCTGAATTTTGCCGGAAGAATAAGAGATTTTAAAGGTGATTATTTGCACATTAACAATGTTAACTTTGCCGGAGCAAAATCGAACATGTTCGTCAGTGAAAGCATCGAATCAAAGACAAACGGAGCAGAAAGGGAAGTAACGATTGTCTTTAAGAATCCTTATCCAGCCTCAGACTGTAATCTGGAACGGGGCGGTCTGTGTTTGAATGCCACGCTTCGTAACTGGATAAGATTTTATGTTCCTGAAGGATCAAAGTTGATTAGTCTTCAAGGTTCAACAAAAAAAGTTCAGACCTATGACGAATTAGGGAAGACTGTTTTTGAAGGCTTTTTGGAAATTATGCCGATGGGACAGGGTAAGGTTATAGTCAAATATACCCTGCCTCCAAGCGTTGATACGAAGAACTATTCCTTGCTGGTTCAAAAACAGCCGGGAGTAATGGAGCAAAAGTTAAAAGTCAGCTTTAACAATAAATCTTTATTCGACGGACTGTTGATAACGGATAAAATTGTTAAATAAATGAGCTTTAATTTCCGGAGCTTAAAAACCGAGGCGGTAGTTTTGAAGAAAAAAAGTCTTTTGAACAGGGATGTTCTGATAAGTCTTTTTACTCAGGACCTAGGACGGCTGACGGTGTTCGCCAAAGGGGTAAAAAAGATCACCAGCCGCCGCTCACCTCATCTTCAGACAGGGAATCTGATCAATGTCATTCTAAGCAGTAGAAATGACCACTACTATCTTCAGGAAACTCAGTTATTGTCAGGCTTTTCCGAACTGAAAGAAGATGAAAACAAAGTGAAACAGTTATATTCTTTTTTGTTTGTCCTGGAGCGGTTACTTCCGGAACAGCAAAAAGAGGCAAAGATATATAATCTAACCAAAAATTTCTTTATCGATCTGTCAAAATCCGGTAAAAAGGAAGCGGTTATTTTAAAATATCTGACTCAGGTAATGAAGTCGCTGGGTTATCTGGATAAAGATGTCAGCCAAGCTGAACTTATCTTGCTAATAGAGGAAATTATTAATGAAAAAATTCCCTCCCTTACGTTATAATTGACTTAAATATGGAAAACATAATTGCTTTAGCCAAGAGGAGGGGGTTTTTTTATCCGTCATCGGAAATTTACGGAGGACTGGCTAATACTTGGGACTTTGGCCACTACGGGGTGCTTCTTAAGAATAATCTCCGCGATCTGTGGATAAAAAAGTTTGTCCTTAATCGGCGTGATATCGTCATGGTTGACTCGTCTGTCATTTTAAATCCCAAGGTTTGGGAAGCTTCAGGTCATGTCGCCGGTTTTAATGATGCGCTGGTCGACTGCAAACAGTGTAAATACCGTACCCGGGCTGACCATTTGATTGAAGCAAAATTAAAAGATATAAAGGTAGAAGGCTTGCCGGTTGAGAAGCTAACTGAAATAATCAAAACCAATAAATTAAAATGTCCTCACTGCGGTTCAACCGACCTGACCGATGTCCGAAAGTTTAACCTTCTTTTTGAAACAAAGATCGGTATGGTTGAAGACAGCAAATCGACAGCGTATTTACGCGGAGAACTGGCTCAGGGGATATTTATGAACTTTAAAAATGTCATCGACACGATGAGAGTGAGAATGCCTTTCGGGATCGCCTCTCAAGGAATCTGTTTCAGGAACGAAATTACTCTTGGCCAGGGAGTCTTCCGGACGCTTCAGTTTGACTTAATGGAATTTGAATACTTTATCCGCCCGGAAAACTGGGAAACCACTTTTGAAAGTTGGAAAAAAGAAATGTGGGATTTTGCCCTTGAGTTGGGGCTGGCAAAAGATAAACTTCGTTGGAGAGAACATGAAGATTTTGAGCGGTCTCACTATTCAAAAAAAACGATGGATGTCGAATATGAATTTCCATTCGGATGGAAGGAAATGTGGGGATTGGCTTACCGGACCGATTATGATCTCAAGAATCATATGAAAAATTCCGGGGTCGACTTAAACTACCGGGATCCCAAGACTAATGAAAAATTTATTCCTCACGTAATTGAACCAACCTTTGGACTATCAAGACTGCTCATTACCATTCTTATCAACGCCTACCATGAAGAAGAGGTTAACAGCAAAAAAAGAATTGTTTTAAAGTTAAAACCAAGTTTGTCACCGGTCAAAGTGGCGGTATTTCCGCTGCAAAAAGATGAAAAGCTGAAAACTAAAGCTTCGGAGCTTTTGAATGATCTAAAAAAGACCTATGTCTGTGAATTTGACGACTCGGGGAATATTGGCCAAATGTACAGGCGCCAGGATGAAATCGGAACGCCGTTTTGTGTTACAATAGATTATAAGACGATTGAGGATGAGACGGTCACGGTGAGAGATAGGGACACGATGAAGCAGGAGAGAATAAAAATTGACAAATTAATGAATTATTTATCAGAGAAGTTAAAAATTTAATAAAAATATGAAATTAAGCCGTAAAACAACAATGATTCTAGGTGGAATATTTTTGGTGCTTTTTATTTTATCCGGTTATTGGCTGTTTATCGGAAGAAAAGCCAATGTCAGTAAAAAAAGTGAAACGGTTGCTCCGCAGGATGGAGTAATTCCAACAATTGACAGCTCGGTCGAAATCAGTTTAACAGCACTAACGGGGAAAAAAGAAGTTTTGCTATCAATAAAGAATATGCCGGCGAACACCACCGGTTTGGAATACATCCTATCCTACGAAACTGTTGAGGGTGGACTTCAAGGAGTTAACAGCACCGCAGAAATCACCGGTAGGGATTTTGAAAAGAAAATAACCTTGGGAACCTGTTCTTCAGGAACTTGTGTTTATCATAATATCAAGGACAAAATAAAAGTAGAATTAATTTTTAAAAGTGAAAGCGGGGATAAGTATTTTACCAAAGAGTACACAATTTAATATTTAATATTTTGAGGGGAGGTGTTCTATCATATTATGCCAATAATCAAATCAGCCATAAAAAAAGTCAGAAAAGATAAAAAGAGAACGAAAGTAAATACTTTATATGTCAAATCATATCAAACAACCTTAAAAAAGATCAAAAAGGGTGGAGCTGATGTCAAGAAACTAATTAGCTTGTTTTATTCTCAAGTTGATAAAGCCGTTAAACATCATGTAATTCATAAAAATAAAGCTACCAGATTAAAATCAAGAGTCAGTAAAAAATTATCCGTTAAAAAGAAATGAGACATAGAATAAATTTACTGGAAAAAAAAGAACAAAGCTTATTGGATAGGCTGACTTTTTTTGGTCTCAATTATTTAAGATATATAATCGTCATAACCCAATTGGTTGTGATCGGAGTGTTTTTTTACCGGTTCCAAATAGACCAAAGAATTATAGATCTGAAAGAGGGCGTTGAACAAAAAAAAGAAATAGTTAAGATCGTTCTGCCACTTTTAAACGAAGCTGCCAAAATTGACCAAAAAACCTTGATCATTAATGAGGCGATCCAAAAACAAAAAAAATTCAGTGAAATGTTTGATTATTTTCTTTCCACCTTTCCGGAAACAATTGTTTTGACGAGTATGGAGATAAAAGGCGAATCAATAACAGTAACAGGCGACGCTTTAAATGCCCAACATTTACAGGCGTTCTACGCTTTATTAAAAAGAGACAGCAAGTTTAAAGCAGTCAGTCTTAAAAATATAAAAAAAACCGAGACAGGATATAATTTTGAATTATTTTTAGATAAATTTATTAATTCTTAAAAATCATGGACCTAAACGCTATCACCAAAACAATTTTTCAAAAAAAAAGCGGGGACTATATTTTTATCGTATTTTTTCTTCTTATTTTTTCAATTTTTATTACGTTCGCTATAAAACCTTCTTTAACAACGGCATTTTCATTAAAAAAAGAAGAAATAGATCTGACAAAAATTGATAAAGTTTATGAAGAAAAGATAAGCAGCATCACCTTAGTTCAAACACAGATAGAGGAAAACAGGGATAATTTACCCCTGCTTAATCAATCGATTTCCGAACAGCCGGAAATAAATAAAATTATTGAGGACATAAAAAAAATTGCGGATAAGAATTCCATTACTATTGATAAGGCAAGTATCGTCGATATTAATTTATCGAAGTCTTATAAAGAAAAACAAAATATTGAACTAAAAATGGAGACAACAGCAAGTTTTGAAAATTTAAAATTATTTATGGCAGATTTATTTTCCCAGAGAAGATTGAAGTTGATTGACAATATAGAAATAAACAGGGACAAAGAAGCAACCAATTCAGGGAATTTAAAGATAGTATTAACTATTGACGGCTATTATTTATGAACAGGAAAGAGGTTTTATTACTTTCGATAGGGGTTTTTCTGACGGTAATCAGCTGGCTGGTAGCTGATATCTACCATGCCTCTACAGAAGATAAGATAAAAACAAAACTAACAATACCTCAAGTAAATAAATATAATATCAGTAAGGAACTGTTAGACACATTAAAAAGTAAAACCGAATAATTATGATTTATTCTGATATTTATTTGCATAAA
>Ga0172379_10003079_pt1 | contig 27466 bp, 26 predicted proteins | sample GrowelOW334metaG_FD_119756 | JGI IMG/M metagenome (GOLD analysis project Ga0172379, IMG submission 119756) | Groundwater microbial communities from an aquifer near a municipal landfill in Southern Ontario, Canada - Groundwater well OW334 metaG | ecosystem: Environmental > Aquatic > Deep...
CTTGAGCCGCTCGCGACACCCGAAGCAACACCTGCGCCGCAAGTGCCGACTACAGCTCCGAGCGCCGCGCCTGCACTCGCTGCACCCGCACCCGTGCTGGAGCAAGTTTCAGTACAGGAAGCAGTACCGGCAGCACCGGCAGGGACACCGCTCAAGACGTATTCCGGAGATTTCAGCGACCGCATCAAGACGATGGGGGCGACAACGGCAACCATACTTGCCGCTGAACAAGATGCTACGCCACGCATACCGCTTTCAATCCCTGAAGTGCCGAAGAATCGCATCGCTTGGTATGTTGCCGGCGGTGTCGTGCTCCTCGTCATGGGTATCGTCGGTGCATATTTTGCGTACTCGCGGTATGTCGCATCGCTTTCGCCGGTCGTCGTCGCACCGACGGTCCGCACGCCGATCCTTGTAGACGAGACCGAGCAGGTGTCCGGCTCAAGTGTGGAGCTGGCGAAAGCTATCAGGCAATCAGTCGGTAAGCCGCTTCCGCCAAACGGTGTCCGGCTTATTGCGCTTGGTGACGATGCCGCTACAGGCCAGACAGTCTTCGCCGCTGTTGCCGTGCGCGCCCCTGGCGAGTTGCTGCGTAACATAGATCCAGCAAACAGCATGGCGGGCATCGTAAAGACTGGTGCGGACCAGAGCCCCTTCTTCTTGCTCGCGGTTACCGCCTATGGCCCGACCTTTTCAGGCATGCTCTCGTGGGAGTCGCACCTCCAGACCGACTTAGACACGCTGTACCCGCTAGTACGAGGCAATGTACCGGTAAACGCTACCACCACGCTTGCCACAACGACACCGGTCACCCCCGCGGGGGCGAAGGCCGGTTTCCGCGACGAGGTGGTGAGTAACCATGATGTACGTGTGTACCGCGATGCGGCTGGGCGCAGTGTGGTGCTCTACGGTTACTGGAATCCTTCCACGCTCATCATTGCGCGTGATCCGGCGGCATTTACTGACATAGTCGCTCGTCTCGCAACATCGCGCACACGATAGGCATCTGCTTTGTCGTCCTCCCTCCATTGCGAGAGGGTTTTGTCTGCTATCATGCAAACCATGACCACAGAAAACTTTAAACAAAAACTTGAGGAGGAGAAAGTGCGACTAGAAACGGAGATGGGGAGTGTCGGACGCAAGAACACTGCGGTACCGGATGACTGGGAGGTACTGCCGTCGGAAATCGGCGTAGAATCAGACGTGGTGGACCAAGCCGACGCTGTGATCGGGAACGAGAGCAATGCAGCGATTCTCGCCGATCTTGAGGCTCGGTACGATTCGGTACTCGCCGCACTTGCACGGATCGCCAATGGGACATACGGCGTGTGCGAAGTGTGCGGGGGAGCGATAGAAGAAGGACGTCTCACCGCTGATCCTGCGGCGACGACCTGCGTCGCGCATTTGTAGAACATGCCCACAGCGAAGCCGAAATCTCCTCCGGTTCGCTCAAAACACACTGCGCAGAAAGTCGGCTACGCGAAGACTCTCGCTGCACAGCCGGTCGGGTCGGGCGCGTCTATAGTCGTCGTAGAGGCTGATCTCACTCGTGGTCTGCACAACTTCGCCGTTGTTGGGCTTGCTGATAAGGCAGTGGAGGAAGCGCGCGACAGAGTAAGCGCCGCGATCCGTCACTCCGGCTACAAGCCGCCGAAGCAGCAGAACAAGCGTATCGTGCTCTCACTCTCTCCTGCAGATTTGAAAAAGGAGGGCTCGCATTATGACTTGCCGCTCGCGCTCGCGTACCTCATCGCGGCAGGAGAACTTACTCAGTGCGAGGACGACGCACTCTTTATCGGCGAACTCGCTCTTGATGGCACGCTTCGCGCGGTACGGGGCGTCTTGCCGCAAGTACTCGCCGCGAAGCGTCACGGCTTAAAGAGGATTTTCGTACCCAGAGAGAATGCGCGTGAAGCGCTTCTTGCCGAAGGCGTCGCTGTGTACGCGCCAGCATCACTTACGGAACTTCTTTTGCATTTGAAGGGTGAGAAGCCATTGCCCGTCCTGCTCCGCGACCGCCACGAGCTCGTGCCACCGCTCTCGCTTGACCTTGCCGATGTGAAAGGCCAAGAGAGCGCGAAGCGTGCGCTTGAGATAGCAGCAGCGGGGCGGCACAATATCGTTTTCTACGGTCCTCCGGGGACAGGGAAGACGATGCTCGCTCGCGCACTCTCCGGCATACTGCCGCCCTTGACCGACGATGAGACGCTTGAAGTGACGGCGATCCACTCTACGGCAGGACTCCTCAAAGATGGCGAGGCGGTGCGGTGGCCGCCGTTCCGCGCACCGCACCACTCCGTGTCGCACGTTGCGATCGTGGGTGGCGGCGCATTCCCAAAGGCTGGCGAAGTGACACTCGCGCACAAGGGTGTCCTGTTCCTTGATGAGTTTCCAGAATTTGAATCACGCGTGCTTGAGGCGCTTCGCCAGCCGCTTGAAGATCGGACGGTTACCGTCTCGCGGGCACGCGCTACTGTCACCTTTCCCGCTGATTGCATGATAGTCGCCGCGATGAATCCAGCCGACACTCTCTCTACCGATTCGCGCGAAGCGTTTCGTGCCGCTGCGAAGCAGTCGCGACGCATCAGTCGGCCGATTGTGGACCGTCTGGACCTCTGGATAGAAGTACCGCTCGTGCCGCACGCGACGCTCGCGAAGCTCGGCAAGGGCGAATCGTCTGAGGAGGTGCGCAGACGAGTCGTCACGGCGCGTACCCGCGCCTATAAGCGCATCGGCAAGTCGGGCGCGACGAATGCTGCGCTTACCGGTCGTGAGCTTGATGAGAAGAGCGGATTCACCGAGGCAGCGAAAGAAACTCTCATGCAGTCTGCCGCGCGCCTCCGTCTCTCGCCACGGAGTTATCACCGCACGATGCGTGTCGCGCGCACCATCGCGGACCTTGCTGGTGCTGATGCGGTCACCCCTGCGTTCGTGCATGAAGCGCTTCAGTACCGCCCCCGCGGCCTCTTCGGATTTGAATAATTTTTAAATATCGTTATTGAGGCGAGCAGACCGAACCGAGCGAACAATTACGGAAAGGGTTTGCGGCACCGCGGACCTCAAAGTGGAGGTGCGGACCGGTTGAGAGACCGGTTGAACCGAGATAGCCGATGACTTGTCCACTTGAGACGGATTGTCCCGACGACACTATCGTGTTTTTCATGTGGGCATAGAGCGTTTGCGTACCGTTGTCGTGTGTGACGACGACGTAATTGCCGTAGCCTCCGTTCCAGCCGCCATTGTTCCGCGCGATGATGACCGTGCCGTCTGCGGCGGCGCGAATAGGTGTGCCACGAGCGGCGCCGAAGTCTATGCCGTTCCACCCGTGGAGACCCTGCGTGATGATCGCGCCAGGGACGGGACTGTCGTAGTACCCTGGTTGTGCAGAACCACCGCCGCCGAGGTACGGCTCGCTCCCCACGCGCTTACCGGTACTCTTCGTTTTCGTCGCAGGCACCGACGGGGGCGGGGTAATATCGCCTCCGGGGATGATGATAGTGGAACCTATTTCAAGCGGCGCGGCTGGGTCCAGCCCGTTGTACTGGGCTATCTCCTCGGCGTCACCTCCGTATTTACGGGCGATAGACCTGAGCGTGTCGCCCTTCACGATGGTGCGCTCTATTCCCGATATCGGGAGGATGACAAGCGTGTCGCCGACGTGGGCGTCTCCGGCACCGCTTAGATTGTTAGCCCACACAATAGTATTTACGGAAACGTTGAACATCTTGGCGATTTCGCCGAGCGTGTCGCCGCGGCGCACCACGTAGACCGATATGCGATCCGGTGGAGTAGAGCTCGCCACGTCGGCAATCGTGCCCGATGGTCCGGTATATGCGAGAACAGCATTCCCGCTTGTGGGAATGCTGTCGCCGAGCCCCTTGTCCGGATTCGGATCAAAATTTGTCGCTGCCTTTAGAAGCGGGGTAGAGGAACTGGGTGTGACGCCGCCACTCGCCGCGTTCGCACTCGCATCAAACAGCCAAAACGCGTTTGCGTGGTTCGGTATGAGTGCCGCCGCGAGGGCGAAGACGGCAATCCCTGATATGAGAAATGATGAGTTGGATTTAATAGGAAACGGGGGCAGGGCGGTGGGTCGGTCTAAATACAAAAATGGCTTACCTAAGCCATCTCTTGCGTACTTCCGGTATCAATCTATGACCTGAGTATAGCCGAGTGAGGGTGGGAGTCAACCGAGTTTCTGGGCACCTGTGGAGAGCGGTTTTTCAGTATTTTTTGTGCGGCGGAGGCACCGAAAGGGCTATCAACTAGGACTTCGGGCACGTGGCAGGGTATATTCAGTGAGTGACGTATCTTGATGGACTCAACGACGCGCAGAAGCGGGCCGTCCTCACAAAGGACGGCCCGCTCTCGGTGCTCGCGGGAGCGGGGAGTGGGAAAACGCGCGTGCTCGCGACGCGCGTGTACCACCTTGTGCGCTCTAACGTGCCGGCAGACAGGATCCTCGCCGTCACTTTCACCAACAAGGCGGCGCGAGAGATGCGAGAGCGCGTCCGAGCCATGCTCGGCGACGACCAGACCGTCCCTTTCATAGCCACATTTCACGGGCTTGGTCGCGAACTCCTTGAGAGCTACGGTTCGGCAATCGGCATCCCGCGCTACTTCAGCGTCTACGATCGTGACGATTCTGAGAGGGCGATAGGGGCGGCTCTCAAGGCACTTGATGTCTCGGCGAAGGAGCTCTCGCCGCGCGCGGTTCTCAGCCGTATTTCGCGTGCGAAGGGCGACGGTATGCGCGCGGCAGAGTTCTATGAGAAGAACGGCAGGAGCGGTTTCGGTGCGCGCATTGTTGCCGAGGCGTGGCTTCGGTACGAGAAGACGCTCAAAGAAGAGAAGGCACTTGATTTTGACGACCTCATCGCCCTCCCCGTGCGACTCTTAGAAGAGCACGCCGACATACGTGCGAAGGCTGAGGAGCGTTGGCAGTATATCCATATAGATGAGTACCAAGACACGAATGCGCTCCAGGGGCGCCTGACGAACATACTCGCCGCCAAGCACAAGAATCTTTTTGTCGTTGGTGATATAGACCAGACTATTTATACATGGCGCGGAGCGACGATTGAGAACTTACTCGCGTTTGACAAGACGTATCCAGAAGCCGAGACGATAATCCTTGAGCGTAACTACCGGTCAACGAAAAATCTCGTTGATGCCGCCAATGCGGTCATAGAGAAGAATAAGAATCGGAAAGAGAAACGTTCCACGACGGAGCAGGGTGCTGGCGAGCCGATCATGCTTCATGCTGCGAACAGCGCAGAAGACGAGGCCCGCTGGATAGCGCGCAAGATACGCGAGCTCATGAGCAGCGGGACAAAACCCGAAGATATTGCGGTGCTCTTCCGCACCAACTTCCAGTCACGTGCGCTGGAAGAAGGGTTCTTGCACGCAGGCGTGCCGTACAAGCTTCTCGGTACTCGTTTCTTTGGGCGCAAGGAAGTGAAGGACGCGCTCAGCTGGATGCGGCTCGCGATGGACCCCTCACGCGAGGCCGACAAGATGCGAGCCGCGGCGAGTCCTCCGCGCGGCTTAGGTGCAGTAACACTCGGCAAGCTTGCGGCGGGCCAGCGCTCCGCGCTCCGCGCAAGCGACCTCGCGAAGGTTGAGAAGTTTGAACACACGATAGCCGAGCTTGCCGACGCGGCGGATACGCTTACTCCATCAGAGTTCGTGAAGCTCGTCATAGAGAAGAGTGGCATGCGCCGCGCGCTCGTGGACGAGGGGAGTGCCGAGGACAAAGAACGCTTTGAGAACATTGAAGAGCTCGCTTCTGTCGCCGCGCGGCATGACGGCATAGTGGGGAAGGAGGGTATCGCGCTCTTTCTCGCTGAAGCTGCTTTGGCGAGTGACCAAGACGAGCTAGACCAAGGCGAGAAGAAGGGCGTGACTTTGATGACGGTGCACGCCGCGAAGGGTCTTGAATTTGATACGGTGTTCGTGAGCGGTATGGAGGAGGGGCTCTTCCCGCACCAGGGTATGGGCGGAGAGAAAGATAGAGATGAAGAGGAGGAGCGGCGGCTTTTCTACGTGGCTATGACACGCGCGAAATCGCGGCTTGTCCTCACGCTTGCCCGTGTCCGGAAGATCTACGGGAGCGACACGTACGCCGAACCATCGTCTTTCATCGCCGACATAGACACGTCGCTCCTGCTCTACAGTGACGCAAGCGGCGAGATCTTTATTGACTAGACCTCCTCAGTGGTACCCCGACGTAGGAAAATGAAGTACTCTGGTGCGTATGGTGTCTAGCACGTGGCAGTACTACCTCGCGACGTTCCTGTCGGGCTTCTGCCTGATGACCGTGGAGATCATTTCCTCAAGGATCGTCGCACCGATCATTGGCTCGTCTATCTTCACTTGGACCGCCGTCATCGGCATAACACTTCTCGGATTGTCTGCAGGGAGCCTCCTTGGTGGCGAATTGGCCGACCGGTACATAAAAGTCTATGGGCAGAAAGCGCTCGCGCTCGCGATGCTCGCGGCGTCCTTCTCGGTCTACCTTATATTGCCCCTGTCAAAACACGTTGGGGCGATCCTGAACGGCTCACTCTCGGTGGTAGCGGCATCCATTCTCGTCTGCGCCACCCTCTTCCTTGTGCCGGCGCTTGTCATGGGCGCTCTCCCGCCGATGATCTTTAAACTGTACGCGAAGGACATACAGCATATAGGAGAGGCCTACGGACTGTTCTCAAGTATCTGGTCGTTGGGGAGTATTGTCGGTGTCTTCTTGACCGGATTTTATTTCATTACCACCATCGGCAGCTCTGGCACCGTCTCTGCGGTGGCACTCGTGCTCCTCGCGCTCTTCTATTTCTTCTACTGCAACAACCTCACGAGACACGAGAGTGATTTCAGGCGGCAGGTGCAGTTCCTCCTCATCGTGTCCGTTCTGGTCCTGCTCTTCTCCTACAGCACCACGCATGCAAAGCGGGCGCCGCTTGCGCGCGTACTGTTCAGCGAGGAGACCGCATACTATGACGCGAAGGTGGTTGACTACGAGCTGTTCCCAGAGTACGGACGGAACAGGATATTGTTTCTAGACATAGACGCACATAGCGTGCAGACCGAGAAGCCGTCAAAACAATTTTATACCGATATCTATCCGGCGTTCTCTGCATTCATGCCTGCACCGAAGGACATATACGTCATCGGTGCGGGCGCGTACACACTGCCGATCAACTTTCGGAAACAGTATCCAACCGCGCACATAACCGTCTCGGAGATTGACCCAGCTCTTGAGGAGATAGGGCGTACGTATTTTAACCTCGGTGCGTATGATATACGCACCGAAGTAGGAGATGCGCGGGTGAGCCTCCGAGCAGCTTCGGGGAAATACGACTTGATATTTGGCGACGCGTACAATTCATTTATATCTGTGCCGTGGCACTTGCTGACCAAAGAGTTTCTTACCGAGACGGCAGACGCGCTCAACCCCGACGGCGTGTACGCGATAAATTTTATCGGTTCGCTTGAAGGGACGAACGCGGAGATGTTTGAGAGCGTGTATAGCACTATGCAGACAGTCTTCCCCAATAGTTACGTCTTCGCATTCGGTAATACGCCAGAAGAGGTGCAGAATATAACGGTACTCGGTGTGAAGAATACTCAGGTTCTGAGCCGCGAGGAGCTCATAAGGCGGCTGGACGCCCTAGATGCGACCCATTTCCTATCCAGTCTTGTCGTGGACACTAAAGGTCTGAATGACCATACGGGGATTCGCGCGGGATTGGTGCTGACGGACGATTTCGCGCCGGTTGAGCGTATGATGGCGGGGCTTATGCACGAGTATTTCCCGAAATACCTGCCTCTCTATGCAGAAGTAGTAAGCTAGTGGAGATATGTTGCACGCGAAGAAATCGCTCGGACAGAACTTCCTTATGCATGCGCGCATCGCTGAGCGCATCGCACTCACCGCGGGGCTTTCCAAGAAATCAATCGCGGTTGAGATAGGGCCGGGGACCGGTATGCTCACTCGCGAACTTCTGAAACTTGTGAAGAAAGTGATCGCGATTGAGGCGGATCATGAGCTGTTTGAAAAATTGCAGGATGATTTCGCGACCGAGATCGCGGACGGACGCTTGGAGCTCGTTTCAGGCGACATCCGTACGTTTCGCATTGCAACGCTCCCGAAAGGCTATGTGCTTGTCGCCAATATTCCGTACTATCTCACCGGCGAGATATTCCGTATGTTCTTAGAAGCAGAAAACCAGCCGGCAGCGATGACACTCCTCGTGCAGAAAGAAGTCGCTGAACGCGTCGCGCGTTCGGCAAAGGAGTCCATACTCTCGCTCTCGGTAAAGGCGTACGGTACGCCGAAATATGTGTTCACGGTTCCGCGCGGGGCGTTTCGTCCTGCGCCGAAGGTGGACTCCGCAGTGCTTACTATCTGTGACATTTCACGCAAGAACTTCACCTCCGAAGAGGAAGAGCGTTTCTTTGAGCTTATTCGCGCCGGATTCGCGCACAAGCGTAAGTTCGTGAGTTCCAATCTTGCCGGAATCGTCTCGGAGGAAGCGCTTCGGGCTGCCGGAGTCAACGAAGGCGCTCGTGCCGAGGATCTACCGCTCTCTGGGTGGCTTGCTCTTTGTAAGGGGAAGCAGGGTTGATGTTTCCTGTGGCGCATATCACCAGAGTGTGACGCTAGTTGCACAAGCGGAGTGCTATACTTTAGTGCAATGGAAGGGGGCATGTCTTCAAATTGGCGTATCGTAGCGGCGACGCTTTTTTCAGCCGTACTTATAGGCGGCTCGTATTTCATCGCGCGGGGGTTTGAGCACCCACAGGTGGCGCAAGCCTCAACCGAGACCGAGCTTCTGAAGGCAATCGCGACGAGGGACTCTGACGGGGACGGCCTATCCGACTGGGAAGAAGCACTCTACGGGACCGACCCACACGCTTCAGACTCTTTCCAGCTCGGCATGACTGACGGCGAGGCGGTCACGCGAGGCCTCATCGTGCCCAAGGCAATCGCTGATGTGCCCGTCGCGACCTCCTCCTCAGTAAACGAGGATGGTTTGCCGCCCGCTCCGGCAGAAGGGACACTGACCGCCGCATTTGCGAAGAGCTTCTTCACGCTCTTCATGGCTGCTAAAGAGAAGGTCGGCGGTCGCGATCTCACGGAGAGCGAGATGAGCGATGTCTCAACGGCGACGCTGCAGTCGCTCGGCGCACTCGCTACAGCTGCTCCTGATTACAAAACAGCGAAAGATATTACGGCCGCTGGTTCAGGTAGAGAGGCACTGCAGGCGTTCGCCGCAAGCGCGGAAGCGGTCCTCGCGAAGAATGCGAGCCGTGCACCTAAGAGCGAGCTTCTCTACCTGAAGGACGCCGTTGAGAACAACGATACGACAGCGATACCGAACATCACGAAGAGGGCAGACGCCTACCGAGATACTGCTGTCGGGCTCTCGCAGCTTCCTGTGCCGCAAGAGCTCGCGGCTGACGACCTCGCGCTTATAAACGCCATGATGCGCATCAGCGAAATATCTAGAGATTTCGCGCGCGTGAGCGAAGACCCGCTCGCGACGATTCTCGCGCTCCAGCAGTACCCGCAGGCCGTGCTCGCCCTCACCAACTCTTTCATACATATCGGTACGATTTATAAAGCCGCAAACATTTCCCTTACGAGCGGCGAGCCGGGTGCGGCATTCGTGAACCTCATAGCAGATCTTGAGAAGAAGCAGGCGAAAAAACCATGAGCACGAGACCTATCGCTTCCGTATTTGCCGTACTACTCACCATCACATTGGTCGCGCCGACAGCCTTCTTCGTAGCTCCTCGGCAAGCAGAAGCCATGCCGGTCACGGTTGTCGGCGACATTGTGGGCTGGATTCAAGAGACCATCACTGCCATCGCGACACCGATCAGCGCTGCGGCGGGTGTCGCGAAGACCGTCAACGATTATGTGCTGCAGCCGCTTGCCTTTGTGCTCTCTGGAAACCTGATGAAGATGCTTACTGCAAGCGTCGTGCAGTTCGTGATCGGTAAAGCGAACGGCACGGGCGTGCCGCAATTTGTCGTGGATGTGAAGCGGTCTATGCAGACTGTAGGTGATTCCCAAGCGCTCGCCTACTTGCGACAGGTCGGCATGACCAATTCGCCGTTTGCCGGCTCTATCTCCTCGGCACTCCGGAACGACTATCTCACGAAGACGAGCCTCCGCGGTTTCTGGGATGCAAATCTGTGCTCGCTCACAGCCTCGTCGCCAGACGTGCCTGCGTATTTGGCGGGTGATTGGTCGCGGGGCGGCGGTATAGCAGCATGGTTCTCTCTCACGACTCAGACACAGAACGACCCGTTCTCACTCTTCCAGCATACGCAGACCCAGCTTGCCGCGGTGGTGGGTTCTGGCGTGGGGGGAGCGACCGACGTGCGTGCCGCGGACATAAGTCGCAACAACGGATTCATGTCGTGGTGCGGTACGAGCGCGGAGACGACAGCGGCTAGTGAGTTCGCAGCAGGGGCCGCACAAACTACCGCGGCTGCAGCGCCGAAGCCGGTTGAGTGTACGCCTGCGACTGAAAAATTCGCGGACGCTATGGGTACTTGCTACGCGTCAGCAGCAGACGCGAGTGCAGCAGACCAGATCAACAATGCCTCCGAGACGCTCGCTCGTACCGGAGCAGGCATGACGGCGACCGGCGGGGTCGGAGTGAACCCAGGAGACCCGTGCACGAATTCTGACGGTACACCAGGGACTATTAAGACTCCGGGGTCGGTCATCAAGGCGACTTTTGACAAGGTGCTTGGCGGCCAACAGGATCAGATCACTCGCATGGGCAATGTCGGTCCGCAGATCACGGCAATCTTGAGAGATGTCGCGAGTATCATAAACACGGTGAACTTCGCCTCAAGTCTCCTTGGCGGCGGTGATTCCGGTGGTCTCTTCGGTGTCAACAGCACCTCGGCGTCACGATCGACCTCACGGCTCGCCGAGTTCGCACCAAACACTACCGCGTCGGGCGTCGTGGGTTCAGGATACGGCGGCGTCACGACGGCGCAGATCAAGCAAGACGGCAGCACGATCTCCATGACCGGCCCCGGCTCGTCGGGCTACGCTCAGTACACTGCGGCGTGGAATACTATCTCAGCATCGGTCAACGAGGCCTCCACAAGTGTGCAGGCGCTCGCGACCCTCTGTATAACTTCAGCGAATAATGCGAAGGGCGACTACTCAATCCCAGCATCATTCATAGCTACAGCGCGCACACAGGCGAATATCGCGACGACGACCCTCAAGAGCGTGGTCGCTCCGATCCAAGCCCGCATACTGCTTGCCGCTTCCACCACCGAGCCGACCATCGCTGAGATCGCTACAGTAGTGCAAGACGCGCAGGCAGCTAACTCTGCGATGGCCGATCCAGAAGGCTCACTCAACATTGTCGCCGTGCCAGACACCAAGATGACGACGGTGGATCAGATGAATCTGCTCAGCGCCAATGCACAGGCGCTCAGAGCGGTCTGTACCCCGCCGACGAATATCGTCAACGGCGGCTAAGCTATGAAGCACTTCCTCGCCACATCATTCTTCTTCATCGCGTTACTCGTCGGCGCGACGGGCGCTGCGCCCGTCGCGCATGCAGCTGGAACGAAGGCGGTCGGTGCGTACTGTGAAGGGTCTGCGGAGTGTGCCTCTGGCTTCTGTAAGGCAGACGCTGGAGGTAGTGGAGGCGGCACCTGTCAGCCGCTAGCGTCTGCTTCTACAGATGAAAAGGCAAATGCTGGCGCTGCTACCGATGCCGCCAAGGCCGCCGAGAAATCGGCAACCGACAATAAGATCAGCGACGACGACAAGTACGGCTTCATCATGACGAAGATCATGAGCCTCTTCGCGTGGCTCGTCGGTGTGGCGGCTATTACGCTTGATAATGCCGTGTATTACACCGTCGTCACGATGGGGACGTACGTGAACAATCTCTCTGCTGTTGGTGTCGCGTGGACCGTCCTGCGTGACCTTGGCAACATATTGCTCATCTTCGGTTTCCTCGCTATTGGCATCACGACCATATTGAACGTGGATTGGTACGGCGGCGGCAAGAAGATGCTCCCGAAGCTTGTCCTCGCGGCGGTCTTCCTCAACTTCTCGCTCTTCATGACCGAAGCGGTGATAGACGTGGGCAACCTCTTCGCGACGCAGTTCTATACACAGATAAACGGCGGTCAGGCAGCAGGCGTGAAGGGTTTCTCCACCTCAAGCGAAGGCATCTCAAATAAAATCATGGACCAACTCGGTCTCCAGACTATTTACGGTGATGCGCAGAGGAAACCAGATCTTCTCAAGGGTGCGAACTCGTGGTTCGTCGGTTTCATGGGCATACTCCTCTTTATCGTCACCGCCTTCGTGCTGTTCTCACTCGCTTTCATACTCATCGCACGTTTCGTCATACTCCTCTACCTCATCATCCTCGCACCTGTCGGCTTCGCCGGCTTCGCGATACCTCAGCTTGAGGGTGCTGCTAAGAGCTGGCGAGATGCTCTCGTGGAGCAGACACTCACTGCGCCGGTGCTCCTCCTCACGCTTTATGTGGCACTAGCGGTTATTACCGACGTGAATTTCCTCACTGGCCCGAAGCAAGATTGGACGGGATTCATTAATGGGGATTTCAACGGTTTCGCGGGCATGCTCCTCTCTTTCCTCGTCGCGATGGGACTCTTGCTCGCCGTAACCATCTTCGCAAAAAAGCTCTCCGCCTTCGGCGCATCCGGTGCGACGAAGCTCGCGGGAGGCGTGACAGGAGCCCTATCGTTTGGAGCCATGTCGCTTGCAGGACGGGGGACCGCCGGTGTCGCAGGGTATGCCCTCAATGCGAAACGTATTCAAGCGAGGGCCGCGGGTGGTGGGTTGCTCGGCGCTGCCGCGAGAGTTTCAGCATTTGCTGGGCGTAACCTTGAAGGGAGAACCTTTGATGTGCGGAATGTGCCGGGAGCGAAACTGCTTGGAGGCGCGGCTGGGCTTGTCCCTGGCGCGGGTCTCGGTTCGGCATTTGCAGGCGGGGCGACGGTCACAGCGAAGGGCGCGATTGATAAGTCGCGCGAGCTCGGTAGTAAGTACTATGGTCCGTCACCTCTGCAGCCCTTCACCGGCGACTGGTGGCGTGACCAAAAGAAGGAATATGAAAAAGCTGCTGCAGAATTGGAGCGTAAAAAGAATATTGCCAAACCAGGTACTGAGGATTTCACGAAAACGATTAAGAAAATGTCCGCTGATGAGCTGGCTGAGTTGCGCGGCATACGTAAAGGCACGGAGGAATTCGTGGCAGCACTTTCGCCCTCAAAATATTCCGAACTTCAGAAGAGCGATAAACTGCTCGCCTCGGAGAAAAAGCACCTCAAAGATGTTTGGAATGGTCAGTTTGAGGGTGACAAAGCTAGTGCGACTATTGCACGCTTCAGTACGGAAGAAGTTGCGGCGCTTGATGGCGAGACACTCACGAAGCCGGACGTTATCAATGCACTTGGTGCGAACGAGCTTGATGCGATTATGCGCAAAGGGTCTCTCAACAAGGTACAGCGCGATACGATCTTTTCAAGTTTGAATTCTGCCCCAGCTGGCTCTACAGCCAAAGCCGCGCTAGATGATTATCTTTCTGCGGCTAACGATCCTGGTGGCAGGCGAAGTAAGTATTGGAATACCAGCGGTGCTCCTGCAGCAGGAGGTGCGGGGGCAGGAGTTGTGGGAGGGGTGGGTGCGCCCCCTCCCGGATTCCAGCAGAACCCTGGAGGTGCCATACTCACCCCGAATAATCCAGGCAGAGGACCGCGCCCCTAAATACATATGAAAGATTTGACTCCACTAGAAGCAGGGCGATGGATGGACGCAGCGCCACAGCTAGTACAGGACGCGGTCACGAGTCCTGCGACAGCACAGGTGCTCAGCCAGCTCACCAAGCAATACGATTTACATATTGACGTGAGCGGTCTCTTAGAGAAACTCACGGGCTACATGCTTATCGGGTATACGAGTCCGGAAGAATTTCTCCGCGAATTGACTGCCGCTGGAATCGCCGATAAAGATGCTCGGCAGATAATGGTGGATGTGAATCAAAAGATATTTTCCCCGCTTCGCGCCAAGATGATGGGTACAACAAGCAGTGCACCGCAGAAACCAGCGATACCTGCCGTAGCACCGCTTCCTCGCACGCAGCCTGCGCCGGTGACCACGCCAAAGGCAGTCCCCGACCAGTCGGGGAGTTATTTCCATTTGGAGAATAAGATACCGGTCCCTCAGCAACCGAAACCGGTCATGCCGCTTCCGCCGCGTCCCGCAGCAGGGAATCTTCCGCCAAAGGCGTTCCTTCCTCGCCCAAACATGCTTGGCGGGCAGAAGCCGATGCCCACGAACCGACTGCTTGAGGACCACGAAGAACCATCGCCCTCGTTGAGTCCGGCTGTACCAACAGCGCCTACTGCACCTGTGCAGGCTGCACAACCGAAAGATCCTAGCGTCATGCCGCTTCCGCCGCGCCCCGCCGAAACCTCTGGCGCAGGCGCCCCGCCGAATCTTCCAGGTGCTATGCCGTCGGTAAACGAGCTTTCAAGAGTAGCAATCCCCGAAGCTCCAGCCTCCACAGTGCGGGGTGCGATTGTGCACCCGCCCCTCCCTGCGCCGGCCGCTCTGACGAGTGTCCCTGTGCCGCCGATTGAGCCCGCACCTCTTACACAGCCACAAGCCGCCCCCTCGGCCCCTGTTCAGGCAAAGTCACACGACCCCTATCGCGAGCCTATAGATGAGCCGGCGAAATAGGCACGGGAGTTGCATTCTCCTCGGCCTTTCTATATAGTGCCTGTATCCCGCGTTCGCGGGTTTTCTAAATGGCAACCATCAATCAGCTGTCCAAGAAAGGACGCAAGACGAAGACGTCAAAGACGAGCAAGCCTGCGCTTGCCCGCGGTTTCAACGCACTTAAGAACCGCCCGACCTTCTACGCTTCTCCCTTCAAGCGCGGCGTCTGCACCAAGGTGACCACGAAGACCCCAAGAAAGCCGAACTCCGCTATTCGTAAGATCGCTCGCGTGCGCCTCACGAACGGCATGGAGGTGACGGCCTACATCCCCGGCGAGACGCACAACCTGCAGGAACACTCAGTGGTTCTTCTCCGCGGCGGCCGCGTGAAGGATATCGGCGTGCAGTACACTATCGTGCGCGGCAAGCTGGACACTGCCGGTCTTGAGAAGCGTCGTACCAGTCGCTCGCGCTACGGCGCAAAGCGCCCTAAGGCGTAGTCTTTATATATTCAAATATTTAAACATTTAAATTTCCTGTATGCGCCGACCTCTTAAGAAACAGCGAACGTGGCGACCCGACCTCAAATACGGTTCGGAGACGCTCACCCGTTTCATCAATGCCGTCATGTGGGATGGGAAGAAAGATACTGCACGCGCAGTCGTGTATGAGGCGCTCGCTCACATTGAGAAAGACGGTGCGAACGCCCTTGAGACTTTTGAATCTGCTCTCCGCAACGCCTCGCCGCTTATGGAGGTGCGAAGCCGCCGCGTCGGAGGTGCGAACTACCAAGTGCCACGCGAAGTGCCGCAGAACCGCCGCCTCGCGCTCTCCTTCCGCTGGATAATCAACGCCGCCCGCAACAAGAAGGGCAAGCCGATGGGTGAAAAGCTCGCTGCTGAACTCCTCCTCGCCGCGAAGAACGAAGGCGACGCTATTAAAAAGAAGGACGAGATGCACCGCATGGCGGACGCGAACAAGGCTTTCGCCCACTTCGCGTGGTAGCAAGTCAAAACCCCGTTTTATAAAGGTTGAACCCGCCGAGAGGCGGGTTTTGCATTCGGTTAACGGGATACGCTTGCGGCTTGGAGCGAGCCGAGCGTCTTGAGAATCGCAACTTCAAAACGATTTCTCTTTCGCGGATGGAATTCTTCCGCGGGATCAAACCATGTGAACGGGGACTTCCATGAACCATTTCGTTGTATGGAGGCCACCCGAAGCACAGCGAGGGCTTCATGCACTTCTTTCTCGTCCAGACCGAGCCCTCCGGTTGATTCAATCAGTTGCAGATATCGATCTGCCGCGGCGCGGAACTCCCTCTCCGTGGGGTACCGAGCTGATACTTCTTGTACATCCTCAAGCAAACACTGCAGTCGCATCGCCATGCCCTTTCTCTGTGTACGTGCCTGTGGTGATACTACTCTCCCCTCCGCGCTTTGCAATTTCCCTCGTTTGGGCTATCCTCTAACTAACGCCTCTGGCGATTTATTTTTTCACATTATTTATGAACCGCGACTACCCATTGGAGAAAGTGCGCAACTTCGGCATCATCGCCCACATTGACGCCGGCAAGACGACGACCAGCGAGCGCGTCCTCTTCTACACCGGCAGTCAGCACAAGATCGGCGAGGTGCACGAAGGCGAGACCACGACCGACTGGATGGAGCAGGAACGCGAACGCGGCATCACTATCACGGCTGCGGCTATTACCTGTTTCTGGAGCAAGACAGGCGAGAAGGATAAGAAAGACGCTTCCAAGAAGTTCCGTTTCAATATCATTGATACCCCCGGACACATTGACTTCACTGCCGAAGTGAAGCGTTCCATGCGCGTGCTAGACGGCGCGATCGTCGTGTTTGACGGCGTCGCTGGCGTGGAACCACAGTCAGAGACGAACTGGCGCTACGCCGATGAAGCTGCAGTGCCGCGCGTCTGTTTCATAAATAAGCTTGACCGCACCGGCGCATCGTTTGAGCGCTCGTACGCAAGCATCCTTGATCGGCTTTCTCCGAAAGCGATCCGCATGCAGATTCCTATTGGCGAGGAGGCCGAGCACGAGGGTGCGGTGGATCTCTTGACCATGAAGTCCTACACCTTCTCAGGGAACATGGGCGAGGAAGTGATTGAGGGCGAGATACCTGCGAACCTCCTTGAGGACGCTAAGAAGTATCGTGCCGCCCTCGTGGAGCGCATTGTGGAGCAGGACGACGCCGCCATGAGCGCCTACCTTGAAGGGAAAGAGCCGAGCGTTGAGGAATTGAAGGTTATCCTACGCAAGGCCGTCATCAACAACGAGATTTTCCCCGTATACTGCGGGAGCGCCCTCAAGAACAAGGGTGTCCAGCTCGTGCTTGATGCCGTCGTAGACTATCTCCCGTCCCCGCTTGATCTGAAACCGGCTACGGGTATCAACCCGAAGGACGGTACGCCGGTAGAGCGCCACGCATCGGACGATGAGCCGTTCTGCGCGCTCGCCTTCAAGCTCCAGACCGACCCATTCGTCGGCGCACTGACCTTCTTCCGCGTGTACTCAGGCACTATCACTGCCGGTTCCTACGTGTACAACTCTACGACCGGCTCTAAGGAGCGCATCGGACGTATCGTGCGGCTCCAGGCGGACAAGCGCGAGGAGGTGGAGAAAGTATTTACTGGTGAGATCGCCGCCGCAGTCGGTCTCAAAGATACGAAGACCTCGCATACGCTCTGCGACGAAAACGCACCGATCGTGCTTGAGGAGATTAAGTTCCCTGAGCCGGTGGTGTCGCTCCGCATTGAGCCGAAGACGAAGGCCGACCAAGAGAAGATGGGCATCGCGCTCCGAAAGCTCTCCGACGAGGACCCGACCTTCCGTATTAAGACCGATGAGGAGACGAACGAGACTATCATCTCCGGTATGGGTGAACTGCACCTTGAGATTCTTGTTGACCGCATGAAGCGCGAGTTCAACGTTGTCGCTGACGTAGGGAAGCCGCAGGTGGCGTACCGCGAGACCATTCTCGGCTCTGCTGAGGCAGAAGGGAAGTACATCAAGCAGACCGGAGGTAAGGGTCAGTACGGCCACGTGAAGATTCGTATGAAGAAGATGGAGCCGGTGGATCCGGAGGCGAAGGTGGCGAAGAACGTCACGCGCGATGATCACTTTGAGTTCATCAATAACATCAAGGGAGGTGCTATTCCTCAAGAATTCATCGGTCCTGTAGAGAAGGGTATGCGCGAAGCGATGAGCCGTGGCGTGCTCGCCGGCTTCCCGATGGTGGATATCTCTATAGACCTCTACGACGGCTCGTATCACGATGTGGACTCTTCAGAAATCGCTTACAAGATCGCCGCGTCTATGGCCTTTCAAGAGGCAGCGTCCCGCGCGAAGGCGGTCATCCTTGAGCCGATCATGCGCGTGGAAGTCGTGATGCCGGACCAGTTCATGGGCGACATCACGGGCAGCCTCTCAGGCAAGCGCGGTCAGATAGAAGGTATGGAGGACCGCGGCATGAACAAGGCGGTGCATGCCAAGGTGCCGCTCTCCGAAATGTTCGGCTACACCACGACCTTGCGCTCCATGACCGAGGGTCGCGGCAATATGACCATGGAATTTGATCACTACGACGTCGTACCGACGAACGTGGCGGCAGAAATTATCGCGTCGCGTAAATAAATTTATAGCTTATTCCGCACACGAAACCGCCCTCTAGAAGGGCGGTTTCGTGTTATTATTTTGACATGAAAACAAAGAATGGTTTTGTTCCAATCGTCATTTTATTGCTGGCCGTATTGGGTTTTATCGTTCTTGGTGGCGGTGCGTATCTGCTCCAGAAAACGGATACTGCAGGAATTGTCTCCACGCCCACAACAGCAACCGAGTCTTCCAATCAGGCTGCGCAGAGCAGGGACATAATTTTTTGTAACACCAAGATGGGTGAAGCAAAGAACGGGCGGATTTATATAAATTTTGAAGGGACGACTTATTCTTTTGAGGCTGATACGAGCGTTCCTGATCTACTCTCCAGCACCAAGCTTTCCTTGTATGGTGGCTGTGGAGCTGGCGGCAGCACTCCTCCAGACTGGAACGAGCGGATAACCTATAGGCTCCTCACACTACACCTGCCGAGTAAGAGTCGTTTGATAAAAATGACCTATGTCTGTGATGCTCCATTGGCCGGGCGACAGTTCGTCAACTGTGAAGCAAATGGACAGGATAAAATAAGCGAATATGAATTCGGTAACGAATACATCAATAAGATCAGCGGGAGGGCTGATGATTATGATAGTACCTACCGTTGGGAGAAAATAATTATTAGGAAAATAAACGGTAAAGACATAGTCTTTGAGGGAGTAATGTACAGCCCTTCGGCGAGGAGTTCAGTATTTGGGACGGGGAAATGCGCGGATAATCCTAAGTACATTTGTCAGACCGAAGAGGAAAAGACTTATTCTTCGTACATTGATCCAAAATCGTTGTTCAGTCTCTATTCGTCACTCAGAGAGTTTAATATGACTCCTGATATGCACATATATGAGAATACTGTGACATACAGCACCGACGCGCAATGGTACAAAGACCTTTTGTCGAAAAAAGACCAAATGTGGCGGAGTCTCCAGTCCAACGAATACCTGATCAATCTCTCAAGGACTAAAAATAACTCGGACAGCGAGAAGGATTGGAATGCCATTATTGATTCCTTTAGAGTCGAGAACACCATATAACGCGTAGCCAAGCTTTATCTCCGTAGCAGGTGAGTTGCATTCCTTGAGTGCTTCTCGTGTAGTGGTCCTAACGTATCTTGATGCCGCTCTTTACCCAGCAAGAAACCTAGTCTCCGAGCGAAACGAGGAGTTTCTCACGACGTCGTACCGACGAACGTAGCGGCTGATATCATCGCAAGTCGCAAGTAACTCAGCACAGAAACAAACAACCGCCCCGTGAGGGGCGGTTGTTTGTTTCTGTGCTACGATTTGGGGCATACTTAATAATGTACTATCCAATGCCGAACGAAAAATTAATTCCCTATATCCGTAGCGAATTTGCGCAGGGCGTAAGTCGCGACGCTGTTGTACGCAATCTACTCTCCGCTGGGTGGGAAGCTGAAGACATACATGCCGCAATTGCTGATATTGATGCCGCCGCACCGAGTCAGAGCACTCCCGCACCTCGGCACACTGAGTATTCGGCACCAACGGTATCTGGATCAGGTATGTCTACCAAGACATTAGTGCAGAATTCCGCCGCAGGAATTTTCATTGCTTGCGTGGTGGTACTCACCGCGATTTCCATTCTTGGCGTATGGGACATTTTTTCAGGAGATGTCATCACAAAGTCGTTTGAAACGCTCGGACTTCTTGCGTTTGCTGCCGTCGTCGTGATAGTGGCGAGCCGATATGTTGGTGACCCGTCTGCTGCAACTGCTCCAGTAGCGCCACAACCGGCTTTCCGTGCGATTCGCAACATCACACTCGCGACCCTCATCGGTTCATCCGCGCTGCTTGCACTGCTTGGCGTCCTCGCCATCTGGGACCTCGTAAGCGACTCAAGCATAATTAACAGATCTATCAGTTCGCTGGGCATCATCGCATTCTCATCGCTCATTATTGTGACGATATGCTTTGAGCGCGAACAGACCCCGACAAAGAAGAAAATTGGATAGGGAAGGTTGCATTTCTTTCGGCGCTCTCGTATAGTCTACCTAACGCATCTTGGCGTCGCTCTTTGGCTTGTCTGCTTTTCTGTTTGGCGAGCCTTGGAGTTTGTTCCGACTCGCGTCGGATTTATTCGTGAATTACTAAATAATTTATCCGTATGGCAGAATTTAATCGCAGCAAGCCTCACTTGAACGTAGGCACCATCGGTCACGTTGACCATGGCAAGACGACACTTACCGCAGGTATCTTGAACGTGCTCTCCATGCTTACCGGCGAGGGCTACTCAGCTCGCGTTGAAGGCGTGGACAACATTGACTCCGCACCGGAGGAGAAGGCGCGTGGTATCACCATCGCGCTCCACCACTCGGAGTACGAGTCACCGAACCGTCACTACGCGCACATTGATGCGCCGGGACACGCTGACTACATTAAGAACATGATCACCGGTGCCGCCCAGATGGACGGTGCAGTCCTCGTGGTCGCAGCAACTGACGGCGTGATGCCTCAGACGCGTGAGCACATCCTGCTTGCTAAGCAGGTGGGTCTCAAGAAGCTCATCGTCTTCCTCAACAAGGTAGACATGGTGGACGAGCCGGATCTTATTGACCTCGTTGAAGAGGAAATCCGCGAGCTCCTCACTAAGCAGGGCTACGACGGTGCAAATACGCCGATTATCCGTGGTTCAGGCCTCAAGGCGCTTGAAGCTAAGGATGTGAACGATGAGTGGGCGCAGAAGGCGAAGCAGCTCGTGGACACTATGGACACGTACTTTGATATGCCTGAGCGCGAGGTCACGAAGCCGTTCCTCATGCCGATTGAGGACATCTTCTCAATTGAAGGTCGTGGCACCGTGGTGACCGGCCGTATTGAGCGCGGCATTATCAAGGTCGGCGAGGAAGTTGAGATCGTCGGTATCAAGCCGACCATGAAGACGACCGTCACCGGCATTGAGATGTTCAACAAGCAGCTTACTGAAGGTCAGGCAGGCGACAACGCCGGCATCCTCCTCCGTGGTACGAAGAAGGAAGACGTGCATCGCGGTCAGGTCCTCGCGAAGACCGGCTCAGTCACGCCGCACACTGAGTTTGACTCAGAGGTGTACATCCTCTCCAAGGATGAAGGAGGTCGTCACACGCCGTTCTTCTCTGGCTACAAGCCGCAGTTCTATATCCGCACGACAGACGTCACCGGCGAGGTGACCCTGCCGGAGGGTAAGGAGATGGTTATGCCAGGAGACACCGTTACCTTCAAGGTGAAGCTCACCGCACCGGTCGCTCTTGAGGAGCAGCAGCGCTTCGCTATCCGCGAAGGCGGCAAGACCGTCGGCGCAGGCGTTGTCACCAAGATCACGGCGTAAGCTTCAGACTGAATCGCCACTCATATGGAAACAGAAACGGAGATAAAGCCAAAAGCAAAACGTGCTGCGAAGAAGACGGCAGTGGCCGCTCCGGTGGAGCACAAGCTCCGTATCCGCGTTCGCGCCTATGAGCACAAGATTCTGGATCTCTCGGTGAAGCAGATTATGGACACCGCCGCCCGCTTTGACGCGGTCGTCGTGGGCCCCGTCCCGCTTCCCACAGAGATCAAGCGTTGGACCGTGAACCGCTCAACCTTCGTCCACAAGGACGCTCGCGAGCAGTTTGAGATGCGCATCCACAAGCGCCTCATAGACATCATGAACCCGTCGCCGAAGGTGATTGAGGCCCTCACGAACCTCAATCTCCCATCTGGCGTTACGATAGACGTCAAGATGGTCTAAATAGACCGCCAAGAACCCAGTAGGTGATTCTGCTGAATCAACACACAACCGCCCGTAAGGGCGGTTGTGTGTTGATGTGGTACTGTTACGCCAATGGAAAAGTCTTACAATCCGTTCAAAATGTGGGGGAGCTGGGCGGGGCTGGCCGTAGGGGTGATTGGTGCATTTTTATATGGTTATGGCGAGCCCTCACTAATGCGTGACCTAACGTTGTTCACCATAATGGGAAATCCTCTCATTTGGCTTGGATTCTTTTTAGGTGAAGGAGCAATAGCCGTGCTCCCTTTCGCTACGCTGACAACGCCGATAGTGATGTTTCTGTATGGTTGGGGAGCTCACTCGGTACTCAGGAGATTTTGGCGTGGCGGGGCACTGACGACTAGTATTACGGTTGCGACATTGGTCATCGTCGCGGGTGCGTCTCTGTACCTATGGAATCAGCGGGCTCTGCGGGCCGACACCCCTTATTATGATTCTAGCGTAGAAACAGTGTTGTCAGTTGCGCGTGACGAATCACTTATGATTGATGTGCGGCTGACGGCACTTGAAGCCCTCGCGCCAAAAGTGAGTTCAATGACGGCAGATCAAAAGAGAGTTCTCAGCAGTCAGCTCTCGTCGTTTGATACTAGTCGCCTGTCAGATATGGACAAGGAGCGAGTGGCTGGAAGGATACATATGCTGCAAGATCTATTGGCAAAATAGGTTTTCTTGCATCTTTTCGGGGGTTCGTGTAGAGTGCTTCTAAAGCTAAGAACGGCGCCTACGGCCGGTCCTATGGCAAATCGCGCAAAGCGTTTTGCTATTGCGCGATTTGCTTTAAAAAAATGAAATTCATCCTCGCCACTAAAGAGAATATGATCCGCGTCTTCGCGGATGACGGTCGTGCCTACGCAGGTACGGTCCTCAGTGCTGAGCCGGTCACGGTCACACAGGTGAAGTCTGAAGCGGGAAAGGATGGTTATGCTGCGGTGCAGGTGGGTATGGGCACGCGCAAGACGAAGAACATCAGCAAGCCGGTCTTGGGCCACACCAAGGGCAAGGGCTACGAGGCTATCCGCGAGTTCAAGACGACCGACGCCGCAGAGGTCGGTAGTGCGATTGATGTCTCGGTGTTTGCTGTGGGTGACGTGGTAAGCGTCGCCGGCATCACGAAGGGTAAGGGTTTCGCCGGCGTGGTGAAGCGTCACGGCTTCCATGGCGGCCCGCGTTCACACGGTCAGAAGCACACCGAGCGTTCTCCAGGGTCTATCGGCGGCTCAGGTGGTCGTGCCGGCGGTCGCGTCGTGAAGGGCAAGAAGATGGCAGGCCGTATGGGCTCTGATCGCGTCACGGTGACAAATCTCAAGGTGCTTGCAGTTGACAAGGTGTCGGGCAAGATCGTCATCTCTGGCGCTGTCCCTGGTCGCCGCGGAACTCTGCTTGAGGTAGTGTCTGCATAATTTTCATACCATGACTACTGCACAGAAAACAACGAAGACCGTGAAAGAGAAGAAGACCATCTCGCTTGAGATGCCGGTCTTCTCTATGGATGGTGCGAAGGTGGGCACCTTCACTCTCCCTGAGAGCATCTTCACCGCGCCGTGGCGTGCAGACCTCGTGCATCAGGTCACGACCGCAATGCAGGCGAATGCTCGCCAGAACCGTGCCAACACAAAGGACCGCTCCGAGGTGTCGGGCGGTGGCAAGAAGCCGTGGAAGCAGAAGGGTACGGGGCAGGCCCGCCACAGCTCCACGCGCTCGCCGATCTGGCGGCACGGCGGTGTGACGTTCGGTCCTCGCTCCGAGCGCGACTACAGTGAGAAGATAAACAAGAAGATGCGCGTACAGGCACTTCTCTCGGTACTCTCCAAGAAGGCGAAGGACGGTGAGCTCATACTCATTGACAAGCTCTCGTTTGCAGAGCCGAAGGCTGCGGTCGCTAAGATGGCGCTCACGAAGCTCGCGGAGGGTGCAGCAGCGACCTACCTCGCCTCCAAGAAGAAGAATGCCGCCCTCTTCGCACTCGCATCGTACGACGCAAATGCGATAAAGAGCTTCAGCAACTTCGGCAATGTGATGACTGAAGAGGTCCGTAACCTGAATCCGCTTAATGTGATGACGGCGAAGTACCTCATAGTTGAGAAGCCGGAAGAGGCATTCGCGGCGCTCATCGCGCGCACTAAATAAATTACTATGGCACTATTCGGCGGTAACAAGAAGGAGAAGAATGAGAAGGCAGTGGTGAAGCACCACGCGCACTCTACGAAGACCGTGCACGGCGTCGCGCACGACATTATCCGTGCGCCATGGTTCTCTGAGAAGGCTCTGCTTGCAACTGAGAAGGGCGTCTACGCCTTCGCAGTCTCGCCACGCGCGACGAAGCCGGAGATAGCCGGCGCTATCAAGGAGATCTACAACGTCGCTCCGCGTGCGATACGCATCGTGAACCTCCCTGCGAAGACGAAGGCGATGCGCACACGCCACGGCGTCGGCACGCGTGCTGCGCGGACCAAGGCCTATGTCTACCTGAACGCTGGCGACAGCATCCAGTTCTCATAATTATTTCTGTATGAAAACGTACAAACCGACAACCGACAGCCGCCGCTCCATGACGACACTCCCGTACAAGGAGCTCCTCTCTGGCGACGAGCCGTACAAGCCGCTTATGGCGACGAAGAAGCGTCGCGGCGGCCGCAATGCGTTCGGACGCATCACAATGCGCCATCAAGGCGGGGGTCATAAGCGCCGCCTACGCGAGGTTGATTTCAAGTACGACAAGAAGAATATCCCTGCAGTTATTGAAACAGTAGAGTACGATCCATTCCGCAGCGCATTCATCGGTCTGGCACTCTATGCTGACGGCACACGCCGCTACGTCATCGTCCCGAAGGAGGTGAAGGTCGGCAGCACATTCATCGTCTCCGAAGATGCTCCGCTTACAGCAGGGAATCGCCTCCCGCTCGGCAAGATTCCGGTGGGTACTGCGGTGTACAACATTGAGATCGCTCCGGGGACCGGCGCATCTCTCGTACGCTCTGCAGGCAACTTCGCAGAAGTGGTCGCGCACGATGCGGGCTATTCGCAGATCAAGCTCCCTTCTACTGAGATACGTAAGGTGTCTGACCTTGCATGGGCTTCTATCGGCGCAGTCGGTAACGAGGAGTACAACCTCGTCGTCATCGGCAAGGCAGGTCGTAGCCGCTGGCTCGGTGTTCGCCCGACTGTTCGCGGTACGGCGATGAACCCAGTGGACCATCCGCACGGCGGTGGCGAAGGCCGTCAGGGCCGCGGTCTGCGCCGGGCGAAGACCAAGTGGGGCAAGCCGTCGGGCAAGGGTCAGAAGACCCGCACTCCGAAGAAGTACTCAAACGTCTTCATCGTCTCTCGTCGCAAAGTCGGCAAGAAGCGCAAGGGCTAATTTTTCACAAAATGAACAAACCCGCGACCAGAGGTCGCGGGTTTGTTCATAGTGTCTCGCGTCAAGTTATCGGTATGCCGGTCGGAGCTTCGCTCCAAGTTCGGAGAGCTTGATACGGAGTGTTTGTGGCCCGACTATCCCCGGTGCGACTTGACCCTGAGGGAAGAGCACGACGAAGTCCTGATTATCAAAGAAGAAATTGCTGAAATGCTCCTCAGTGGGAGTAGTTCCGCTCTGCAGGAGTGACGGGACAGTATCCTTGCCGATGATCTCAGGCAGTTTGGCGCGGCTTATCTGCGAGAGGAGGGCGAGATAGTCTACACCGCTTTCAAAAGCGTCAGCGAGCGTGACTAGCTTGCCGCTCCTCGTGTCAAAGGTGAACGTGCGGAAGGCCGTTGTGCCGCGAGCCTCGCTTGCGTCGGTGTAGATGGTAAATAAGTAGGAGTACGTCTGGACCGAGGAGGCCATCAAGTAGGCGATAGTGAGCGTCTGTTTGTTTCCGTTACCGTTCTCCCGTTTCGGTTCGTCTGTTGCGGCAGACGCATCAGCCTTGAACTGCGCGATCGTGTCGCCCACGAACTTTTTCATGAGAGCGACTGCCTCTGCATCTGCCGCCACGCCCACTCTCGCTTGGAGTGGCGTGCTTGAGGCGTAGAAAGCGTTTATGTCGTACCCATTTCCTTGCTCGGCGTAGTGTATGCCCGACAGGGAAGGGGCGAGAGCCTCGGTGGGAGCCTTCGCTGGTGCGGGCTTGAAGGCGGCATAGAGGAATATCCCTCCGAGTACGACGATAATCGCGGACAAACCCAGAGCAGTATCTTTTTTCATATGCCGACAGTGTACCAAAATAACCGGTATATGCGCGGTTTTCTCCCTAAAAAACACAGGACGTTAATTATACCATATGTCAAGGTTCTGAAACGGCTTAGGATTTATGAGGGTGTTTTGGCACGGTACAGTTGACTCCGGAGACGACTTCCTGTATCTTTCCTGTATCCCGCTGCGCGGGCTTTTCATTACTTTTTATGTCACGCTCACTCAAGAAAGGACCCTTCGTGGACGCAAAACTCCTGAAGAAGATCCTTGATAAGAAACCGGCTACCGCCGGCGTGATTAAGACGTGGGCACGTCGCAGCCAGATCAGTCCGGAGATGGTCGGATTCACGTTCGGTATCCACAACGGCAAGTCCCACGTGGAAGTCACCGTCTCGGAAGAGATGGTGGGGCATCGCCTCGGCGAGTTCTCTCCGACGAAGAAGTTCGTCCGTCACGGCGGCAAGATGCAGAAGGAGCTTGAGTCAAAGCGTCAAGCATCTGAGATAGCGGCTGCAAAGGCTGCAAAGGCATCGCCCGCTCCGGCAAAAAAGAAATAATATATGGCACACGCAACACTCAAAAGCCATAATCAGTCTCCGCGCAAGGTCCGTCTTGTGACCGATCTCGTCAAGGGGAAGAAGATCCCCGCGGCACTTAGCGCACTTGAGTTTTTGCCGCGTCGCGCAAGCGAGCCGGTGGCGAAGGTCATCAAGAGCGCGGCGGCGAACGCGAAAGCGCAGGGACAGAATCCAGACGATCTCACGATCAAGTCCATTATCGTGGAGAGCGCTGGCATGATGAAGAAGTTCATGCCGCGCGCGTTCGGTCGCGCTGCGCCTATTCGGCGCAAGAAGAGCCGCGTGATAGTCACACTCTCGTAATTTCCATATGACACACACCGTACATCCTTACGCACACCGCCTCGGCATCATCCGAGACTGGAAGAGCCGCTGGTTCGCCACTGACGCGAAGACCTACCGCGAGAACATCAAGGTGGACGAGACGATACGCCGCTTCCTCACGAAGAAGTTGCGCGGTACTTTCACGAGCGGCATAGAGATAGAGCGCTCGGCAAATGAGCTCCGCGTCATGCTCTCCACGGCTCGCCCAGGGCTCGTTA
>Ga0172379_10003080_pt1 | contig 27465 bp, 26 predicted proteins | sample GrowelOW334metaG_FD_119756 | JGI IMG/M metagenome (GOLD analysis project Ga0172379, IMG submission 119756) | Groundwater microbial communities from an aquifer near a municipal landfill in Southern Ontario, Canada - Groundwater well OW334 metaG | ecosystem: Environmental > Aquatic > Deep...
AACTACCGCACCAAATATTATTCAACTATTTCTTAAAACGTTAAGTGCTTTTTTTTAACTTCAAAGCTTGAACTCGAACCCGTCCCGAATTCTCGGGATGACAGGCCGATATTCTAACCAACTCAACTACTGCACCAAACTTAGAACGTTAGGTTTTTCAACCCCCCTTTTCAAAATTGCGTTGCAAAAATAGTTGAATTTTCAATACATACAAGCGTTCATATTCTTTTTTTTAAAAATATTTCGGAGTTCTTTTTTTGTATCGTTATTGGATGAACGGAACTACTTGTTTGTCTGCTTATTAGTGTAGATAATGTGAAAAACAAACCGATTCAAAAACCTACTTTTCTATATGAATTATTGAATAAACTTCCAAAACGAGAACCATGCTGGGATGGTGAGCAGACACAGTATATAGGTGATAAACATTATATAACCAACATTTTGAGAATCACCACCATATTTTCGAACTTGTATTACTAAACTAGAGGCAGGTGCAACGGCAGCTTCAATAACCAATAAATCAGCCAATAAGGAATTATTTTCTAATAGTTGGGTATATTTTAAAAAGACAATGGTGATTAAAGGAAGGATAAAAAGCTTGGTTGCGGTAACTTTTAAGATATCAGCTAGAGGGGGGAGTTTTCGAAGTGAGACAGAGCCAATTGTGGCACCCAATACCAACGTGGCAGCAGGCACGGCTGCATCAGCTATAAAATCGATGGGCTCCATAATAAGTTCTGGAATGTAAGTATGCATTCCTGTTAAAACTAAAACCACCGCTAGCAATATTGCTGCAAATGGAGGGCTAAAAAGCTGCTTTAGTGAGAACTGGGTATTGTCTTTATCGGTAATTAAATACTTCCCAATGCTCCATAAAGCCGGATTGACTCCCAATACAAACAAAAAAGTGTAAGTGGCAAAAGAGTCGAATTGATCGGGGAATGCCAACTGACCTATTGGTAATACCATATAATTGGCATTCATAAAGGCAGCTAATGCTATGTATTTTTTACTTTGCGAAATTTTGTTGTAATAAAATAGTCCTGAAACCAATAGCCCCAATCCAATCATTGCCAATGCAATAAGGGGCAAGAGCCACCAATAGGGTGATGTTTGGGGTTTAAAATATTGGATGATTTTGGAAAAAGAAAGACAAGGCAACAGGATTAAAACAACAATATGCGACAGCCCCTCAATATGGCTATGCGTAATGATGTTTTTCCGAAACATGAGGCCGCTAACAAGCGCCACCACCAGAATAACAAAAACCGCTTTAAATACCGGAAAAAAATAGATACCTAAACTCATGATGATTGTTTGTGATCCAATTTATTGCAACAATTTCAAACTATTGGTGTGGGTTTAGCAAAAAAGCTGAAATTTACACTGCCATAGTTTTTCTGGCTCCTGAAAAAGGGGTGATCATCAAATTGATTGCCTTTGGAATGCTCCAAAATAAATACCCCATCTTCGGTTAATAAGTTATTCTCAAAAATGGCATCGGGAATGGTTTCTATACCCTTTAAATCGTAAGGTGGATCGGCAAAAATTAGATTAAATTGTCTTTTGCACGATTGGATATAACCAAATGTATTGGCTCGCATTACAGTTATTTGGTTTCCAATTTTTAATTCTTCCACCGTTTTTTTTATAAAGGAATAATGGTTATAATTTAGTTCAACACAAGTAACAGAAGGGCATTCGCGAGAGGCAAATTCATAACTGATGCTACCGGTACCTCCAAATAAATCAAGAACCTCAATGGAGTCAATATCAAATTGATTTTCAATGATATTGAATAAGCTTTCCTTGGCCATATCAGTTGTAGGGCGAGCGGTAAAATTTTTTGGAGGAAAAATCATCTTTTTCCTAAATTTCCCACTAATTATCCGCATTGGTATAAGTTTATCATATTAGTAAAATAATGGTCAGGAATATCCTGAAATCCATAACTATATTCAAAATGGGATGGCTTATTTAAGTAATCGATTTGCTTTATAAACTTTTTTAGAATATCAATTTTGGCATCGTCTTTTTTAATCAGCCCTGAAATGCTTAATGGAACATTTAATGACGATAACTGCAATTGATCAAATGAGTTGAGAATAAAGTATTGAAAGTCAGTGGTGGATTGAATAGCAAATGTATTGAATAATTTCAGGGTAGTTTTATCTAATATGGCAAAGTCAATAAAATCGGGATAGATATTAAGATAAGCTTGAATGTTTGTATTGGTAAGTTTATTTTTAAGTAGTATTTCTTCTATCATCGGGCACGATTGATGATACACCCGAATGGAAGGATAATATTCTTGAAATACTGATTTTATGCTATCGGGAATTGAATATACTACATACGATGAATTACCATAAATAAAATTATGGTTCAACTCTTCATGAACACCTAATTTATTATTAAAATCGAATAGTTTTCTTTCTTCCAACGGATTATAAAGAGGCGAAGGGATAAAAGTATATCGAGGTGTTGCAAAAATTAATTTTACATGCTGATAGGGAAGTTTTAACCAAAAGTTTTCGTTTATTAAACGTTCAATTTCAGAAGCCAGTATTTTAAACGAGGTAATTTTTGAATATTGATGGTTCCCAAAAGCAATGTATTTATTTCTTTCGCGGTCGAGAATACAAAATGAAAATCCCTTCAGGTACACCTGAAGGGATAAATGATAATTTGAAATATTTTTTAAATCGAATGACTTATCTATGAAACTAATGTTGTCGATCAAAATTTTGTTTTTTATATTATTCCCAATTACCGGCTGCATTATTGGCTTCATTTAGTGAACCAACTTTTAATCCAGGATATTCTAACCCATCGTTAAGGTTAATAACCATTTGTTTATCCATTCCATCTAAAATATATTTACTGGGAGCTTTTGCCTCAAAAACTTTTACTTTTAGTTTTGAACCTGTGGTAACCTCACCAGCAGCTAAATTAAACTGCTTACCATTTGAAAATGGAATGTAGCGCAACGAATCAATTGGATATTTTTCAGCAAAAATGGAATCTAAAACATTAACCCGAATGGTATCCCTTTTTATCATACCTTTTTCAATAGCTTCTTTCTCTGTAATTTTTCCAAGAAAATCTTCGTCTATTTCACCAATCTTTTTAATGATAACTAATGAATCATATTTCACAAAATTGATTAAGGTATCAAAACTGCCAGTAAATTTTCCATAAACATCTTTATAGGCTAATTCAGCAGTGCGAATATCTTTCAGATTTTGAATTACCTTGTCATATCTGTGAGTTTGTTCCTTTTTGAACTGAATTGGTTCCATGATACTTTTAACCAATAGATACGCTAATACTACAATCAAAATCGCTAGAATAATCTGAATAACAGTTTTCATTATATTTTCTTTTAAGTTAAGTTTATTATACTACTGAATAACCAATTTGCTGTGGAATCTTCTGTTTTATATGAAATACTTGGTAGTGATCTATTTAAATTAAAATTCCATAAAAACATCAAAACAATTTTTAATAAGTTTGGATGCAAATTTAAAAATAATTTTAGTTCAGCAATTCCGGAATTGCATTTTTCCTGATAAAATGATAAAAAATCATATTTCTGATTTATTTAAGAAAAATTTGGGTAACGAACCTACAACGGATCAGCAATTGTTATTCGATCAATTGGCTGAATTTATTTGGGATTATTCGGAATTGAAAACTTCGCAAGATAAAGTTTTTATTGTGAAAGGTTTTGCTGGCACCGGGAAAACATCGGTGGTAAGCGCATTAGTAAAAAGTTTACCTGAAATGCAATTAAAATCGGTATTGTTAGCCCCTACGGGAAGAGCAGCTAAAGTATTATCAAGTTATTCTGGTAAAGCAGCATCAACCATACATAAAAAAATATATCGACAGAAAACTCAAAAAGATGGTTTTTCGGAGTTTAAACTTGACAAGAATTTACATCGGAAAACAATATTTATTGTCGATGAGTCATCAATGATTGCCAATGAATCGCGTGAGAATTCAATTTTTGGTTCTGGTAAAGTTCTCGATGATTTATTAGAGTATGTATATAGTGGTTCCGATTGCAAACTAATTCTTGTGGGCGACACCGCTCAATTGCCCCCAGTTGGTTTAATGGTTAGTCCGGCGCTGGAATCAACTATTATTGACCAAATGGGATTTGTTGTGAATGATTTTGAACTGAAACAAGTTGTTAGGCAGTCAGTAGATTCCGGTATATTGTACAATGCTACTTTAATTCGAAACATAATTACCGCCAATAGTTCAGGATATCCCGAATTAAAGACTGCCGGTTTTCCTGATATCCGAAGAATTACCGGTAGCGATTTAATTGAAGAATTGGATAATTGTTATCATAAATTTGGGTTGGATCAAACCATTGTTATTTGTCGTTCGAATAAAAGAGCCAATCGTTTTAATGAGGGTATCCGAAAATCAATTCTTTGGAGAGAAGAGGAGCTTTCAGTTGGGGACTATTTAATGGTGGTGAAGAATAATTACTATTGGTTGAAAGCAGATGAATTGGAGAAAACTGAATTTATTGCCAACGGTGATATTGCCGAAGTAACTAGAGTAGGAAAGTATAAAGAATTGTATGGGTTCCGGTTTGCCGATGTTTCTCTCCGGTTTTTTGATTATGACAATTTGGAAATTGATGCACAGGTGATGGTTGATACCTTAATATCTGAAACAGCATCACTTTCGAGCGAAGAAAACCAGCGATTATTTTACTCCGTTATGGAGGATTATGCCGAACTAAGTACCAAGAAAGAACGAATAAAAAAAGTAAAAGAAAACCCCTATTTTAATGCATTACAAATAAAGTTCAGCTATGCAGTTACCTGTCATAAGGCGCAGGGTGGTCAGTGGAAAGCAGTTTTTCTTGATCAGGGTTGGTTCACCGATGATATGTTAAATACCGAATATTTGCGGTGGTTATACACTGCTTTTACCCGTCCGTTGGAACGGCTTTATTTGGTTAATTTCAAAGATGAGTTTTTTGTTGAATAAATTGTGTTTAAGATGCAGCAATTTTATAGTTAGTATAAGTATATCATTTTTGTTAATAAAGGGTTAACAATTCCCAATGGCCTAAAGGTAATTTGTATATTAGTACCATGAGAGTAAAACAGATTCGACATACCATTATAATAGGTGTAATTGCTTTAATTGGTATAGTTAGTATTCAAGTTTATTGGCTTTTTACAACTTGGAATATGCAGCAGGAAAAGCTGGACGAGAGTATTTGGCTTGCATTAAAAAAAGTTTCGGCCGAAATAAATGTACTTCACGATTGTCTGCCCAATGATCTTAATCCGGTTCAACAACGAACGGAAACTTGCTATCTGGTTGATGTTGGATGTGAATACAATCAAGCAAATTTGGAGTATTTAGTGCGCACAAATTTTAATAAAGTTAACCTGAATATACAACATGAAATTGCCATTTATGATTGCAATTTGAACGATTTGGTTTACATAGGCCGGTTTTCAGGTTCAGGTGATAAAATTGAAGATTCTGAGAGTTTTAAATTTTGTCAAGAATCAGTCAACAAAGAAATTGTTTATTTTTTTTGTATTAATATTTCAGGTCGCAATGATTATTTGTTCAGGAAAATGCGGCTTTGGATGGTGTTATCATTGATTGTTTTAATAATTGTATTGTTTTTCACTTACACTATATTTTCATTCTTCAAACAAAAAAAATTAGCGGAATTGCAAAAAGATTTTATAAACAACATGACTCATGAATTTAAAACGCCCATATCCTCAATACAAATAGCTAGTGATGTATTACTGGGTTACGAGAACGAAAAAATTCCTCCCCGATATACCAATTATGCCCGTCATATAAAACAGGAAAACACAAGGTTAAACCTGTTGGTAGAAAATGTATTGCGAACCGCAAGAATTGAAAAAGGAAAAACCATAATGGATATTAAGATTTTAGATGTTCACGAAGTACTTGAGGACGTTTTTACTGAGGGGTTTTTAAAAAGTCAGGCAAAGCAAATACATTTGATTAAGCATCTGAATGCAACTTATACTAAGGTTTTGGCCGATAAATTACATTTCACCAACATACTTTTTAATCTTACCGATAATGCTATTAAATACAACGATAAGGAACAAGTACAAATAACTTTAGAAACTCAAACAGTAAAAAATTCGATTATTCTTTCATTTTCCGATAATGGTATTGGAATTCCCTTAAAATACAGAAAAAGAGTATTTGCAAAGTTTTTTCGGATTCCTACAGGTAATATCCATGATGTAAAAGGATTTGGACTCGGTTTATTTTACGTTAAACAAGTTTGTGATGCTCATAAATGGACTATTAAAAGTTCTGATTCATTGGATTCAGGAGCAAAATTTATAATAAAAATGTCCAATCATACCAATTGAAATGAAAAGAACCATTCTTTATGTTGAAGATGATCAGACCTTAGCTTTTCTTACAAAAGATAATTTAGAGCAGATGGGATTCAAAGTAGTGCATTTTGAAAATGGACAGCTTGCTTTACAGCAATTTACCTTTTATAAATTTGATATTTGCCTGATTGATGTGATGCTTCCTAAATTGGATGGTTTTGAATTGGTTAAACGCATCAGAGATATTAATAAAGAAATTCCAATTTTGTTTCTGTCAGCTAAATCAGGTATTGATGACAGGATAATGGGTTTGAGTATTGGTGGCGATGATTACTTAACCAAACCCTATAGTATGGAGGAATTACGGTTAAAAATTGAAGTTTTTTTAAAGCGCAATAAATTTGAAATTGCTGATAATCATAGTACTGATATTATTGTTGTAGGAACTACCACACTTGATGTTAAAAATCATAAACTTTTAACAATAAGTAGCGAGATAAAATTAACCTTGCGTGAAACGAATTTGATAGAGCTTTTATTTAGGAATACCAATCAAATTCTTAAAAGAGAAGAAATTTTGTTAAAAATTTGGGGAAATGATAGCTATTTTAATGGTAGAAGTTTAGATGTGTTCATTTCAAGAATTAGAAAATATCTAATCAACGATTATCAAATTGAAATTGAGAGTATTAGAAGTGTAGGCTTCCGTTTGAATGTTAATAATGAATAAAACCTTACTAAATTGAGCAAAAAGGAATTAAAAACGTACCTATTAGGTTTAAGTAAACCTCAATTGGAAACACAAATAATTGATTTGTATGATCGGTTTAAAGAGGTAAAAGAATTGTATGATTTTACATTTAATCCGAATGAAAATAAATTAATGGATGAATGTAAGTTTAAGATTTCAAAGGAATATTTTCCGTTAAATAGTCGAAGACCTAAGGCTAGACGGTCAGTGGCACAAAATTACATCCGTCATTTTATGAAATTGGGAGTGGAACCTACACTTATTGCAGAGGTTATGATATATAATTTGGAGCTTGCACTGGCCTTTTCAATGGAAGGTAAAACTATGAAGGAAGCATTTTTCAAAAGCATGTTGAAATCGTTTCAAGACGCGCTGAATTATATTTATGATAATGGATTATTTTTGAAATTTATGAGTAGAATTGAAAAAATCTTGGATCACTCACTGGAACAGCAATGGATAAACTACAAAGGATTTGAAATTGCTTTTGAGAAATATAATGATACTAAATAAGCTTTTCTTACCAATTAATTAGCTTCCCAGCGCCCATGAATAGGGCTATCCAAATTAAACCTTTGAATAAGAAAAATAAAAAGCCATAAAAACCCAACCTTTTTATCCAGAATAGAAACCGTGTCATATTCAAAAGTATTAACTGAAGGATTAACACCAGATAATTAGCAATTGTTTAAAAGTACTACGCGAAAAAAAAATATATGGAAGAGAAAATAAAAGAAGCCCAAATGCTTTTTGAAGGAAGTTATAACTGCGCCCAATCTACTTTGAGTGTTTTTGACAATGAATTAGGTATTTCCAAAGAAACACTGCAACATTTATCATCAGGATTTGGTGCCGGTATGTGTTATCAAGGAAGGACTTGTGGTGCAGTGGCTGGAGCCTATATGGCACTTGGGCTTATAAGTGGAAAATCATTTCGTGAACCGGAAATGATTAAAGAGAATACCTATCAGCTAATTCGAGAGTTCAATAAAAAATTCGTTGAAAAACACGGCTCCACCCTTTGTAAGGAATTACTCGAAATTGATATTAGTTCAGCTCAGGGCATTGAAATAGCTCGTCAAAAAGGAGTATTTGAAACCCGATGTCCAAATTTTGTGGCTACTGCTGTGGCATTGATACATTCACAAATTAAATAAGATTGTTATGGAATCCACGATTGTTTTCAGGGAACTTGAAACATCCGATTTTGAGTTTATTGCAGGTATCTATAATTATTATGTAATCCACTCAACGGCTACATTCCATCTGGAATTGCAGACTTTGGAGCAAATAACCACAGCACTGCCGAAAAATCATTCAGTATATAAAACTTGGATAATAAAATACCGTGATGAGTCGTGTGGATATTGTTATATAAACTATTGGAAACCACGGGAGGCCTACCGGCGATCGGCCGAGGTTACACTTTATATTAAACCTGAGTTTCATGGGAAAGGCATTGGTAAGGCAACCCTCCGATTCATAGAAAAACAAGCCCAAATAGCTGGAATTTCAAATTTGTTAGGCGTAATTACGGCAGAAAATCGAGCCAGCATTCATCTATTCAAATCGATGGGTTATTCTGAAGTAGGCATGCTTAAAAATATTGGAGAAAAATTTGGCCGGTTACTCGATGTGGCAACTTACCAGAAAGAAATATAGTTTGAACATTTTATGCCAATTTGAATTAAAGAAATACCATCCTGCAAAAATTGAATTTAGGAATATCTATTTAGGTGAGGGGAAAAAGATAGTTATTAATAGGGATACCTGAATAACATTAAAAACATTTAATTGTTACCCTAAAACAATTACAAGAATTTACATGAATCATTTTCAGACTGACGACAAATTATCGAAACTTATCCATACCAATTATTTTCTTTTGCCAGTAATTAACCGGTTCGGTTTACGGCTAGGATTTAAAGATAAAACAGTGGAAGAGGTTTGTGCCGAAAAAGGGATTGATAAGAATTTTTTTCTGGCAATTGTTAATACCTATAGCAATGAGGATTATTTTCCTGAAAAAGATTTACTCCAGTTTCCCCCAGAATTACTGGTTGAATATTTGAGAAAAACCCATAAATATTACTTTACTTTTTTATTTCCGGAAGTAGAACGTCGGCTCAAAGCACTCTTAACGGGATGCATTGGAACCTGTGATGATTTGCAATTGATAAATACCTTTTATAACAAATACAAGATGGAATTATCAAGGCATCTTGAAGAGGAAGAAAATAGGGTGTTTCCTTATGTAATTGCATTGGTTGAATCAACTAAAAAAGGCATCCCAATTCCTGAAAAGTTTTCCCAGTACCGAATGCAGAGTAGGGAACCCGAGCATACTCAGGTTGACCAAAAAATATACGATTTAAAGAATATTGTCATCAAATATATGGAGCCATCCTATAATGATGATGATGGTAATGCTTTTCTCTTTTCCATTTTTCAGTTCGAACGGGATTTACTTGATCACGCCCGTATCGAAGATAAAATATTGATGCCTCAGGTTTTTGAAATGGAACAAAGGTTGCGAAATGGATAAACGTTTTATTATAATTCATCCATTAGAAATTATTCGTAAAGGACTTTGGGCAGTGCTCAGGGAATCGTTTTACAATGAATTCATCCTGTTGGCATCGCCTGAAATGGTTATCGATTATTCTGGGATGACCAATCTTCACCTTGTTGTTTTTTTGGGGGAATCCTATATCAATGATGAATCAAAATTGTTCATTGACAATATGTTGGGGCAGCACAATAAAATCATTTGGATTGAAATTGGTAATTCAGGGAGCTATTTATACCAGTCAGGGCAAGGTATTTCCATTGAACAAAGCAGCGATTTAATCATTGAAAAAGTGAGGATGATTATTGAGAAACAAAAAAACAATGCAAAATTAATTACAGAGCTTACCGACAGGGAAACTGACGTTTTGAAACTGGTTGCGGTAGGATTCAGTAATAAAGAAATTGCCGATAAACTATTTATCAGCATTCATACCGTTATTTCGCACAGAAAAAATACAACAGAAAAGCTGGGAATAAAATCTATTTCAGGGCTAACGGTTTATGCCATCCTGAATAAACTTATCGATACCCGAAATATAGATCCATCAAGTTTGATTTGAAAACATTAGTGTCCGGTTAAATATTTGAGATTTCTCCCTTTGGTCGAAATGACGGTGTTTTCAGGGCTTTTTGGGAGGGGTAGGTTGGCGGCTTCGCCGCCAACCTACCCCTCCCAAAATATATAACTAACTGATTGTCATCTCGAACGAAGTGAGAGATCTAAAATTTCCTTGTTTTAAAAATGTTTAACGGACAACAATGATTTAAAAAATCATTACAAATGGGGATATAGCCATTTAAAGAGTGAAAGTACATTTGTGCTGAAAAAATAATTTAATCAGTAAAATGTATCCGTATGAAGTCATTCCTTTTTTGTTTCGCATTTTCAATAGTCAATTTAATCAGCTTCAGTCAGAATAACGACACTCTTAATTCAGTATATAAAAACACGTCTGATTTGCTGATGGATAAAGATGCACGTCTTACCCTTGGTGGATATGCACAAATTGATTACAACCAACCCATTTCTGGCGATGTTAAGAAATTAGGTACACTCGATGTTCACCGAATGGTACTCTTATTTGGTTATAAATTCAATAACCGAACTCAATTTATTACTGAATTGGAATTCGAGCATGTAAGCGAGGTTTTTGTAGAGCAGGCTTTTCTAGACTATAAAATCAACCGTTTTATAAATTTTAGAGGTGGATTACTTTTAGTACCCATGGGAATTATTAATGAATACCATGAGCCGACTGTTTTTAATGGAGTAGAGCGCCCAGAAGTTGATAATATACTTTCACCCACTACTTGGCGTGAGATTGGATTTGGAATTACAGGCAATTTTCCTATTGCATCATTAAAGTATCAACTTTACCTTTTGAACGGATTTAATGGTTACGATAAGGAGGATGGAGCTTTATTAAGTGGTTCAAAAGGATTTCGCAATGCCCGACAAAAAGGGGCTGAATCGTATATCAGTTCCCCAAATTATTCAGCAAAAGTTGAATATTATGGATTTCGAGGTTTGAATCTTGGACTGGCAACCTATATTGGAAAAACACAAAGTTATTTGTACAATGATTTAGACAATAATAGCGAATTGGATATTGCTACGGCCGATTCTTCAACAGTAATGCTGACTATGTTAGGAGTTGATGCACGCTGGAATTATAAAGGATTTGGAGTGAAAGGACAAATGTATTATTCTAACATCGGCAATTCCAATGCATACAACACCTTTACCGGGAAAGATATGGGAAGCGCCATGTTAGGTTATTATGGCGAACTGAGTTACAATGTTTTTCGTTTAGTGCCTAAAATAAAAACGGAATTGGTACCTTTTATTCGTTATGAGCGTTTCAATACGCATGAAAAAGTTGAAGGCTCTCTAGTGGCTAATGATAATTATTCAAAAAATTTTATTTCTACAGGACTTGGATGGAGAATTACCCCCGGAGCTGTAATTAAGGTAGATATGCAGTGGAGTCGTTCAAAAGCAGAAGCAACATTTAATAAAATGTTCAATGCCGGAATCGGAATCCAGTTTTAAACCAAACCCTAAAAACAGATGCATTAGATATGATGTTTATTTATAGTAAAAAACAATTCTCCATGCAACTTCATTCTAAGAAATCATTTATACTGCTTTTGCTTTTAGTTACAACAGGATTACTTGTGCAAGCCATACCACTGGATTATAAAAACCGATGGCTTGAAAAGGAATTAGTAAAAGATTGGAATGTAACTATTTCATCATTGAAAGAGTTGCCGGAATTAACCTCTCAGCTTATTCATCAAGGAAAAGTGTTTCAAATAACTAATCAAATAGAAGTTAAAGGATATGTTTATATTGGTAGGGTTACTAGTTGCCGGATGGGTGGATGTTCGAATAGCATAGAATTTATGAATGATTCAGAGAACTTTGAATATTTTGATATGTATATTATTTATGATTCAAATAAGAAGGTACGATCAGTAAAAGTATTTGATTATCAAGCCACGCATGGACATGAAATTTGCAGTAAAAGTTGGTTAAAACAGTTTTTGGTAAACGATGATGAAGAATTTTTTGAGGTTGGAAAAAATATTGACTCCATTTCAGGTGCTACTATTTCAGTTTATGCAATTGCCAGTGAAGTAAATTATATCAATCAACTACTTAAAAGCAGCAAAAATAGGTAGTAAGCAATTTCTCATACAATTTATTTACTATTCGGAAAAAGTAATTCAAGACACTAAATTTGCATATTAGGAGATCCACTCGATTCATTTTCTTTAATAATGATTATCTTCCGAGCGAAAAATGAATGATGCATTATGGGTAAACTAAATAATAACAACGTTATAGGTCAATTTTCAAAGTTTTCTAAAACTTTTTGGATTGCTAACACCATGGAATTGTTTGAACGATGGGCTTTCTATGGGTTTTTTATGCTTTTCGCCAACTATCTTACCCTGTCAACCGATACCGGAGCACTTGGCCTTTCGCAAACGCAGAAAGGAATAATAATGGGAGTGGGAACAGCTATTCTTTATTTGCTTCCTATTATAACAGGAGCTATTGCCGACCGGATTGGATTCAAAAAAACGTTATTCATAGCCTACTCCATTTATTTGGTATCTTTTATAATAATGCCTTTTTGCCGCTCATTTATGGCCGTTTTTATCAACTATTTATTTTTGGCACTAGGTGCTTCCTTATTTAAACCAATAATATCGGCTACTGTAGCTCGAACCACTACTAAAGAAACTTCATCCATTGGTTTTGGAATATTTTACATGATGGTAAATATTGGGGCTTTTATTGGACCACTTGTTGCATTACAATTCAGTGAATCGGCGTTTCAAATGGTTTTTTATGTGTCGGCAGCATTAATAGGAGTTAATTTATTTGTACTCTTATTTTACAAAGAACCCGAAAGGGATTCATATACAGACACTTTTTGGCAATCGATACTCAGAATATTTAAAAATATACGCATGGCCTTAAGTGATTTAAAATTGGTTGTCTTTTTAATTATTGTAGCTGGTTTTTGGACCATGTATTATCAATTGTTTTTCTCTCTTTCTGTTTTTATAACTCAATGGGTTGATACACAAGTTATTTATGAAAATTTACAAGTATTGTGGCCTTGGTTGATTGAAAAAATTGGTAGTCCTGATAAAACCATAAAGGCCGAATATTTTACAAATATGGATGCATTGTTCATCATAGCATTTCAGTTGATTGTTTCAACAATTGTTATGAAATGGAGACCGATTAACTCAATTATTACCGGATTTGTGATAAGCTCAATAGGCATGGGTCTGGCTTTGATGACTAATAATGGATTTTTTCTTGTTTTTGCATTATTTATATTTGGAATTGGCGAAATGTCAGGGTCACCTAAAATAACTGAATATATTGGCAGGATAGCTCCGAAAGATAAAGTAGCATTATACATGGGTTGTTCTTTTTTGCCAGTGTTTTTGGGTAGTTTTTTTGCCGGTATTGTTGCCGGACCGGTTTATCAAAAACTTGCCGATAAAGTAAGTTTTATAAAACTTGAATTTTTGGAAAGGAATATTCATTTACCTGAAGGAATGACTCAAAATGACCTTTTTGCCAAGGCTACGAATGATTTTGGAATGACCGCTCAGCAACTAAATAGTTTTTTATGGGATAAGTATCATCCTTCAAATATTTGGTATGTTGTTTCAGCCATTGGATTAACTGCAGCTTTAAGCATGTGGTTGTACGATAAATACTTGTTAAAAAGTACCAACAATAAAGAATATTAACGCAACGAATAATAAATTTTTACCGTCTATAAGGGCTTTACTATCAGTAATAATAATTAGAATTATGAACATATATTTAAAATTGGGTTTAGTTTTTTTTGCAAGCTTTTTGTTTTTGCAATGTCAGAAGGAAGAAGATATAGGTAGCTCCGTTCATTCCACTTTTGAAACTAAGCTTTTGGTGGAGAATAATTTAACTGAATTATTATTGAATGATACACTTTGGGTTACATCAGAAGTTGTGGGCTATTTAGTTGATTCCGCAACTAAAACAAATGTCTTCTTCTCAGAGGCAATTCTTATTCAAAACCTGATAATCCGCTCATGGAATTCCGAAAATCAAGAGTATCAACCAAATAATTATTCGTTTATATTTGAGACTTACTGTACTCAATTGTCCCAAACCAGTCAAGCATCCATGGCGCGATTTGTTTATGAAGAAAATAATAACAAATATCAACTCAAGGTAGGTTTGCTATTCAAAAAACCTGGAATTTACAGTATTGATGCAGATAAATTAATACTAAAAACATCGGATCAAATGCAATACTTTGGTGGTGGAGTGATTGGATATAATGATTTAGCAGGTAATTACTATGAAGGTTATTTATCAGCAACTTTTGAAAATGAAGAAACAAACTATGCGTTGTATCAAAATTTAACTGAAATTGAAAAAGCTGTTTTTCAGCCAGTTTCTGATTCCAACAAACAAAAATATTATTTCATTAATGTGTTGGATTCCACTGCATCAATTTACTAATAATATATATTCACCGATTAATAAATATCAAATTATGTTGAGCGCTCAGTTTTTTATAAAATATTTCAGTTCGAAAAAATTCCTTATTGTGACTATTTTATTTGTGGTTTTCATTTTGCCAGGATGTTTGAAATTTGAAGACGATTTAAGTAACGCTAAGCCAACGAAATATTTTGTTCAAAAAATAAATGGCGAAAATAGCCAAAAAGAATATTCAAAAGGAGATACTCTTTGGTTCAACGCTATAATTCCGGATTCATTAATTGACTACAATTCAGGAGAATCAATTGTACTCAAAAATGCATCTTTTATTTTTTCCGGCGAAATATATTTGTTGAAGCCACTGTATGATTCCCTCCATTTTTTAGATAACAATTTTGATGTTCTTGTAACGGATGGCAGTATTGAATTAGTGAATATTATTGAGAATAATTATACTTCATATATGTTTACGGTTAAATTTGGAAAACCATTAGATAACAAAAAAATAAGGTTTGGAATCATCCCCCATTATTTGGGCGTTTTTTCCTTTGAAGCTAGTGCCAATGTATATTATGGTGAAGACCGTATTGATTATAACGATTTCTCGCAGGACAATGAAATGGGTGTTTTTAGTCTAACTTATAATATTGAAGATGTGAATTCGGATGTATATTATGCACTTCCACCGGCATACCGACAGGCTTATGACAGTTATTACACTAACAGTTATATAGATGCTAAAAGATTTTATTTTATTGAGGTATCCGACTAGGTATCACTCCTTGGACACTAAATATACTTTACTATTTAATATCGTTTAGTTAACGTTTTCACCATCCGCCCTTCGGGCACCTCCCTCAAAGGAGGACTAGCACCGCTACCACAGAGGAGGTATCCCCTTGAGGGGATTATAGGGGTGAATATTTCTTAACTAAACGACATTAATTTACTATTACAGGTTTCTTCTGTATTGGCCACCTACTTCAAAAAGTGCATGAGTTATTTGTCCTAAGGAGCAATATTTAACGGCTTCCATTAATTCTTCAAACACATTTTTATTTTCAAGTGCTGATTTTTTCAAACGCTCTAAATATATGGGAGCGTGATGCTTGTTAATTTCATGAAACCGATTTAATGCAGCAAGCTGATTTTGTTTTTCTTCCTCTGTACTTCGAATAACCTCGCTGGGCAATATTGTTGGTGAACCTTTTGAAGAAAGAAATGTATTTACACCCATAATCGGCAGCTTTCCATTGTTTTTAAGGGTTTCATAGTAGAGCGATTCTTCCTGTATTTTACTTCTCTGGTAGTTGGTTTCCATTGAACCCAAAACACCACCTCGCTCATTCAATCTATCAAATTCTAACAAAACCGCTTCTTCCACCAAGTCAGTTAGTTCTTCAATTATAAATGAACCTTGCTGCGAATTTTGATTCATAGCCAATCCCAATTCATAGTTAATAATCATTTGAATGGCCATGGCTCGGCGCACCGATTCTTCGGTAGGGGTTGTAATGGCCTCATCATAAGCATTGGTATGCAGTGAATTGCAATTATCGTAAATAGCATATAAAGCTTGTAAAGTGGTTCGAATATCGTTGAATTCAATTTCTTGAGCGTGTAACGAGCGACCCGAAGTTTGAATATGGTATTTTAATTTTTGCGAACGCTCACTTGCTTTGTATTTATATTTCATTGCTTTTGCCCAAATAATTCTAGCTACACGCCCTATTACGGCGAATTCGGGATCAATTCCATTCGAGAAGAAAAAGGACAAGTTAGGGGCAAAGTCATCAATATGCATTCCACGGGCCAGGTAGTATTCAACATAAGTAAACCCATTTGCCAAGGTAAAAGCCAGTTGACTTATTGGATTGGCGCCTGCTTCAGCAATGTGATATCCTGAAATTGAAACAGAATAGAAGTTTTCAATACGGTGATTAATAAAATATTGTTGAACATCACCCATTAATTTAAGGGAGAAGTCGATGCCATAAATGCACGTATTTTGTGCCTGATCTTCTTTCAAAATATCAGCTTGAACCGTTCCTCTCACTGATGTGATTGTTCTTTCCTTAATTTGCTCATAAATGTCATTGGGCAAAATTTCACTACTTTGAATTCCAAGCAATGCCAATCCCAATTGATTGTTCGATTCAGGTAATGATTCATAATAAGCCGGCGGTTTTACTCCGGCTTTTTTAAATTTTTCTTGAATCAGCAATTTTATTTTATCCAACTCATTGTTTTCTTTCAGATATTTTTCGCATTCCTGATCAATGGCTGTGTTTAAATACATGGCTAATATAACAGGCGCTGGACCATTGATAGTCATACTTACGGAGGTTAGCGGATGGCACAAATCGAAACCGGAATACAATTTTTTCGAATCATCTAGAGTAGCAATTGATACACCGGAATTTCCAATTTTTCCGTAAATATCCAAACGCAAGTCAGGATTTTCGCCATAAAGAGTTACTGAATCATAAGCTGTTGATAACCGTTTAGCCTTCAATCCTTTCGATAAATAATGAAACCTCCTGTTGGTGCGTTCAGGACTCCCTTCGCCGGCAAACATGCGGGTTGGATCTTCATATTCCCGTTTAAAGGGGAAAACACCAGCCGCAAAGGGAAAATAACCTGGAAAATTTTCTTTTAACAACCATCGGAGAATATCACCTTCATTTTTAAACTTTGGTATAGCAATCTTCGGAATTTTAGTATGCGAAAGAGTTTCTGTAAATGCTTCAATGCTTATATCCTTTCCCCTTACATTAAAAACAAAAACATTTTTTTGATATGCTTCGCTTTTTTCTTACCAAAATGTTAAAAGTTCTATATTCTCAGAACTCAGTTTTTTCTTCCAGCTGGCAATTAATTCAGTTATTTCCTTTCCGGTAGTGCTGTTTTTTTCTAAAAGTTGAAAGGTTTGGTTCAACGCATTTATTTTTGAAGCAATGGTTGATTGTTCTTCGGCTTTCAGATTATATTCTCTTATGGATTCACTAATTTCAGAAAGATATCGAACACGCTCGGGTGGTATGATTTGATTTACCTTAGCTGAATAAAAATGTGATTCAACTGGAGCTATTGAATGTGTAAAATTCTTTTGGATGATGGATTTTAGTTTAAAATAAAATTGGTTAACTCCTGGGTCGAAAAATTGAGAAGCATGGGTTAAAAACACCGGTAATTCTTCTGGATTTGTTTCCCACAATCCTTTATTCCGTTGAAATTGTTTTCGAACTTCTCTTAATGCATCAAGAGCCCCTTTTTTATCTGATTTATTGATAGATATGATATCAGCAAAGTCGAGCATATCAATTTTTTCCAGTTGCGATGGTGCCCCAAACTCAGGAGTCATAACATAAACAGTAACATCGCAATGATCCACTATTTGGGTATCTGATTGACCGATTCCAGAAGTTTCCAGAATTATCATGTTATATCCGGCAGCTTTTAAAACAGTAATGGAATCATCAATGTGTTTCGAAATGGATAAATTGGCTTCACGGGTAGCCATGCTCCGCATATATACCCGAGGATTATGAATGGAATTCATGCGTATTCGATCGCCAAGCAACGCTCCACCTGATTTTCTTTTACTCGGATCGACACTTATAACTCCAATTTTTAGCTCCGTGTGATCAATCAGAAAACGACGGATGAGTTCATCAACCAGTGACGATTTTCCAGAACCACCCGTTCCGGTTATGCCAATTACAGGTATTCGTAATCCTTGTTCCGATTTTTTTAATAAATCTTTTATTTCATTCACCCCGGGTTGATTATTTTCTAAGCAAGTTATGAACCGGCCAATTTTTTGAGGCTCATTATAATTTGGAATTTTTTGCATCCATTGTTTTTCAATTTCTAACGGATAATCAATTTTTTCAAGAATGTAATTTATCATCCCTTGAAGACCCATAGAACGACCATCATCAGGAGTAAAAATACGGGCAATGCCATATTGATGCAATTGCTCAATTTCCTCAGGTAAAATTACACCACCTCCACCACCAAATATTTTAATGTGTTCGCATCCTTTTTCAACAAGCAAGTCGTACATGTATTTAAAAAACTCAAGATGTCCTCCTTGGTACGAAGTAATGGCAATGGCATGAGCATCTTCTTGAATAGCACATTCCACAATTTCCAAAACTGACCGATTGTGCCCCAAATGGATAATTTCTGCTCCGGATGATTGCAAAATTCGACGCATAATATTTATGGCGGCATCGTGACCATCGAAAAGAGAAGCTGCTGTTACAATTCTTAATTTATTTTTTGTTTGGTATGGGATCAGATTTTGGCTCATAGTTGGTTGTATTTATGGCATTTAGTATTGAAACCAATACTTTTTCTATGCGGTGATAATTTTTTAGCTGGCATCAGGTAGGATTAGCCAATAGATTTTGAGTTAGTTATGTTAATTAATATATTAGTTGCAAACTAAAGTTGCAAATTCATAGCAACCAATTCTGCAATATCTAGATTTCTAATTTCAGTTTGTTTATCTCGAAATTTAATGCCATCCGTAAGCATGGTCATGCAAAATGGACAAGCCGTTGCAACTATTTCAGCTCCTGATTCAATTACATCTTCGGTTCGCTCGGAAAAAACTTCTTTGGTTCCTTTTTCCGACTCTTTAAACATCTGCGCACCTCCAGCACCACAACACAAGGCAAAACTCTTGGAACGTTTCAATTCTGTGAATTTTCCATCTAACGACTGAATGACTTTACGAGGAGCATCATAAATATCATTCCCTCTTCCCAGATAACAAGGATCGTGATACGTAATTCTTTTATCCTGAAAAATTGACTTATCAATCTTTATTCTACCTTCTTCTATTAGTTTTTCCAGAAAAGTAGTGTAATGAAAAACATCATACTCTCCGCCCAATTCAGGATATTCATTTTTTAACGTATTGAAACAATGGGGACAAGTACAAATAATTTTTTTCACCTCATACCCATTGAGAATTTCAATGTTAGCCAATGCCTGCATTTGAAAAAGCATTTCATTTCCAGCACGTTTTGCTGGGTCACCGGTGCAAGATTCTTCGGTACCTAAAACGGCATAATCGACTTTTGCATGGTTCAAAATCTTGGCAAATGAGCGGACTACTTTTTTATACCGTTCATCGAAAGCACCGGCACATCCAACCCAAAACAGAAATTCTGTTTTTTTACCTTGAGCCACTATTTGGGCCATTACAGGGACATCAATTTGAGGCATATTTTTAATTGATTATTATTGCGAATTACTAATTATTAATTGTTCATTGTTCATTGTTCATTGTTCATTGTTCATTGTTCATTGTTCATTGTTCATTGTCCTTAGTCCATTCCAAGCGGTCTTGAGGCGAGAATTGCCAAGGTGCACCATTGTTTTCGATATTGGCAAACATGGTTTTAATACCTGTTGGAGCCAACCCTTTTTCAAGAACCAAGTACCTACGCATGTCAATAATTAAATTGGGATGGCTTATATTCAATGGACATTCCTGAGCGCAAGCATTGCAAGTAGTGCAAGCCCAGAGTTCTTCCATGCTAATAAAATCGCCAACTAACGATTTGTTGTCGGAATAATTTTTATTTTTTATCAATTTTGGCCCTTTATCGTTCATACGATTTCGTATATCAACAAATATTTTACGGGGTGATAGTTTTTTGCCTGTGATATTTGCCGGACAAACCTCGGTGCATCGTCCACATTGCGTGCATGTTAGCGAATCCATGTAATTCTTCCAAGTTATATCTTCAACATCTTGCACCCCAAACCGGCTTATGGTTTCATTCGAACTTTGCTGGTACGGATTTGCGCTCATCATTAGTTTAACTTCCCGGGTTATGGAGGGCATATTCGGAAGTTTAGTCAATGGTTCCAGATTGCTGTAATAAACATTTGGAATAGATAAGAATACATGGAAATGTTTGGAATAAGGAAGATAATTGGCAAAAATAAATATTCCCAGAATATGACTCCACCAACAAAGTTGATATACACTTAGCGCTGTGGTTTGCTCTATTGAAAAAACAGAAGCCAAGTGAGAAGAAACAGGAAACCAACCGGTGAAAACAGCTTCATTTTTAATGGTATAACTCCAATTTAATCCTATTAACGTAACCATTAAAAAAAGAATTAACAATAGAGCTACTGATGCATCTAACTTATTTTTAGAAGTTAATTCAATTCCTGAAAACCGTTTAATATGTAGAATTTTTCGTCGGATAAGAAATATCACAATTCCAATAACTATTATATAAGCGAATAGGTCGCCCGATGCAGTAATTACGTAATAAAACCATCCAAAGTTTGAAAAAAAATGCTCTTTTCCAGTAATACCATCCATCACCATTTCAATACTTCCAAGTGTAATAGCCAAAAATCCCCAAAAGACAAGAGCATGCATGAATCCAATGAATGGCTTTCGCAGTATTTTTGATTGACCCATTGCGATTTTTAATGTTAAAATTAATCGCTTAACCATATCCTGAGTAGAATTTGTGGCTTTGGTTATTTTGAATAGCTGCCAAATCCGGTTCAAGGTAAATCCAAAAATTAGGATTGTAAGCAGCAATAATGGGATGAAAATAAGTTGCTTTGCCATAATCTCAATAGTTTATTATTCGCCCTTAAATGCTTTGAATGCTTCAGTTAGTTTAGGCAGAATTTTTTGTGCATCCCCTAAAATACCATAGTTGGCCACTTCAAAAATGGGAGCATCACTATCGGTATTAATAGCCACCAAACATTTAGAACGACTAACTCCGGCCACATGCTGAGTTGCTCCTGAAATACCAACGGCAATATAGAGATTGGGTGCAATAATTTTTCCGGTTTGTCCAACATGCTCCTCGTGCGAACGCCAGCCATCGTCGCTTACCGGACGGCTACATGCAGTGGCAGCTCCCAAAACAGTGGCTAAATCTTCCAGGGGCTTCCAGTTTTCAGGACCACGCATTCCTCGTCCACCGCTAACTACAATATCAGCATCGAACAAGGATACTTTGTTTTCAGATAATTTACGTTCAACCATTTTAATAGGTGCATCGGCAATGGAAACCTGAGTTTCAAAGGATTCTATTTTCAGTGTAACCGGTTTCTCATGTAATCCAAAGGAATTAATTGCCAACGATAAAATTTTTGTTGGGGTATTGATTTTAACTTTCGCAATAGCTTTTCCTGAAAAAGCACGTTTTATAATAATAAACGGATTGTAAGATTCTGGAAGCGAGACTACACCTGAAACAAATCCGGCTCGAAGTCGAACCGATAAGCGTGGAGCCAAAGCCTTGCCAGTATTGTTATCAGGAAAAAGAACCATACTTGCATTTTCCTTTAAAACTACCTGTTCAATTACTTGGGTGAAGACTTTGTTTATCCGAACATTGAAGGACTCGCCTTCTACTTTTATAATTTTTTCGATTCCAAATTGATTGAGTTTTTCAATTTCAGCATTGCTTATGGTACCTAAAATCAAAGCTTTTGCTGTTGAATTGGTTGATTCTGCTAGCTTAGATGCAAAAGAGGCCAATTCGAAATTCTGTTTCTTAAGTTTACCACCAAAGTTTTCGATATATACTAAAACTGACATAGTTACTAGGTTTTATAAATGAATTATAATTAAAGTACTTTAGCTTCTTTACTAAGAAGCGCCACCAATTCATGCAAATTATCAGGATCGATCATTTTAACCTTTGCCTTGGGTTCAGGAAGGGTGAACTCAATAATATCAGTTAATAGTTCAGAATCAATCGCCACTAAAACTTCCAATGGTTTTTGTCGAGCCATCATGATACCTCGCATATTGGGTATCCGGGGTTCTTTAGCGAAACCTTTTTGAACCACTATTACAGCTGTTCCTTGCACTTGCATGTATTCTTTTCCTCCATCCACATCACGTTCAATAGTAGCCAACGATCCATTGAATTTTATATCTGACACCGATGACACCGATGGAATACCTAAAATTTCAGCCACCATGCCGCCCACCGATGAACCATTGTAATCACCGGATTCAATTCCAAATACTACAAATTCAAAGGATTCTTTTTGCACATAATTAGCAATTTGTTGGGCTGTAAAAAAAGCATCTTTAGGTTCTGAATCGATGCGAATGGCCTTGTCGGCACCAATTGCTAAGCACTTTCGCAGGGTGGGTTCTGTTTCCGATGTGCCCACATTTATTACTATTACTTCTGATACGGGATTGCTGCTATCTTCCTTTAAATCAACGCCTCGGGTGAGTGCTAATTCATCCCAAGGGTTAATAATCCATTGCACTCCTGTGGGGTCAAAACGAGTTTGGTTATCGGAAAATTTAATTTTAGTAGTGGTATCAGGTACATTACTAATGCAAACTAAAATTTTCATGTTCAAGTTGTTTAAGTTATTTGGTTATTCAGTGAATTAAGAATATTTTAACGTTGCTACAAATCATCATTAGCAATAGCTCTCGATATCACAATTTTTTGAATTTCAGAAGTTCCTTCATAAATTTGAGTAAGCTTAGCGTCGCGCATCATGCGTTCCACATGATATTCTTTTACGTAACCATAACCGCCATGAATTTGAACGGCTTCTGTAGTTACTTTCATTGCTGTATCGGCAGCATAAAGTTTGGCCATAGCACTGGCATTTCCATAGGGTAAGCCTTTATCTTTAAGCCATGCCGCTTTCAAGCAAAGCATCCGCGCTGCTTCTATTTCAGTAGCCATGTCGGCTAATTTGAAGGCAATCGCCTGATGGTTAATTATTTCAGTTCCAAATGCTTTCCGTTCTTTTGCATACTTGGTGGCTAGTTCAAAGGCTCCTGAAGCAAGACCCAAGGCTTGTGAAGCGATACCTATTCTACCACCTTCCAGCGTTTTCATGGCAAATTTGAATCCGAAACCATCATCTCCCAACCGGTTTTCTTTGGGAACCTTAACATCGGTAAACTGAATGGAATGAGTGTCGGAACTACGCATTCCCATTTTATTTTCATGCACACCAACGGTTATCCCCGGAGAGTATTTATCAACCAGCAGTGCATTAATTCCTTTGTGTCCTTTTTCTTTATGTGTTTGAACAATAACAATATATGTTGATGCAGAATTTCCATTGGTAATCCAATTTTTAACCCCATTTACCAAATAATAATCACCCATATCAATGGCAGTGGTTTTTTGGGAAGTAGCATCACTGCCGGCACCTGGTTCAGATAGTAAAAATGCCCCAATTTTCTCGCCTCGCGCCAATGGTTTGAGCCATTTTTGTTTTTGTTCTTCAGTTCCAAAACTCTCAATTCCATAACAAACCAGTGAATTATTTACTGAAATAATAACTCCTATCGATGAATCAACCTTTGAAAATTCTTCAATAGCCAAAACGTACGAAACAGTATCCATGCCACCTCCGTCATATTTGGGGTCAACCAGCATACCCAAAAAACCAAGTTCCGAAAGTTTTTTGATGTGTTCTGCCGGATAGATAGCTTTCTCATCGCGTTCAATGACATCTTTTATTAATTCGCGCTGAGCATAATCGCGTGCAGCTTGGCGAATCATCTGTTGTTCTTCATTCAATTCAAAGTTCATTTTATTTCGATTTAGTTTATGGTAAATTAACTCCTGAGTTCATGGTCACATTGATTATTGTTTTTTGTAAACTATGGCAACTAACGTTTTATCATTTCCTCCCATATTTATAGATAATCCATACGGTTTATCGGAAGGTATTGTAATCTGAGCTTTTCCTGCCTTTTTGGTAAATTGTTCCCAAATGGTAACGGCTTGATGAACCCCGGTTGCTCCGGTTGGGTGACCCCATCCAATTAGCCCTCCGGTAGTATTGAATGGAATGATTCCATTTCGTGAAGTATTTCCATTGGACACAAACTCAGATCCTTTTCCTTTGGCGGCAAAGCCAATTGCTTCGGTGGCTAAAATACCAGCAATGGTAAAGCAGTCGTGGGTTTCAACCGTTGCTAACTGCTCTTTGGTTATTTGAGCCATTTTTAATGCTTTTTCCACGGCTTTTTTCGTGGTAGTAAGTTCCATTAAATCAATGGGATCATCCAGTAAATTTTCTTCTACTTGGCCGAATCCAACTATTTCTATTGCTTCATCTTTTGAAATGCCAATGCGTTTCAATCCTTCTTCTGATACAATGGCTATTGAAGAAGCACCATCAGACACTTTGGAACAATCATAAACAGTCAAGTGGTCAACAAAACTTTTACCATTAGGTGCTGTCAGTCCAAGTGCCATTAGATCAGTTGCTGTATTTTCAAATTCCTGAGCAGTAGGGCAGAGGCGTGCATTTTCAATGGCATTTTTAAACCAACTAGCCATACCGCTTCTAGCATATTCGTTACCGTAAGCATCAGAATAGGCTTTTGCCCTATCGCTAAATTCACCGGGAAAAAAGTACGCATGTCCTTTCTTCCGGTTTTTGTACCAACCAGCTAAGGCAAGATAATCGGCTCCATAAATGGCTTTAACGGTATTTTGAACTTCAACACCCAATGCCAAAACAACTTCAGAGGTACCAGAAAGAACGGATTTTATACCAACCATCAAGGCTAAACCTCCCGAAGCACAGGCTCCTTCAACTCGTGTAGAAGGTTTGTAACGCAGTCCTCCATCAATAGATGGCATCATAGCTGCCAAATGTGATTGATTGTTGAACCGGGCAGCCATAAAATTTCCAATCACACATTCATCTACATTTTTTGCTCCTCCAATTTGCGCCAAAGTCGCCCTTCCTGCTTCCTGAATATATTGCTCAAGGCCCTGTCGTTCCTTTTTAGGATTGAATTCACTTCGTCCGGTTCCCATTGATACGGTGTTGTAACCGGCTACCATATATATTTTCCTTTGTATCATAACTCCGAATTTTTATTTATTCTACAGGCGATAAATTATTATAATTGAACCGGTTAGCAATATTCGTTGATTGGACCGTATAAATGATGAAATCCAGTTATCATTACCGAGTTCACATTTTCATCGGTTTCAGTAACCCCTTGTTTTACAAGTCCTTTACCAATTGTTTTCATTTGTTTCATATATTCCATGGCTAAATGAGCTCCTTTATCTTTGGATTGAGCCAACAATGAAAAATAGTGAGTCATTTTCTCTTTCTTTTGTGGATCTCTTGAAAGGCTTTTCCAGGATGCGTTTTCAGGTAATGTTCCCAAATGATTGTTAATTTTTTCACTCAATTCATTCAAGGGCATATACATTCCTTTATCGTAGTCGTAAACCGTTTCAATTTTACCTTTTAAATAGGTAAAAAATCCGGGCTTTTGAGAACCATCAGAAAGCTGGCCTCCTTTTATATTTTTATTAAGTAACTCCAATAATAGATAGCTTTCTAGGTTTTCTTGAAGGTGTTTATTCATTACATTCAAAATGAATTGGCAAACATCAATTCCAACATAATCCATCAATTGGAATATTCCCATAGGCCGTAGCATAAAATCACGGGTGAGGGTGTCAATCAACAAAATGGATTCTGCAAAACTGAAGGTTTCTTTAAATTGCTCGACTTTTTCTAATCCAAAAAGTAAATCGCGCATAAAAAAGCCATTACCAATGAAACCAGCAATATCATTGGCCGGAACCATTATCTTTCCTAAGTCTTTACCAAAATCATATACCAGTTTTGAAAGTTGATTGTTACCATTTTTCAACTCAATTACTTCAATTAGTTTTTGTACTGCCGGTGGATTATAAAAGTGGCATCCAATAATATTGCCATCAAGATTGGCTTTATGATTGAGGATATGAATTGGAATAGAGCTGGTATTAGTCAAAAACCATGGATTGTGTGGGTTATTCTTTTTTATAGTGCTTAATAGTTGTGTTTTTAATTCCATATCTTCAATAACCGCTTCATAAATAAGGTATGAATCAAAAGCCGACTCAATGCGGGTTGATGGCTTAATGATTGCCATAGCATCTTGCAGATAGGCTTGAATGATTTCGCTGTTTTCAATCAAATCCATTCTTTCGGCATACATGGAGCGCAGCCAAATAATATTTTTTTCAGCCCATTTTAAAAGCAGGCTTTTGGTAAACTTGAGCAATTGGTTTAATTGTTCCTGCGACCGATCAATGGCATAAATAGCATAACATTTATTGCAGTTTTCGGGATTGATGGCCAGTTTTGAAATATACAACGCATTTAAATAAAGTATTCCACTCCCCATCTTACCTGCCGCTCCTAAAACGGCAACATTCTGAAATCGTTCGTTTGTATTCATAACTTCTTCCTATTTATTTCCAATTAGGTTTTCTTTTTTCAAGAAAGGCCAACATGCCTTCTTGACCTTGTTCATTAAACTGTTCTGAAAATTCGTTTATCTCGAATATGCTTCCTTCTTTAAACCCATTCATCAATCCATAATTGACTGTTTTTTTTACCGATTGAACAGCTTGTTGTCCTTTGGTGCTAATGAGTTCGGCAATTTCTAAAGTTTTTTCCATTAACAATTCTGGAGTAGTGACCAGTTGTACCAAACCAATGCGAAGTGCTTCAGTGCTTTCAACTATTTGAGCAGTATAAAGCATGTATTTAGCATATCCCGTTCCAACAGTTTTTGTCAATCGTTGGGTGCCATTAAATCCGGGTATTAATCCCAAATTTACCTCCGGAGCACTGAACTTAGCCGTGTTGGATGCAATTCGGAAATCGCAGGATAATGCCAATTCCAATCCACCGCCCAAAGCAAACCCATTTAC
>Ga0172379_10003081_pt1 | contig 27455 bp, 28 predicted proteins | sample GrowelOW334metaG_FD_119756 | JGI IMG/M metagenome (GOLD analysis project Ga0172379, IMG submission 119756) | Groundwater microbial communities from an aquifer near a municipal landfill in Southern Ontario, Canada - Groundwater well OW334 metaG | ecosystem: Environmental > Aquatic > Deep...
AACAATCACCGCTGGCCGTGGCTGAAATTCAACGTACAATTCTTGATAATCTGCCCAGGAGAGATTTTGACCTTATTTTGACACATAGTCCGAAAGGCGAATATACCCGGCATCTGCGGCACGAGGAAGTGTCGGAGGCGGTTTTTTCGCTTTGGAAAAACGGCGAACTGAAGGCGAAAAATCTGCTGATGTTCGCCTATGAGGACGGCGGCAGGGAATATTCGCCAAGGCCTGTAAAAAACGCTGATATCGCGATTGCACTGGCAAAAAATGTTTTAAAAACCAAAAAAGAGATTATAATCGAGCTTTATGGTTTTTCGCCCGACAGTTTTGAGGCTAAAGCCGTTTGTGATGTAGAAAGTTTTTGGCAAATACAAAAGCCTGAAGATATCGAGAAAATTTAAAACGGATTCATAATGACAAATCAACAATCTCCAAATGCAGTTTATCGCGGGCAGATAATTTATATGTACGCATTCGATATCGCTTATGATATGAAGCGTCAGCCGATAACGGAACTTCTCGGCTGCCAGGCCAGAGAGTATTCTCTAAGCACAAACAAGCGAAGCCCCAAGCAATTGTTCTTTTATCGTCCGCAACTGTTTGTACTGCCAAGCAGGGAATGTAAATTAGACGGTAAAATCATAACCGTTCAGCCGAGCGTGAAAGTTTTCGGCGTTGGAGCCATAAGCGTTCAGTTCAGAATTCCGTTCGAGGTTCAAAGACTCGAAGAACTTGTGGCATTTCATTCGGTAAAATTAGATGGCCTGACTATTGAAGAACAATTGACAAAACTCGCACAGGAAGTCTTTGAACAATTAAAGCCTCACTGCATTAAGCCTGCGGACAATTTTAAACAGGCTGAAGATTATACAGTTTTCTGCATTGAACCATTTTCCGGCGGCAGTCCGGCAGAGGACTGGCTGAAAACCAACGAGCATATTGTCGCGGGGATATTAACCGAAGAGCAGGACAGCGGAAATTTGAGCCGGCAGGAAGCATCTGAATCGACACAGCAGTATGTAAGTTATTATAAAAATGATTTGGTAGTGGTTGACTGGGACGCGGCATTGGTAATCGGCGAGCGCCAGAGTCTTAATGAAATACTTCATATTATGGAGCTCGCCAATGTTCAGCTTGTAGAACTTGAGGCTTATGACCGCATTTTGGATAATTCACTTGAGACGGCGTATCGCGATTTGGCTTTGCTAAAAAATGTAAGCAGGCAGCTCCAGCAGAGACTTCGCGAAATCAGAATAGACACCGCCAGACTGAGCGATGAGCTTGCGAACACAACAAAATTTTTGGGCGATTGGTATTTGGCCGCTGTTTACAGCAGAATTTCATCGCGGTTTCATCTTTCCGACTGGAACAGCGTAATAAGAGAAAAACTCAAAGCTCTTGCCGACTTGTATCAGATGCTCCAGCAGGACTGGACGAATTATCTGATGCTGTGGTTAGAAATAGCAATCGTTCTGCTGTTTGTGATTGACCTTGTTATATTGATTGTAACAGCGAAGTGAAAAAGTATGGAATCGGCTGCGCCGATGAGTTTTAAGATTACCGCTCCATTACTGTCGCGGCTCTGATAAAACTTGAATATGTAAAAGGATAGCAATGAAAGTATTGGTTTTATATGATTATCCGCCTTCGCCGGGCGGGCTGGCATCGCAGGGCGATTTACTTTATAAAGGCCTTAAAGATCTCGGCATCGAGGCGTATTCCGTCAACTTTGAATCCGCACAGGAAAAGGAATGGTACTATAACTGGTTTAAGCCAGATGCCGTTGTCGGCATCGGATATTGGGGACATTCGCCGCATCTTGTACTTCATCCGCAGCAGCACGGGATGATGCCTGTTCCGTGGCTTGTAGCTGACGGCTATATCGCCAACTATCGCGATGCGCTCGAAAATCTCCCGCTGATACTCGTAACGTCTCAGTGGGTTAAGCAGGTTTATATTCGCGACGGTATGAGCGGAAAAAATATCGAAGTTCTGCCCGTCGGCTGCGATACAGATTCATTTTGTCCGCGCGACAAAAACGACCCGAAGGTTTCCTGCATTCGCAAGTCGCTGGGCGTAGCTGAGGACGAGCTTATGATATTGACCGTCGGAGGCGACGCGGCATCAAAGGGTGGGCAGGAAGTAATGCAGGCTCTCGCGGCAATTCGTGATAAAGTTCCTGCGTGGAAATATGTCTGCAAGGTCTGGCCGCAGCCGAGAACCGAACAGCAAAATGCTCTGGATTTTGCGCTGGCAAAGCAACTCGGCATTGACGATAAAATGATTTACGCGGTAAATAAAATTTCAAGAAATTTTATGCCTTATCTGATATCGGCCTGTGATATTTACGCTGCGCCGTCTCGGCTTGAGGGTTTTGGGATGATTCAGGTTGAGGCGAACGCCTGCGAAAAGCCGGTAATCGGCATAAACGCGATGGGGCTGCTTGATACAATGATTCACGCCCAAACAGCGTATTTGGCCGGCGTTGCGAAGGAGATAACTATCGCTGAAACAACTGTCGGCGTTGAATCCGGATTTGAGCCTAATACCAAAATAAAATTTGAACAGCCTCGCATCGTCGATTACAGAGCGTCTTCGCCGGATATTGCGAAATATCTGCTTAAACTTATGAACAATCCTGATTTATGTAAAAAAATGGGGCAGGCCGGCAGAAAAAGAGTCGTCGATAATTTTAATTATAAAGTCGTAGCGAAAAAATTTGTAGAAATCGTTCAGAGAAAACTAAATATAAATTGATAATGTATAAATCCCCAGCATAAAGCCGGGGGCTAACTATATATGAATGATAAAGATAAAAAACTTGTTTCCAGTGCCAAAGCCGCAGCGATGGAAGTTTTGCTGCATAATAATCGCGGCACATATCACGGTTTGCCGCGGACTGCCGGCTGGGGTTATCCTGAGCCTTATACGCGCGATTTGATGATTTGCTCGCTGGGAGTTCTTGCAAGCGGAAATGCAAAACTTATAAATACACTCAAAAAAGTTCTTCGGACGCTTGCGAAAAATCAAACCATTCACGGCCACATTCCTTCTCTTGTTCACGATAAGGAAGACCGCGGCGCAAGCGACACAACGCCGTTGTTTCTTATGGGTGTCGGGTTATATCGAAAAGCAACCGGCGACAAAAATTTTCTTGAGGAAGCTGTCGCAAAATCGCTGCTCTGGATGGAATATCAAAGTCCATCCGACAGGTTCATCGTAGCTCAACTGCCGACAAGCGACTGGCGCGATGAGCAGTGGGTTTTGGGCTATGGCCTGTATGTCAATACGATTGTTTATAGTTATCTGCGGCTTTTTGGACTCGATGAAAAAGCGAATCGAGTTCGGGATGAAATGGGCAGATTCGCAATCACCGGTCAAAGTCAGCATCGTCACGTCCACGAAGGTCTCGTATTGAAAAGGAAGCCCTACTATGCCTTCTGGTCATACAAGATTCATAAAAGCGAACGGTTCGACCTGCTGGGAAATTCTCTGGCGATTCTTTCAGGCATCGCACCAAAAACCCGTGCAGTAAAAATTATCACCTGGATTGAGGCCGAGTGTGAAAATTTAAAGAAGACTGAAATGCTGGCAGTTGATGCGACGCCTAATTTCTTTCCTTATGTTCAGCCTGACCAGCCGGACTGGTATAAGCGATACGCGAAATATAATCAGCCGGGCGAATATCATAACGGCGGAATTTGGCCGTTTATTTGCGGATTTTATATTTCAGCTCTTGTTGCGGCAGGCCGATATACACTTGCCGAGGAAAAATTGATTGCTTTGACGAATTTAATCCGAAAGAGCAGGGTAGCAGATGTTGAATTTGGATTTAACGAATGGCACAGGGCGCAGGACGGCAAACCCTGCGGACAGGACTGGCAAAGCTGGTCTGCGGCAATGTATCTCTACGCCGCTAATTGTGTAGAATCCGGAAGTACGCCATTTTTTGATGAAATAAGAAGAACAGGCTATAGAGAATAGGAGTTTGTTATGGCTTTGAATATAAGAATAGTAGGAACGTATCCGCCGCGGCGATGCGGCATTGGAACATTCAGCAGAGACCTTGCCAACGCTCTTGAACATTTCACCGGCGAAGTCGGCTACATCAGGGTTGCGGCCATAGACAAGGAGAATCTTCCATACCACATACCTGTTGATTTGATAATTCGCCAGTACGACCCGCAATCGTGGAAGTACGCAACAAAAGATATTATAACCCGCGCCGGGGAAGGCACAAACAAAACCGTTGTGCTTTTACAGCACGAGTACGGCCTTGACCCCGCAGACGACGGCAGCGACGGCAGAGGCACAAATTATGTTCAAATGGCAAAGACCTTTGCTGAAAAGGGCATCACAACATTGGTCTATCTGCATACCGTGCTTGACGACCCGGACGAACATCAGAAAAAAACAATTATTGAGCTGGCAAAATACAGCAATGGCTTGATTGTAACCACTGAAAGCGCGATTAAAATTCTCGAATCTCCGCTTTACGGCATCGAGCATTCTAAAGTCAAGCACATCGACCATGGCATAAGAATGCATCACCCATCACAATTTGACAGATTTGCAATAAAAGAAAAATTAGGGCTGAAAGAGCATTTTCTGATTACAAGCCTCGGCCTTTTAGGGCCTGATAAGGGCATTCAATTCGGCATAAGAGGTCTGGGTAAATTTATCACCGAATCGCTCACGCCAGAGCAGCGGAAGAGAGTTATTTATCTGGTGGCCGGACAATGTCATCCTGATTTTGTTAAATACGCCAATGGCGAACCGTACCGCAGATTTCAGCAGATGCTCAGCGATGCTCTGGCAGAGTCACAGGTGCGATGGTGCAAAACAGATAGTCTCACAAAAATAAACGCTGATGATTATGATGTCGTGTTTCTCGATACTTTTATCGAAGAAAAAATGCTGCTTGAGCTTTATGGCGCGACAAATGTAATGCTGCTGCCGTATCTTAATCCGCAGCAGATTTCCAGCGGAATACTGGCCGATACGCTCGGTTCAGGCAGAGTGGCAATCGCGACAAAGTTTCGTTATGCTCTTGAGCTTATTTGTTCAAACCAAAATTGTCCGCCCGGCTGCGTAATAGGCAGACATACTCGCGGAATACTCATCGACTTCGGCCAGGAAAGCGTTGACCAGGTTGCCCAGGCTCTCGATTATTTGGTATTCAATGATATCAAACGACTGCAAATGGAAAAACAGGCGCATCAGAGAGGCTATCAGATGAGCTGGAATAATACCGCCTGGGCTCTGCTTCAGCACATAGAGTTTCTGACGGAAGAACATAAAATCCATCACGGCAGAGGCATAAAATTTAATAGAGAAAAATCATCAATTTATCAACAACATAATAGACCCGAATGAAAACGATTATACTTCTGACGATTTCCAATATCTTTATGACCTTTGCCTGGTACGGGCATTTGAAATTTAAGGATAAACCTTTAGTATGGGTGATTCTTATAAGCTGGCTGATAGCGTTTGCTGAGTATTGTTTTCAGGTGCCGGCCAACCGCATTGGGCACAATGCTCATTATTCCGCCGCGCAGTTGAAGACTATGCAGGAAGTCATTACGCTTGTCGTATTCTCCGTTTTTTCGCTGCTCTATCTGCGAGAGCCTATGAAGTGGAATTATGTCGCGGGCTTTGCGTTAATAGTCCTGGCGGTATTTGTAATTTTCAAAAAGTGGTAAATCGCTTTATTTCACCTTATCGAGATCCATCTTCTTGTCTATTTTTTTTGTCTCTTTGATTTTTTTCTTGGGCACTTCAACCTGTACGCCAAGTTTGCCTAATTCGCTGGCAACTTCCGGCTGCTGCGGGTTCAGCTCAAACGCCCTGCGAAGATATACCTCGGCATTGGCGTTATCTTTTTTGAGCAAATAGTAATAGCCAAGCTGTTTATTGATGACTACAGAATTGGGAGCAAGATTATGAGCCTGCTTGAAGCAGGTAAGAGCATAGTCATCGAGTCCTCTTGTCTGAAACGCTCTGCCCAGAAGAAGCGAATGCTTTGCGCTTATGCCCGCCTGATTGATATACATCTCGGCGATTGCCTCGGCTTTTGCCGCATCGTCTCTGTCCTTCAGCACTTTGACTATAGAGGCCTGTGCTTCGTGATGCATCGGGTCAAAAGCGAGAGTCTTGTTGTATTCCCACTCAGCCTTATCCCATAACCCTTCGGAATGATAAATTTTGCCAAGTTCATAGTGGGCTTTGGGGTTTTCGTACTTGCGGTCAAGGCTTTTGAGCAGCTTCGCTTTTTGTTTGTCAGTTGTACCCGTGAGCTGCTTGTCGGTAACCTTCTCGCCGTACATTGTTTTCTGTTTGTTTGAGGTACAGCCGGATATAAGCGTAATCAGCGCAAAAACCACTAACAAGATTTTAGATTCTCTTGTCATTTTTCAATCCTTTCTATTCTGTTCGTCCTGACTTATAGTATGACACAGGTATGGCGTTTTTCAAGCTAAAAAACAATAATCAGCCATACATAGGCAAACACACAGGTTCGCCCCTACTGTTTATATGTCAAGATTCTGCACTTCCAGTGCGTGTTCCTGTATATAGTTTCGGCGTTTTTCAACGTCATCCCCCATTAAAATACTAAAAAGTCTGTCCGCTTCGCCTGCGTCATCGAGAGTTACCTTCAAAAGCGTCCTTTTGGCGGGGTCCATAGTCGTATCCCAGAGCTGCTCAGCGTTCATCTCGCCCAGGCCTTTGAACCGCTTTATCTCAATACCCCTGCCGCCGATTTGCTTAATACCCGCAAAAACCTGGTCAAGCGAAGCAATTTCAAACTCTTCTGCCTCATTAACCAGCTTAAACTTTGTCGGCATAGCTTCTCCAGAAACTTTCCGCTCGGCTTTCAGGAGAAAATCCTTAAAATCCAGTCCGAATTTTTCTTTCAATTTGGCGTTAATCTCATTCGCCCTGCCGACTTCGTGCAGTTCCTCGGCTGAGCCTTTCTCGACCTGGTCGTTCAGTTCCTCGGCAGCAGCCTCAATTTGCGACTTTTTCTTCGCGAATTCGGCTCGTTCATAATAAAATTCGTTCTGCCCATTCGACCTGATAAGGTACTCCGGCAACTTGCTGCCGTCATACTGCGTCTGAATAAAATTCTTAAATGTTATTCCTCTTCTCTCAAGTACGGATATATTGCGTTCGAGGTCGCCGAGAAGTTTTATGATTTCTTTCAGCTCGGCCTCGGCAATCGTTCTTTCTTTTCCCGCATCGCTGATAATCAGCGTTGTTCCCTCAATGCCTCTTGAGACCATACGCTTGCGCATATCCTGCTCGGTAAGAATATATTCGGGCTTTTTCTTGCCCTTGATGGCAAGCTCATAGAGCGGCGGCTGGGCGATATAAATGGCCTCGTGCTCAAAGAGCTCCGGCATTTGTCTGAAAAGAAAAGTTAAAAGCAGGGTTCTAATATGCGCGCCGTCAACATCGGCATCGGTCATCAGAACAAGTTTTCCATATCTGCACTTGCTGAAGTCGAAATCATCTGTGCCAATGCCTGTTCCTAACGCACTGATGATTGTCCGTATTTCTTCGTGGCCAAGCATTTTGTCGAGTCTTGCCTTTTCGACATTCAGAATTTTGCCTCTCAATGGCAATATCGCCTGAATTTCTCTGTTCCTGCCGCCCTTTGCGCTTCCGCCTGCCGAATCGCCCTCAACAAGAAACAGTTCGGTATCAGAAATTTCCTTGCTGGAGCAATCCCATAGTTTTCCGGGCAGCGACCCGCCGCCAAGAGCTCCTTTTCTGCGGGTAAGTTCCCTTGCTTTTCTTGCGGCTTCTCTGGCGGCAGCGGCCTGAATAGCCTTTGTGAGTACTTTTTTGGCCTGGCCCGGGTTTTCTTCCAGATAATTGCCAAGCTGTTCATTCACAGTTGTTTCGACAAAGCCGCCCATTTCAGGATTTGAAAGTCTTACCTTTGTCTGCGCCTCAAAATGCGGGTCGGGCAGTTTCACAGATATAACCGCCGTTAGACCCTCTCGTACATCTTCGCCTGTCGGCGGCTGGCCGTTCTTGAGCAGGTTTTCTTTGCGGGCATAAGCATTCATTGTGCGGGTAAGGGCGGTTTTGAATCCGCTCATATGCGTACCGCCGTCAATGTTTCTTATATTGTTTGCGAAGGCCAGCACATTTTCAACATAGCTGGTGTTATACTGCATCGCGATTTCGCAGGCCATTCCTGTTTCGGGGTCGTCTTTTTTGAAATAGATTACCTCAGAGTGGAGCGATTCTTTGCCTTCGTTAAGATGCTTGACGAATTCTTTCAGGCCGTCTTCAAAATGAAAAACGTCTTTCCTGTTATTCCTGTCATCCTGAAAAGTGATTTTAATTCCGGCATTAAGATACGCCACTTCGCGTATTCTTTTTTGCAGCGTGTCGGAGTCAAAGATTATATCGCCGAAGATTTCTTCATCCGGCAGGAATTTTATTATCGTTCCGCGTTTTGTCGAATCGCCGACGCGCTGTGCCGGACCCTGCGAAGCTCCGCGCCGACATTCAAAATGCCAGTGTCCGCCGTCGCGATGGATATCCGCTTCGAGCCATTCGCTAAGCGCGTTGACCACGCTGACGCCAACCCCGTGCAGACCGCCGGAGACTTTATATGTATCATGGTCAAACTTGCCGCCTGCGTGCAGCGTTGTTAAAACTACTTCCAATGCGCTTGTGCCGGTTTCCTTGTGCAGGTCAACAGGAATGCCGCTGCCGTTGTCTTCGACTGAACAGCTTCCGTCAACGTGAATGCGAACGATTATCGAATCGCATCTGCCCGCCAGAGCTTCATCGATGGAATTGTCCATAACTTCATAAACAAGGTGATGCAGCCCGCCCTGCTGGCGGTTGCCGATATACATTTCCGGCCTTTTACGAACAGCGTCTAATCCTGACAGGATTTTAATACTGCCGGCATCATAACTATGAGCTTTTTCTGTCATTTTTTCTTTTTTCCATTTCGCAATTTTCAAAAACTATTTCGAACAGAGGAGTTTTATTTCTCTGATATTTGACGACGGGCATTGAGTTTGTATTTTTTCAATTATGTCTGCAAGCTGTATTTGCAGCGCGAACATATACGGTCCCGGAGCGACTTTTATTTTAAGCGTTCCTCTGACAAGCGATTCTATTTTGCAGTTTTGCGCCATCATTTCGCCGACCGCGTCAGCGAAAGCCTGCGGCACAGTCGTATTTCGCTTTGCCGGTTTTGCATGCTTTTTGATAAACCGCTGAAACTCGCCGGCCAATGTGGCAAATCGTACGGTCTCCGGACGGCTGCGTTTAATGGTCCTGTTCACTTTGGCAAGTAATACATCTTCATCCATTGCCGTTTATAACCTCGTTATGTCAAACTCACCGGCATAACAATATAAACATAATTACTGCCGCTCTTAATGAGGCCCGGACGGTCAGATTGTCCCAGGTGCAATTCAAAAGTATCTTCTTTGATAACTTTGAGAACGTCTATAAGAAATTGCGGATTAAAACCTATTTCAATCGGTTCGCCTTTATAATCAACTTCCATCGCGATTTCAGAATCGCCCATTTCCGGCGCCCTGCAGGTAAAGACCGCTGTTTTTTTATTCAACGCCAGTTTTATGCCCTTAGAGTCTTCATTTGTCAGCAGCGCCGCTCTTCTAACCGCGCTTAATGATGCCGCTGTGTTCATTTGCAGTTTGTTTTTGTAGTCTGTCGGGATAATATCTTCGTACTTCGGGAAGTTGCCCTCGACGAGATTTGAGCTTATCACCGTGCTGCCGCAGGCTAAAATTATTTTATTATCCACAAACCGTATGGAAACTTTGTCTTTGTCTGTCCCGCTAACCCTGTCGAGCAGAGCCATTGTTTTGGCCGGCACAATTATTTTTTCCGATTCCAGTTTTTTATCGGCATCTGTATGTAATGTAAGTTTATATTTTGCCAGCCTTCTGCCGTCTGTGCCGACGATTGTCAGCTTTTTGCCTATCGCCTCCCATAAGATGCCGCTCAGCGCATAGCGAGTGTTTTCTTTTGCTGTTGCAAATAGGCAATGCTCAACAGCTTCCTGTAATTTCACCAGGTCGGCCTCAATCTGGGCTTCTCCCCCAAAACCCGGAATTGCGGGATATTGTTCGGGCTGGTGGCCATAAACCGTAAAGACGCTATCCGCTCCGCGAATATGACAAGTTCCCTCTACGGATTCAAGTTCCAGCACCTCATCAATGCTCTCGCGCACTATCGCGGCAAAATGATCGGCAGGAATAACCGCTTCACCGGCATCCTCAACCTGAGCCTGTGCAATTAACGAGGTAATGCCTATTTCAAAATCCGTCGCGCTAATAGAAACCTTGTCTTTTTGCGCCGAGATTTTAAGGCTTTGAAGTATCGGTTTGGTTGTTCGTGAAGGCACAACGGTTGTTATAAGCGCCAATGATTCTGATAGTGCGGCCCGATTAAATTTTACTTTCATTTTTAATCTCTCTTTACTTAGCTAATGTTATCAATATTTTTCCAATTTAAGACAGATAAGTATATACTAAGAAATTGGTTTAAGCAAAGGGATTTCGTCCTGCCGGCAAAGCTATTTTTATGGGGTTGCAATCCGGCATCCTTATAGATTATTAGTATTAATATAGAAATATAAAGTAGTAGTAGTCATAGGATAAGACATATTGTTAAAAGATTAGTATATGTGAACATAACTGTTTGCTGTATAAGTGGTTAGGATAAAACAAAGGCCGCCGCTGAATGTGGATAACTATGAAAGGCGCCTGTGTGTTGGCGGCAGAATTTTACAGCTGGGCGGTCTGGGGTGGGCGGGGATAAAGAGAGGTTGGCAAAATGTAACAAAAATCACAGGTAAAACCACAGGTTTTGCACAAAGGATTTCACAGGCAAAGGGAGGCGTGGGGAGAACTTATTTTATAAGTTTTAGAATTATTGCCGCGGTTTTCAGTGGGCGTTCCAGGATGTGTGTTATGTATTCAAGGAGCAAATTTTGTGTCTGAATAAGCGTTGTTTTGTCCGGCACAATGTCTGCCGGAGTGTTTAGGTATTTGGCGATATCACAGGTGATTATTTTTCTGTCCATAAAGACATTTTCGCAGTCGCGGCAGAGCAGGCCGTTGGCGGTGGAGCTGAAGTAGAAAGTCTGCCAGCCAACATCAAGCGGTCTTTTACAGTTTGAGCAACTATCACATATCGGCGTTGAGCCTGTCTGCTCCAGAATAGAAAATTCAAAGATAGTTATCCGGTGCAGAATCCTGTCGTCGGGACAATTATCAAGTTTCTCCAAAAATGTCGCCGCGTCAGCAAATACTGTTGGGTGGGGGTCGTGTTCTTTTGTGAATAAGTTTAAAAGCTCCATAGCTAAAAGTGAGCAGTTTAAGGCGAGCAGTCGTTTGCGAGTGTTGGCGCCGAAAAAGGTTGGATTGTATTCTGTGAGCGTTCCCAGCATATCATTATCTTTGAGTGAAAAAACCATATCGCCGATGCCGCATAATTGTATCGGGCCTCCGAAAGAGGATTTTGGTTTTTTTGTTCCCTTGGCAATCAGGTTCACCTTTCCGTTTTGCTGTGTAAAGAATGTGAGTATCTGAGAACTATCGGAATAATCCGTTGAACGAAGACAAACACCTTTATCTTTAATCAGCATATTGCCTACTGTCCGCTAAAAACTTTTCCATAGCCGAATTCTTCGAGAATTTTATCTTCTGTTTTGTGCATTTTTGCCGCCTCTGCCGTTGTCAGGTCGTCAAATCCGAGCTGGTGCAGCAGCCCATGCAGGCAATAAAGCATAAGCTCGGCTTGGTCGTTATGCTTTTTTATTTCAGCTTGTCTTTGCGCTAATTGGGCGTTAACGGCTATATCAAAAACCTTCTTATTGTCATCAGAAAGGTCAAAGCTGATAACATCGGTGATTTTGCTTTTGCCGAGAAATTGACGATTGATAATGACTATCTCCGCATCGTCAACAACCGCGAAATTTATTATCGCGTTTTTGAGGCCGAATTTTATAGCCGTTTTTTTGATAATGTCGGTAAATTTTCTTCGACCAAAGTTAATGATATCGCAGCGCACATCGATATTGATTTTTATGTCCGAAGAAATTTTTCTATTGGGACTGTTGCTGTTCTTGTTCATTTTCATTTAATTCTTCGGAAAGGTCTGTCGGTTTCGGATATGCGATTCTGCCGTGATGGTGAGCGGCCAGACTCTTTGCCAATGAAGTTTCTATTCGGCTTAATTCGCCGAGCGTTAGTTCGCATTCATCGAATTGCCCATCCTGCAGTCGTTTCATTGCCATAGTATGGACAACGCCTTCGATTTTGGTCGGCACAACTTCAGGCAAAGCGCGAACAGCGCCTTCGACAGCATCAGCCAGCATAATAATAGCAGCTTCTTTTGTCTGTGGTTTTGGGCCTGGGTATCTAAAATCGGCTTCAGCCGGCGGAGCATTTTTGCCGTTACTCTTTTTTCTTGCCTCCTCATAAAAATATTCAATAAGAGTTGTGCCGTGATGCGTTTCGATAAATTGCCTTATAACTGCCGGCAGTCTGTATTCTTTGGCCATTTCTATGCCATCTTTGACGTGGCCTGCGATTATCAACTGGCTCATCGCCGGTGAAAGAGAATCGTGCCGACTGGCAGTTCCCATTTGGTTTTCAATAAAATATCTCGGCTTGCCGATTTTGCCAATGTCGTGGTAATAAGCGCCGACCCGGCAAAGCAGGCCGTTGGCATCTATTGATTCGGCAGCGGCCTCGGCAATTGAACCGATTAAAAGACTATGACTAAATGTGCCCGGCGCATCCATCGCGAGCTTTTTCAACAGAGGCTGGTTTGCGTCGCTGTAATCCAGCAAAGTCATACTGGTCGCTATTCTGAAAACTTTTTCTATCAGCGGTAAAATCGCCTGGATAACTACGCCGACGCACACTACAACCAATGCCATTTTACCGCAGAAGCCCACCAGAGAGAGCGAATAACCTTTTTCAAAAAGCTCCGTTGCGAAACAAATGATAAACACTGCGGCCCCTGCGAAAATACCTACCTCCAGTAATTTGGTGCGCGTTCTTATTTCTTTCAGGAGAAAACAGCAGGTCGTGATGCCGGCAGTCATTGTGAGGAAAAGTGAAAAATCGGTTTCGTAATCGACGGCGAAACAAATAAGCGCGCCAAAAAGCACGCTCATACCCAAAGCAAACCGCTGGTCGTAAGCGATAACTAAAATTATCGCACAGGTTATCGCACAGGCTATGGCCGGATAGATGCGATTGGGGAAAATCGCCAGGGAACAAAATCTGGCTGCGAGGAGCAAAACACTAAACAAACCCGCCAGCGCAACGCCTCTCGTATGGTTTTTGATTATTCGGTAATGATAATGATAAATATAAATAGCCATCGCGATGCCGATGGTTGCCGACATTATCGCCGCCGCGATTATTTGAGGCATCGGCCTAAAACCAAGTGAATCCTGTCCGGTAAGTATGCTTATTAAAAAAGTACTTATCGCGACAAAACACAGCAGTATAAGCAGCGATACAGGAATGCCGCTGTTAATAAATTCGCTCAGTTTGGCGAACCGTTCAGCGGCGATGCCTTCACGAACCTGTCTGCGTCTGGAATTTAATTTTTTGCTTAGCGATACCATTTGTTAAATATTCTGCTGACTGTGTTTTTTCTTTTTGGCTTCATACGCCACAACAATATTCTGTACTAAATTGTGCCTTACGATATCCGTATCGTCAAGCCCGATTAGCGAAATCCCTTTTGTGCCCGCCAAAGTTTCCATCGCGTCGAGCATACCGCTTTTTGCGCTTTTATCGAGGTCAACCTGTGTAATATCGCCGGTGATAATCATTTTTGAGCCTCTGCCCATTCGCGTAAGGAACATCAGCATTTGCGTCGGGCTGGTGTTCTGCGCCTCATCGCAAATTATACACGCCTCATTCAGCGTTCTGCCCCGCATAAACGCCAGCGGGATAACCTCTATTATATCCATATCGGCAAATTTATGCATCTGTGAAAATTCCATCATATCTTCCAGACTGTCGAACAGCGGACGCAGATAAGGATTTACCTTTGCCTGCAAATCGCCCGGCAGAAAGCCGAGTTTTTCACCCGCCTCGACAGCGGGACGGGCAAGAACGATTTTTCTAATCATTTTTTTCTTCAGCATCGAAACAGCCACCGCGACAGCAAGATACGTTTTTCCCGTGCCGGCAGGCCCTGTGCAGAAAGTCAAATCGTGAGTGAGCATAGCTTCGAGGTATCTTCTCTGACCGCGAGTGAACGGCTTTATATTTTTCTTTGGCGAATAAACGCTGATGGAGAAGCGGTCGTCAGGCTCGATGCTCACTTCAACCTTGCTTATCAGGCCGACAACGTCGTTTGCGTTGAGCTTGCCGAATTTTACGAGATATTTCTGCATCAGGTCGAATACGCAAACAGCCTTGTCAACGTCCGGCGTTTCACCTTTGATAATTATTTCGTTATCTCTTGCCGAAATGGCAACGCCGCAACGGGCGCGGATAATCCGCAAATGTTCATCCGCGGAGCCGAAAAGCTCCAGCCGATGCTCGGTCGATTTTAATTGTATGGTCTGTTCCATTTTCTAACAGCCCGCAACTGTCATAAAAAATAAGTAAGCCAAAACACCTGTCGCCAGCGGCGAATCTATCACATCCAAAACTCCGCCGAAGCCAGGCACAACATTCGAAGAATCTTTCTGCTCTGCAGCACGTTTGAGCATCGACTCAGCCAAATCGCCGAGCTGACCGGCAAACGCGAAAATAATTCCGAACAGTATCGCCTGCCAAATCGGCATTATATCAAACACACCGGCAAAGAGCGAGGATACAATCGAAGACAAGATTACCGCCCCAAGTATTCCTTCCCACGTCTTTTTCGGGCTTATAATCGGTGAAAATTTATGCTTTCCGAGCATTCTGCCGAGCGTGTAAGCCCCTATATCAGCACATTTTACGGTAAAAATGTACATCAAAAAAGCAATCGCCCCAAAATCCGTTCTAAAAGCCATAACAAACCCGCTCAACGCCCCCAGATACATTATCGTCAGCAGATTTGCGCCGATGTTCGCGAATGCTCCTGTCGCGGCAAACTTAAACCCCTGCCAGAAAAATATCGCTAATGTGCCAAGGCAAATTGTCAGCGAAATGATTATTATTGCCGCCTGAAGTTTGTTTGGAAAAAACTGCGCCATATACCAGCAGTCAGCTAATAGAATCGAGCAGGGAATGGTAATCGGCAGAAAAACTTTTGCTCCAGCCGATTTGAGCAATTTGGCAAGTTCGATATTTGCCGGTATAGCGATAAGAAGCAGAAACACGGCAAGAATCGTTCCCTGAATTTTGCAGTCGGGCTTTTGCGCCGATAACGAACCGTCAAGATGCCCATCGAGCAGAATCAGCCCGACAAACATTATTACCATCAGCGTACCGAATATGAGTCTGTACTTCAGCATTTTTATTGTTTCTCTTTTATTTTTAATTTTAAACTGTCGCCGGCCGTATATCGCCCATTCTTCTTGAGCGTTTTGAGAAGGCGATTATCGCTTCATCTATATCTTCAGCCTTAAAGTCCGGCCAGAGCGTCGGCGTAATAAAAAATTCCGCGTAGGAAATCTGCCACAGCAGAAAATTACTGATTCTCATTTCGTTTGACGTTCTGATGACCAAATCAGGGTCGGGCAGTTCAGCGGTATATAAATTATCAGCGAACATCCGCTCATCAATGTCCTTTGCTTTGAGTTTGCCATCGGCGGATTTTTTGCACAGCTTTTTCACCGCATCGACAATTTCCTCTCTGCTGCCGTAGTTTAATGCCAAAGCCAAAATCATTCCTGTATGGCCGGCGGAAAGTTCGACTGTTTTATTCAGTTCCCTAATCAGTTTCGGAGGCAGTTTTTCCGTCCTGCCTAAATGAACAAGCCTGACATTGTGTTTGGCCAGTGTTTTTCTTATGCCGACAAGATAGTGGGCATAAAGCTGCATCAGGAATCCCACCTCAAGTTTAGGCCTTTTCCAGTTCTGCATACTGAACGAATAAAGCGTCAGACACTCCAGACCGGAATGAACACAGTGCAGAACAATTTTTTCTACAACTCTTGCGCCTTGTCGGTGACCTTCAAATCTTTGTTTGCCTCTTTGAGTTGCCCATCTGCCGTTGCCGTCCATTACGATGGCGATGTGATGCGGTATCTGCCCCGGCGTTATTTTGAGCCTTTCGGCAGCCTTGCCGCGAAGTTCCTCTATATATTTTATATCCTGTGGCATTTAGCGACTGCTGATAATCGTCTGGTTTCTTCCGGGGCCGATGCCGATGAACGTAATCGGCAGGCCGAGGATTTTTTCAATCGTTTCGAGATATTTTTTCGCCTGCTTCGGCAAATCGCTCAAACTCTGCGCATCGGTTATTTCTTCTTTAAATCCTTCGAGCGTTTCAAATTTGCATTTAACCTTCGCCAGCGTATCGATATTCGATGGAAACATTTTTACATCTTTGCCATTGATTGTATAGCCGGTGCAGATTTTCAATTCGTCAATCCCCGCCAGCGTGTCAACGTGCATCATAGCGATTTCATTTATTCCGCCGATTTTAGCGGTGTATTTTACCGCCATAGCGTCGAACCAGCCGCAGCGTCTCGGCCTGCCGGTCGTTGTGCCGTATTCGTGTCCCTTGTCGCGGATGTACTGACCTATTTCGTTATCGAGTTCCGATGGAAAAGGCCCCGCCCCGACTCTCGTGCTGTAAGCTTTTACTACTCCGATGAATCTTTGAATCATTGTCGCCGGCACGCCGCAGCCTGCGCTGACGCCGAGTGAACTGGCGTTGGAACTGGTTACGAATGGAAACGTGCCGTGGTCAAGGTCGAGCAATGCGCCCTGGGCGCCTTCAAAAAGAATATTTTTCTTCGCCTCAATTTGTTCGTGCAGATATTCCGTTGTATTAGAGATATATTTACCGAGCCTGTCGGCATAAGATTTGCACTTTTCGAATATCTCAGAGGCTTTTATCGGCTGTGCGCCGTAAAGAGCCGCGAAAATTTTATTTTTATATTCAACTATCTTTTCAAGTTTTTCTTTCAGAGCGTTTAAATTTTGAAAATCAGCCATTCTGACAGCGTAGCTTCTGCCTACCTTATCAGCGTAGCACGGGCCTATGCCGCGTGCGGTTGTGCCGATTTTATTTTTGCCCAGCGACTCTTCACGCAGTTTGTCTTCCATTTTGTGATAATCAAGCACAACGTGAGCGTTTTCGCTGATGAGCAGTCTATTGTCTAAGGAAATTCCTCTTTTAGCCAGCGAATCAAGCTCGCCGATAAAAATTTCCGGGTCCATCACAACACCGTTGGCAATTACACATACCGCATCTTTTCTGACTGCGCCGCTTGGCATAAGATGCAGCGCGAATTTTTCATTGCCGACAACCACGGTATGCCCTGCGTTTGCGCCGCCGCCGTAGCGAACGACGACATCGTTCTTTTCAGCAAGAATATCGACGACTTTGCCCTTGCCCTCATCGCCCCACTGCAAACCAACAACGCAGGTATTCATTATTTTTCCTTATGCAATCAAAAGTATTATTAAAATAAATCAAAAATCAAAAATTAAATATCAAAATTAAGGAATGCCTGCGGCATAACTATTTTTAAATTTTAATATGTCATCTTTATTTTTGCATTTTGATATTTGATATATTTACGCCGTAATTTTTGCTACAAGCAAATCTTTTACCGCGTCAAGATTATCAAAATCTCTGTTGCTTATCTTGCAGAATTTTTTCTGCCCATCCTGAGTTTTATATTCAATCACAAAATAACCCTTCGCGGCATATTCTTTCGGGTCTATGCTTTCGATATCGCTGTATGCGATTTTAGTGCCGTTGCTCAAAATCAATTCCTGTTCGTCAGCGACGATTTTTTTGCCTTTCACCGCCGCGAAAATAATCGCCAGCGCCACTGCTCCTGCCGCGAAAAACGGCGGCGACTTGCGATTAAATACCAATTTTGAATCGGGCTTGCCATCCTTTGTATGTTTGGCTTTGAACGTTTCGTTTTTGTAGCCGTCGTAAGCAAACCACACTGCCGCGACTAACAAAATAAACATACCGATTTTAAAATTAGTTTTTTTGTACTGACAATAGGGTGCAATTACAGACATTGTTCGCCTCCAAAAAATCCATTCTTAATTTTTTTACTTCCCTGCCCGCCACTATATATTAACCCATTCGACTTTAATTTTTTATTTTATTTTGCTGTCTTCTGTGCGCTATAGTTTTGTAGGGTGGGCTCTTCCTGTCCGCCATAGCCTTGGCGACGGCGGAAGCCCACGCAGTTTATTTTAAAAATTCCATCGCCGCAGGCGATTCCACAATTTTGCTCTTTAATTTTTTATTTTTTATTTTATTTTGCTATCTCCTGTGCGCGATAGCGCTGGTAAGCGGCACAACAAAATTGGGAACCACTTTTTCATCCATAAAATCAATCGCAGCCTGACAAAGATTGTTAAAGGCTGCTTTAGGGTCAAATTCTTTTCCGCCCGCAGGATATTGCCTTGCCGTCATATACAAACTTATGGGCTTATCCTGCTCGAATTTTCTATTGCGAATTTCGCTTTCTTCCGTCCGCGAATCGACGGTTAGCCTGATACGGGTTGAGCATTCATCATCGAGCGCAATCACCACCGCAGGCGAAAGACTTAAAGCGCCGGCTCCTCTGCCGTCAAATATTTTGCCGAACGGAGAGCCTGCGAACATCGCTTCAGCTATAATTTCGTTGTGATTGCCGGAGTAATCGAAATCCATTCCAAAAGTCAAATCGATGCAATCAACATCAAGACTTCTGATTCCGAGCAGATATGGCATAAGGTCAATAACCGTTTTGGGAAGCTCAAAAGCCTGATTGAAATTTTCAGGATTTATTATTCCCGCTCCGATTCTTTCGATATCGATGCTCGTCCAGCGGCCATAATCGCTGCCTTCGCTTTCCTCAAGACTGTACCCGCTGTTATCGCGCGACAGCGAAGTCATTAATGGAAATTGTTTGGTTATGCGTTCAAAGAATGTCAGAAGGCTGTCCCTGTCGTTTGGAAGGTCAAAACGAGTATTCACATACATATCAATGTAAAAGTCGTCGCAGAACGAATTATAACTTATAGACATAAAGTATCGCTTTTTAAACCGTAATCAATTCTATTCTCGCATAAAAGACCGGTAAAAACAAGCAATAAAATCAACAGGTGCACTGTATCCGCAAAAGTACCTATTTTAACAAAATATAAACTATCACCCCTGCCGCTAAAGCGAAGCAGTAAAATGCGAAGTATTTCAGGTTTGCTTTTCTTGAGGCTTTAATTAGGATTTGCAGAGCCGCAATTCCGACAATTGCCGCTGTAATCGGGCCGATTATCAGGGCGGCCATCGGCAAGGCTGCTGAGTGGATTACATCAAGATTGCCAAGTAGTTCGACCACTGTGGCAGCCAAAATAGTTGGTATCGCAACCAAAAAACTGAACTCCACCGCCCAGCGGCGATGCAGGCCGAGCAAAATTGCCGCGCAGATTGTCGCGCCGCTTCGCGAGATACTTGGTAAAATCGCCGCCGCCTGCGCGACTCCTATTATTATAGCAATGGTAATTCCGAATTGCCGCAGACCCATTCGGGTCTCTTTTCGCATATCGGTAATCATCAACATTACGCCGTTGACAACCCAGCATATGGCAAGCATAGGCATATTGCCGCGAACGGACTCAAAATAATCCTTGAACAATAATCCCAAAACGCCTGTTACAAAAACAGTTATGCCGGCTAAAAAGAACAGTTTAAAAGCCAGATTTTTCTTATAAAGCTCGATGGGATTCTGACAGTTTTTAATCGCCTTGAGACAATTAACTGTCAAAGCCATTATAGATTTTCTAAAAACTATAAAGATAGATACCAGCGTTCCTATGTGAACGCTCAGGTCAAATAGCAGCATCTGCGGTGTTTCAGTATCGAAACCGAAGATTTTTTGCAGCAGGACCAAATGCCCATCCGATGAGACCGGCAGGAATTCCGTCAGCCCCTGAACCGTTCCGAGTCCGACCGCCCAGAGTACGGCTTTGAATTGCAAAATAATCATTAGTGCCGCCGCTGCGTAGATGCCTGCCAGAATATCGTCGAACAAAATCCCAAACCCGCCGGGCAATTTTTCAGCGTTTTTTACCGGCCAGGGCTTTAAAATATCAAAAATTCTGAACAATACGAAAGCCGCCGCGCAGATAAGGAAGATATTCTTCCCCGCAAAAACAGCCGGCAATAGAGCGACAGATTGGCCTGCAACCTCGTCAATGACAGTCCAGCCGGGGTCTTTTTTGTTGGCAATTTTTTCCGCCGACCCAGCCAGAGCAACGCAAGCTATTGACGATAAGATAGTTACCGCCGCTAAAAGAACCAATAATATGCCCGCGTTAGGCCAAAAGTGATGAACAGCCAAAAACAACCCGACTGGCAGCAGAGACCCCCACGTCCCCGGCGCGACAGGCAGAAAACCCAGGCCAAAAGATGATAGTATAAATTTTTTCATAGCCGAAAATTATAGCCGCAAAGGCACAAAGGCACAAAGAAAATACAGATAGGAGATAGGGTTTGGGGGATAGAAAAGTAGTTGATAGGCGTACGCAGATACCTATAATCTAAAGCAGAAAAATTTACTGTAACAATCAAGGGCAATCTGCCGTCTATAATAGTTGGCTAAGGCAGCCGTAAAAATACCAAACTTATAGCAAGGTTAAAAAGATGCGGAAGATTCATTGGTTTATTATCGTTGTCATTTTACTCATCCCAATTATGGGAATTCTGTTTTATCCTCATCTGCCCCAGAAGATGGGGACACATTGGCAGTTCAGCAAAACGCCTGACGGCTATATGGATAAATTTGGTGGAACATTTTTGGCGGCGGCAATATGCGTAATATCGCCGACGATTCTTTTGGTTATCAATATATTAGCTTCTGTTTTCAAAACCAACAACAAATCCAAAAATATAGGGCTGTTTTTTATGGATTATTTTACAGCCATTTTGTCAACGTTTTTGCTGGCGGTTTATACTGCCGTTCTCGTATGGAATTATGGGGTAGATTTCAGTATGCCCATATTTGCATGTTTTAGCGTTGGCCTTTTATTAATATCGGTACTTGTATTGGTTATATCCGCGATGAACGAACAAAAAAAGATAATGGATTCTGCCGGTTTTAATAATCGCATTCCTTCGGATGGCAAATACAAAGACAGTCTGATTGAAATATCGCAGGATAATATAATTTTCAAAGATTATTATTTCCCTATGGGGTCGAAAAGCGTAACCCTCTCACAAGTTGAATATGTCGAAGCAAAAAAACCCACTCTATGCAATGGCAAATGGCGATTACACGGAACAGGTGATTTGCTTTTCAGGATATGGTTTCCAGCAGACTATAATAGGCCGAGCAGAGATACAATTTTTGTAATGAAAATAAAGAATAAATGGACAAAAATCGGATTCACAGCAGAAAATTCCTATGTCGTATCTGAATTATTTAAGAATAAAGGATTGTTACGACAAAGATAATGGAGCATAAAAAAAACATTAAGTTAGTGTTTATTATTACAGCCTCTCTGATTCTTGGTGTAATTGCCGACATTATCATTCACGAATTCGGGCATGGACTATCCGGAGCGGCTGTCGGCGGAAAAATTTTCAGCATAAGGATATGGCCGGGCATTCAAGTGTACCCAAAGATATGTTTTGAGAAATTTACCCCTTCAATTTTTGGTCTCGCAATAGTTCATAATCTTGAATCAAACAAGCAACAGGGAATTATGGAATTAATGGGAAGCGGTACAACCGCGGTTTCGGCGTATTTAATTATCGGTTTAACTGCTGTCGCCAAATTTAAAAAGTTCACAATATTTTTCATTATAGTTTCCATGATTTTCGCATGGGATATAATATTGTACTCGACTTTGCCTTTAATCGGTTTAAGGCATGGATTTTTTCTTGGTGGTGAAATCGCAGAGCCGCTTTTAGCTGCACAAAAATTAGGCATTTCCAAAGGGTTATATTTTTTTATATTGGTCGGCCATGCGGTTGTTTTTAATTTCATTGTATTTAACAGGTGGAAAAAGTACCGACAATTGAATATAACTTACATATAAAGGGAAATAAAGGGGTCTGACCCCTTTATTTATCCCTCGGCTAAAATGTTATAAAAATTTACTGTAACAATCAAGGGCAATCTGCCGTCTATAATAACCGGTAGATATAAAATGTGAGGAACAATACAATGAAAAAGAAAACCACATGGCAGGAAAAACTTGCCGACAGCAAAGATTTGCCGAGAGTTGAAAAAATAGATGAGAAAAAATCCAAACGCTGGGGCATCGGCACTTTTGTAATTCCGGCCCCAATCGAAGTGGACGAAATTATGCGCAAAGTGCCCAAAGGAAAACTTATAACGATAAATGAAATCAGGCAGATTTTGGCGAAGAAGCATAATGCCACTATAGGCTGCCCCATCACTACCGGCATATTTTCTTGGATAGCCGCTAATGCCGCTGATGAAATGGAAAAAGAAAACAAAAAAAGTATTACCCCATATTGGCGAACGCTTAAAACCGGCGGAATCCTAAATGAAAAATATCCCGGCGGCCTCGAAAATCTCAAAAAAAGACTGGAAGCCGAAGGCCATACGGTTATAAGAAAAGGCAAAAGCAAACATTTTATGGTAAAAGACTTCGAAGAAACATTGGTTCATATTTAAATAAATACAAGAACAGTTTTGATAATATAAGATGATTCTACAATGCTGCGGGGTTATTTATGAATAAACAATATTTACTTTGGTTCGTAATATTTTTGCTAAGTTCTATCTATCCGGGCGGTCTGTTTGCTCAATCGGATTCAAATACAGAGCCGCAAGCGTCGGTGCTTAATCCAAATTTAAAATTTCCAACTTTACAGGCATACGAGACAGAGCTTAAAGAGCCGGGGATAATGTTCGATGGTGCTCGTCTGTGTTTATTTGCGCCAAAAAGAAAATCCCAGGAAGCAAAAATCATATTTGAGTATCTGCTCAAAGCCTACGACGAATTATATAGTATCGTCGGTATGCATACTAAATATAAAATGGTTGTGTATCATTTTCCTGAAAACAGCGAATACGGCTGGGGCGGAACAAGCGAATGCACAATCTGGTATGGTTGCAAAAACCTTGATTTAGACCAGCAGGAAGAATGGATTAAATATAAGGTGCCGCATGTTTCAGGTTATATCGAGGAAATGGCGCATAATTTCAGAGATGCTTCCAATGCGCAATTTGGATGGGAAATGATAGGCTGGACTCTTGGCATAAAAACAGCAAAAAAAGTTGCCGGCAATCCCATTCTGACTGAACAGGTAGAACAGACCCGTATCGGGCAGATGGAAACATTTCGTAGGTTTGTAAGCGCCGGCTATGTATTCCCAAAGGATTTACCCGCTAATTTGTGCGACAGGATACACGCTCATATACTCTGGATGTGTGAAAACCGTTATGGTCCTGATTTCTGGCAGGATTTTTTCAAGGAAATACGGAAGGAACAGGAAAATTTAAAGGCTGCTGAAGAACTAAAAGACCCCGATAGAGTCAGGAACAGGAAATATCAAATCACGATAGATTGTTTTGACAGACTTGCGAAAATCGAGTTTAAGAATCTGCTGAAAAAAAATCAAATATCCCTGCTCACCGACGTAAAATCCCTGCATCCGACCGACCCGAATTGGAACAGAAAATTTTTAGGCACGGAAGATTACAACAAGCCGCCAGGCACAGAAGACAACAAACCAGAGAGTCGGGACAAACCTGTAGTCGATATCGAAAAATTACCGCCTCTGCACAAAGCCGCTTATGGAGGCCATTATCAAACATCAGAACAACTTATTGAACAGGGAGCAAATGTAAATGAAAAAAGCATAAATGGCTGGACACCTTTGCATATAGCGGCTATCGGCGGCCATCGGATGCTCTCTGAACTGCTGCTCAATAAGGGAGCAGATATCAAAGTTATAGATGACAAGGGCCGAACCGCGGCAAAACTGGCAGAAATCTGCGGCCATAACGGATTAGCTGAGTTTCTTCATAGCAAAGAATAGAATTGAAGGATATTTTTATGGATTTGAAATTTTTAATTAAACTTTTTGCGACGGTTCTGATAATTATTTTTTGCGCATATATCGGCAAAAAAGTTCCAACTTTGGCCGGCCTTATTGCCGCGGCGCCGATTACAACGCTGATAGTTCTGCTTTGGCTGTGGTCGGATAAGCCAAACGATTTCAAATTGATGGCTGATTATACCAAAGGCGTCTTATGGGGAATAATACCGACGGCCATTTTTTTCGCCGCCGCTTTTATGTGTTTTAAGAAAAACATATCTATCCTGCCGACAGTGAGTATTTCATTTGCCGCGTGGTTCATCTCGGCGATAATTCACCAGTTGATTCTTAAACGATGAGACAAATAAAAAAGCCCCGCCAAAATGACAGGGCTTTGTATCTACTATCTATTGACTACTGACTACTGGCTATTGACTAATTCTTCAAAAACAGGTAGTACAATTTTCCTTCCTGATAGATACCGCCTGCTCGTTTTCCTGCTTCATCGCCTATGCCCACATAAATGTCGCATCTGCCCGGCGCTCTGATTGCGCCGCCGGCATCCTGGTCAAACGCAAAATTAGTAAAGACCCTCTCGCCCATTGTGCCGTCCTTTGCATAAGGCAGTTTGGTCGAAATAAACGTCAGACTGGCAGCAGGGAAAATAGACTTGTCAGTTGCGATACTTCGCAATGGCGTTACTTCCTCATTCAAACAGCCGCGAGGTTTGCCATTCTGTTCCATAAAGAAAACATATCGCGGATTCAAAGCGGTAAAGCTTGCAACCTCGTCAGGATGCTCCTTGAAATAAGCAATCATCGTTGCAAGACTCATCTGCTTGCCGCCGAATTTGCCCTGGCTGAGCATTTCTTTTGCCATACTTTTATATTCGTGGCCGTTGGTCGCCGCATAACCTACACCTATAAGTCTGCCGTTGGGCAATCTGATTTCAGCAGAACCCTGAACGTGAGCGATATAAACCTCAAACGGGTCGCCGAGATATATCAGTTCAAGACCGTTGAGCATATTTGATTTTTCGATTTCCTGTCTTGCCGGGAAAGGCTCATACCTGCCTTCGCCGACTTTTCTGCCGAGAATTTCGCCCTTTTCATCTTTCACAAGGTCAGGCGGCATTTTGTAAAGCGGATATTTGAATTTTTCGGTTTTTGTCAGCGAGCCATCAAATATCGGCGTGTAATAGCCGGTGAAAAGCACCAGGCCTTTGTTGTCGCAGCCGACGGAAATATAAACATCGAATTTTTCACGAATGGCGGTATTTAATTTGTCGCCGCGCAGACCTGAATCGAGCATACTCTGAAATTCCTTCAGGCTGTCAACCGCGCGCTGATGGGTTACGTCGCCGATGGGGAAACGGGTTTCGCTCGACGGTTTGGCTAAATAGTTCAGGCTCTTTGCCAGAGCGGCTTTCATATCCAGCAAATCGTAGCAGGCGATTGTGAAATCGGGAATCTCTGCCGGGTTGGTTATTTTCCGAAGAGCCAAAGCCCCCGGAGCCAGCGGAGTATCGTAAGCGGGCTTTTCTTCAACACGTTCAAGCTTTTTGGCCTTATGGCAGCTTGTGGCGGAAAACCCAATAATTACCAATAACACTACTAATAATGTCTTTTTCATTTTTAAAAACCTTAAAAAATTGACTTAAATCGGCATCAGCCGAGTTATTTACATCTACGATACTTCGACCAAAACTCATTAAAAACTGTATTTTCCATAAAATATCGCAAAAATAAGCGACAAATACCTACCTGCTCTTCATAAGCGATTCATATTCGGCCTGAACGCTGTTTAAAAAACTCTGTACTTTTTCTTCATCGACCGGCACATCATCTCCGAATTTTTTCTTCAGCCCTAAGACAAACTGCGTATCGTTCATCATACTCCTCATCGCTTTCATCGCCTGACTGCGAGATTGCGTGGCCTTAAGCTGTTTTATCCCCAAATCCATTGAGGCATTAATTTTTTTGAGGCTGTTTTCGATCCTGCCGCAAAGCTCTCTTGCCTTTGGCATAGATTTATCCGGCATAATTTCCGCGGTAAGCACATTTGCATCCTGCAATAAGTCCTGTCTGTTTCCATACACCTTATCAGCCATACCGCAGGCAACAGCTTCTGTCGCGGTCAGAGTAAGAAGGGATCCTTTTTTAGACCATATCTTTATGACTGTCTGTTCCGGTTTTTTGTTGGTCGCGTCTATAAATTCTCTTTTGCCGTTCTGTTCAACCTCAAGCACCTCGATATCTTTATCCTCCATGGCCTTTGCCAGTATTCCGGAACGATTATTATTTTCGGCAAGCGAGGCAAGATAATTTCTCCAGCCGGAACTTATCTTTTCGCCCATTTTCTCGCCAAGCACCTCCTTGAGTTCGACAGGCTTGCCTTCTTTGTTTCTGGTGATTATAGTAGCGGCACCGATAACCGTTCCAGGCGACATATAAATTTTTTTACACGCCAACGATAATGCCGCCGCCGCAGAATACGCTCCGCCATATTGGCCGCCTTTTATATAGGCATATACATCGCAGTTAGTCGTTTTTTGGATAGCCGAACACATCCTCATCGCCAAATCAACGCGTCCGCCGGGGCTGTCTATCTCAACAAGAATAAACAAAGGGCCTTTTGAGGCGGCATCTGCAATGGCACCCTCAAAAGCCTTGGTTTCGAGCCCTGTAGCTATTTCGTCAGGCACTTCAAGCAATGCAATGATATTACTTCTTCCGGCTCTGTCGCGGGTTACCTTGTAATTATTAAGGTTCACTTTAATCAACCCTTTTTCCAGGGTATTGACATCAGACAATCCCGCGTCCACTTTTCCGGTAATATAGCCGTGAAGTGCGTTTGAATTTTCTTTACTAACGAAGGTATCAGCAATTAGACAACTGACGGGCAGCAATACAACCGCCAGCAACAAACAAACAACTTTTTTCATCACAATATCCCTCTAAACTAAATAAAGAAACAGTTATTTTAGCCCAAATTAACCAGTCCGTCAAACACGTTTTTGGGAATTTTGTATCCCATTTTCAATACACAATTGCCGCATAGCCGACGCTTTCACTGCTGGTCTGGCTGAATTTCTTTTCCATCACTTCGCTGCTGTTTGTGTGTGCCAGCAAAACCCCTTTAGTTTTGCCAAGCGATTTTGCGACTGAAACAGCCGCCGCCGCTGCGCCGGGGCCGCAGGCGTTTTCCCTTTCCATAGCGCTGCTCAATAATTTTTCCCCCTGCATATCAATCGCAAGGTCGATGAAAAATTTGTCGTTCAC